>Ga0070724_10002515_pt1 | contig 10118 bp, 7 predicted proteins | sample tdDd001_FD_67278 | JGI IMG/M metagenome (GOLD analysis project Ga0070724, IMG submission 67278) | Marine sediment microbial communities from the Atlantic coast under amendment with organic carbon and nitrate - tdDd00.1 | ecosystem: Environmental > Aquatic > Marine > Coastal > Sediment | place...
AATTCATCAGTTGCGTCACTGTCATCGGTTTTTTCCTGATCCGCTGAGTTTATGAGTGACTCTGTTTTTTTTATGATGAACGAGGCTGTGGTAATCGCATTCCCCAGTGGGGTATTTAGTTCGTGAGCTATACCTGAAACAAGAGAGCCCAAAGCAGATAGTTTCTTCGTTTCAACAAGTTCATCCTGTGTTGATTGCAAGTGTTGAATTGAGGTTTCTAGTTCATCATTGGCATCTTGCAGTTCTAGTGTTCTCAATTCGACTCGATGTTCCAAAGCATCATTCATAGCTGTTAATTCTTCGGTGAGTTGATTTAACTCCTCGAATGTTTTAGACAATGTACTCGACATATTATTGAAGACGATGGCTAATTCGCCAAATTCATCCTCTGATTTTACTGAAATGCGCTGATAATAATTACCTTCTCCGATAGCTTTGGCAGATTGGGTCAAAGTATGTAAGGGAGACAATAGACGATTGGTCACATGGTACAACAATATTCCAGAAAGAATGAGCAGCCCTATAACAATTAGAAAAATCTGATTGATGGACTTGTTAATGGAATCAAATATAACGTCTTCACTCATGTGGATTGTAAGAATCCAATCCCAAGGTTGAAAGTACTTGTAATAAACAATGAAATTCTCATCGTTGATATTGTGGATCATAATAGACGAATTCTCGTGAAGCTTCATATAAAGCATATTATAAAAATCAGCATCCAAAAGACCATCGCCAATGATTAACGATCGCATCGGATGGTCATAGAGTTGAATATGTCCATTGTGAATTTCTAGGTTTGATATGAAATTTAAAGAGTGTTCTTTGGCATTTTGTTCGTAATACTGAGTATTAAGTATACCAAGTCGCTCGATTATTTGATTTTCTTGGTCAAGGTGGTTGATAATAATATCTATATTTCTTAACATGTTCTCATCGTTTAACGAACGAATTGAAGAAGATGTATTCCTTGCAAAAGTAAATGCAGTAACCAATACAGGGATAATTATGATAGGCACAAGAAGCATTTGAAGTTTTGTTTTAATCGTCATAATAAATCACCAACATCAACACATTTTACATAGATAGCCATCGTTATATATATACCACAATGGAGAAATTTGAATCATCATTCTATTGCGTATTCAATTGTTGAAGGCGATTCGACGATATTGTGAATCCATCTCTTCGAATGATAACGACGGGTAATCAAGAGTAATTTGACGATTTCTTCGACTATTGATATACCAACGACATAGTGCAATGGATAATGATAGATGAATCCAGCAACATAGGTAAGGGGAATACCAATAAACCACAAGGTGAAACCTTGCAAAACTGACCCAAAAGTTGCGTCGCCACCCCCGCGCAAGATACCGACAATCATGACCATATTTAGGGTTCTAAGTGTAAACATGAGCGCAAAACATTTTAAGACATTCGTTGTCATAAGCGCTACAGTTGAAGAAACGTTAAATCCTGTTGCAATGTGCTCAGCAGACAAGAAAACAATCAGTGAGAGGATAACACTGATGCTTACTGTTAGCACACGTATCTTTTGAGCAGCCTCCATGGCCTTCCTATTTTGACCAGCACCAACTTCATTGCCGACGATGACAAGGGAACTATAGGCCAGTCCAAATGAAATAACCATAAATAGATTGATGATGGTACTGCTGATTTGCATGGTCGCAGTCGCTTGTGTACCAAGGTGAGCATAGAGTGCGATGTAAGTCACAGACCCAATGCCCCAACAAGCTTCATTAAACAGTATTGGTAATGTGACTTTTCGAAGGGTATGTTCAGTTTCACTTGAACACCCATTTAAATCACTGGTTTTTGGAAGCAGTTCAGGTGCATATTTGATGACTGAAATAACAAGGATGAAGCATTCCAAAGTTCGCGCGATTAAAGTGGCTATAGCAGCACCTTTTGTGTGAAGGGGTGAAAATCCTAAATGGCCAAAAATAAGTATATAGTTCAGGGCGCCATTCACACAAAGACCAATAACACTTGCGTACATCGGCAATTTAGTATTATTAACACTTCTTAGTGCCGAAGCAAAAATGAAGGATATGCTTGTGAATAAGTAACTGACAATGGTGATTCGAAGATAGAGGCTCCCTATTGAAACGATTTCAGGTGAATCATTGAACAATTGAATAATAGACTCAGCACATGATAAGCCAATTAGAGAGAAAACAATACTGAAAGTTGTACCAGTAAAGAGTGTTCTCGAGAGCACTTGTCTGATGGTATCGCTATCTTTTTTTCCATAAAGCTGTGCGATGAGAACACCACTTCCGCCAGCTATACCGAAAATAAATAAACTAAATAAAAAATAATACTGATTGGCAATTCCTACAGCGGCTAGAGGCACTTCGCCGATTTTCCCAATCATTAGTGTGTCCAATAAATTCAGCGATGTAGTTACAAGGTTCTGCAGAATAATTGGAAGGGTTAAAAAAAACAGGTGACGATAAAACTTAGATGATTTCATTTTCAAACTCCTTTAGATCAATACTTTTTTGCGTTGCAAAAAACAAAAAAAACACCCATACTTGAGTTTTTTTCAAGTGGATGTTCAACACTCGTTACCGGCCGATAACTGAATTTTAGTATTAAATTTAAAACCATAGTTATAATAAGCCATCTTGAAGCCCTTGTCAAGAAAGAACTTAATTTTATAAGTTTTATGCAGGCTATGCTTTGATGAATGACTCACGAGACTCTCCGATCAAGTCGGAGCAAAGAAAAGCCACAAATAGGCAGTTTATAAGGCTGCGAAGTGGCAGTTCTTTTATTTTTGTAAGTTTTATGCAGGCTATGCTTTGATGAATGACTCACGAGACTCTTCGATCGAGTCGGAATGAAGAAAAGCATAGCCTGCATAAAACTCCTATAAAAAATAAAAAGACTGCCACGAAGACAGTCCCTATAATACTACTTATTCAAATCTACTAACAACTTATCTACATCCATACCATGTACTGCAGCCGCTTGCTCTAATGATTCAAACTGTGCAGATGGACAACCAAGACAACCCATACCGTGTGAAATTAAAACGCCTGCCGCTTCCGGCTTTACTTCTAAAATTTTGCTAATTAACATATCTTTAGTGATTTCCATAATTATCTCTCCTTTGAAATTACATGTTTTTGTTGACCATCATTTGTATACTCATATTTTAAAGACTCGTTAACACCTGTAACGAAGCCACCAATAAACGATGCTCTAAACTCGTAGTAACGCTCAACAGACACTTCAGCCGCTGTCCAGTTACCTGTATGAACACATTGTGCAGTTAACCAAGAGAATGTATTTTCATCATTCTCGACTACTTGGTTCACTCTATCACAAGGCATTCCTTCTAGTAAATAGTTATTTAATTTATTGAAGATGTCGCTAAGGTCATTTGCATTTTCTATAGCGGCATCCTTTGCTGATGCTTTACCAAACTCATTATAAACATCATCCACTAATTTGTAAACGTCTTCACCATTTGCTTCAACCATTTTCTTAATGAGTAATGCTTGTCTCGTTTCAGCTTTTGTAATCTTGTCTTGTAACCAACCGTGGATATTACCAGTGTCGATTAGTTGATCAAGTGATGCTTCAGGTAAGAATGGTGCAATGTCACTTTGAACTTCGTCGGAAAAGTTTTTAACCTCGTCTGTGTTAACTCTTGCTATAATTGCCTTTTCCATGTTTTCCATCAATTGAATTTTGTTATATAACCAATAGTGAATCGGTCCTAAAAATGCGCTCATTAATTGTCCTCCTTTGAACGTTTCTCTTCATATATTTTCATAACGCCTTCCTTGAAGACATCAAATCCTATTTTGTCGATGAGTGGACCAAGTTTGTCACCCATTTCTCCAATTTCACAGTAATGTTCAAATACTGCTTCTACTAAATCGTATGCTTCATCATCCGTAAGCTTGTCTGCTATTTCATCTGGAAGTCTCGGATGGAAACCAGCGCTACCACCTACGCGAACAATGTATCCTTCTTCGTCGGCCAGTACGACAATGTCTTTACCGTTGGCACTCATACATGCATTCCTACAACCGACAACAGCAATTTTAGTTCTGTTTGGAGCAGGTGCACCATAAAATCTTTTTTCAAGCTTAAGACCTAACTTCATTGAATTTTGTCTTGCTCTTTTGCAAAATGCAGCTGGACAAACTTCAACATTCTTAACTGAGTAAGGGGAGAGAACACCAGGTTCCATATCAAGTTCTTCCCATATCTTTTCTACATCTTCACCTCTGACACCTAAGATTGCAATACGCTGACCAGATGTTATCTTTAACGTACCATGATATTTTTTTGCCACGTTGGCAATTGTGATTAATTTTTCCGGTGAAATAAATCCACCTGCTATTCTTGGTGTAATACCGTAAGTTCTTTCTTCAGATCTTGGTTTTTGCAAGACTGCATATTTCGGCATACTCATATTTGTCACCTCGTTTTTCTGAGTTGTTGTTAACTTAGCTTTATCATACAGATTTTTTTATACAAAATCTGTACCCCATGTTACCAAAAATAAAAATGATTATGATTCTCAATAACGACCTTTTTTCCATTATACACTATACCCAGCAAAAAGGCATAAAAATAGTTAGGTGTTCACAAACTATTTACAGTATCCTAGAGGTAACTATGTTATCATATACATATGAATGGATGTTCAAGTAAAAGAACAAACTTTGGAGGCGTTATGAATAATAGAACAGCAATGAAGCAGAAACTAATGGCATACTTTAACGCAGGCTGTAAAAAAGAAGCGTCAGGTATTGGTATAGAATTAGAACATTTTTTAATAGATAAGCAAACGTTAAGAAGCTATGGTTACGATGAGGGCAATGGCCAAAAGGACTTATTGAATAAATTGATGACAAAGGGATGGCGTTTATTAAGTGAAGAGAATGGTCAACCTCTTGGACTTGAAAAAGAAGGATCGACGATTACGTTGGAACCAGGCGGTCAAGTTGAAATAAGCCTAAGGGTATTTGAAGAAATATCAGCTTTGGAGAAAGCTTACCAACATATTATAGATGAAATAAATGGTGTTCTGGTTGACAATCAGATACTTGTCGCAACTGGCTATCATCCTAAAAGCAGGATTGAGGAATTGCCGTTACTACCAAAAGAACGGTATCATCATATGTTCGAGTATTTTAAGACTCATGGAGAACAGTCTCACTATATGATGAAAGGAACAGCTGCGACGCAAGTGGCAATTGATTATAAGGATGAAGAGGACTTTATCAAAAAATATAGGGTTGCCAATTTTATTGGACCCATACTGTCGAAGGTGTTTGACAGTACAGCTGTATTTGAAGGAGAAATCGTCAAGGGACATAACAAACGAATTGCCATATGGAATGAGACGGATCCTGTTAGAACCAAGTATCCTGACAAATCTTTTGAAGGCGTATTCGGTTTCGAGGAATATGCGGATTATCTTTTGAAGACCCCACCGATTTTCACTAAAATAGGTGATGAGTATGTTTTTACAGAGGACCAGCCTCTGGAAGATGTGGTTGAAATGTACGATGTTGAGTCAATAGATGTTGAACATATTGTGGGCATGGTTTTTCCGGATGTAAGATTGAAAACATATATTGAGATTCGAATGGCGGATGCCTTGCCAAGTCCTTATGTTTTTGCCTTGGCTGCTATTGTTAAAGGGATCTTCTATAATGAGGAGACACTTAACAGGTATTATGAATTTGCCAAGAAGTATTCTCAGGAAGATATAGAATCGGTGAATGAGTTGTTACTGGAAGAGTTGGATTTCACATATAAGGATATCTCGATGAATTGGTTCACGATGAAAGTGCTACTGGATGCCAAAGCGAGTCTTGAATCATCTGAACAAGAAAGCATCGACCTTCTATTTGAGCAACTCAATGAGGAAGGATCGTACAGCAATAAGTTGAAACGATTATATGAAGAAGATATTGAAACTTATTTAGAATGGATAAAGGTAGGGTGAAATGATGAGTTGGTGGACAACGGCATTAATTAAGGAAATTGAATCGAATGAATCGGCATATCGGGAAAACTATGACAAGATATATGAGCAGGTTGCTAGGTCCGGGGCAGTTTATATGAATGCACCTGTACCATTTCACTATATTCCAAGAATTTATGAGCCAAAGGATATTTCCAACTTTGAAGAAGCGATGTCCAAGATGTTCAATATCGTTAATAAGACTATCGACATTTATCTAAAAGATGAAATGGTTAGAAAACTATATGATTTTGATCCACGATTGGAAGAACTTATTCATTTGGATCATGGATACAACACAAAAGTGCCGATGGGTCGATTCGACATATTTTATTATGACGATGGGTCCTATATGTTTTGTGAATTGAATACGGATGGATCATCAGCGATGAATGAGGAAGCAGAATTATCACGTGTTCTTATGGAGAGCAAAATTGTGGATGTCATCAGGGAAACTCATGACGTCAAAGCCTTTGAATTGTTTGATAGTTGGATTGAGGAAGTAAAAACAATTTACAAGGAATTTAGACATGTATCCAATAAAAAGGAAAAGCCACATGTGGCGATTGTCGATTTTGTAGATAAAGGTGCATCCTTAGAATTTAAGGTGTTTCAGCAATACTTCCAGGATCAAGGTCTAAGCTGTAGCATTGTCGATCCAAGAGACATCGTTTGTGAAGATGGCTGGATGACTGTTGATGGTAAGCAAATCGATATAGTGTACAGACGACTTGTAACAAAGGATTTAATGGATCGGTATGAAGAAATCCCTGGATTTATTGAAGGCATCAAAGGGCAGAGAACTTGTGTAATTGGCTCGCTAAAAAGTCAAATTGTTCATACCAAACTCTTCTTTGCGATGTTGTATCATGATGCATTAAGAAAATACTTTACTCAGGATGAGCTAACGTTTATAGATACAACGGTTCCATACTCACAACTTCTTGAGCCAGAGACTGATTTAAGTCAACTTTTGAGTGATAAGAACCAATTTATACTAAAACCTGTTGATTATTATGCTTCCAAAGGTGTTATTGCTGGAGAAGATATATCTGAAGGTGATTGGCAACAGTGTTTAGAAGATAAGTGTAATGAGCGCTATATCATTCAGAAATATTGTCCGTTGGCGCTACTGGAAAGTGTGCTACCAAATGAGCAAGATGGATTTGGTCGAGCAAGTTTTAGGACGATTACCGGTATGTATGTTTACAATGAAAAAGTAAAAGGCATCTATTCTCGCGCTGGTTTAAATGCGATAATTTCAGGTATTCATAGTGGGTATACGTTGTCTTCAATAGTAGCGACACCGAAAAATGATTAATCCAACAGTCTTCGTATCATCCCCTGTGGATTATCCAAAAACGCCCTTGAAATAATGTAATGCTCTGTTTCTTCGTAATGAACAACTTCCAATGAAGTTGGTGTAATTTCATATATTTTAGCTTGTGGATATGCAAGTATGATTGGTGAATGGGTTGCAATGATAAATTGTGACCCATTTTTTACGAGTTCGTCGATCCGTCTGAGCATCGCCATTTGTCTCGTTGGTGAGAGGGCAGATTCCGGTTCATCCAGAATGTATAAACCATTACCTGAAAAACGATGCATAAAAATTGAAAAGAAAGATTCACCATGGGATTGTTTGTGCAAGGATGTTCCGCCATAACTATTGATAATGGGCGGACCAGATCCTTCGCGATCCAAGTCGTCTATATGAGAGGAGACGTTGTAAACGGTTTCAGCACGTAAAAAGAAGCCGTCAGCTGCCGCTTTGTAACTTCTTGATAAGCGTATATAGCGATGTAGTGACGAGTGGGAGTTTTCTGTTGAAAAGTTCATGTTCTTGGTGCCACCTTCGGGATTAAATCCATAGGATGTTGCGATAGCCTCGATTAGTGTAGATTTACCGACACCGTTTTCACCGACGATATAGGTTACCTGTGGATGGAAGGTCAAATCCTCCATCAATTTGATGATGGGTAAATCAAATGGATGCTGACTGTTTTGTCCAGTTTCTGAGACATGATCCCAATTAATCGAAAGGGATTTTATATATTGGTTTGTATCATCTAATAGCATTTTTATCACTCCTGTTCGGTAATAGTGTACCCTATTCGTTAGAATACATCAAAAAATGATCGTTCATTAATGAATGCATTTTTTTTATTGAAAATTGTATGGTATCATTGATTGAAGGCCCTTTGGGGAGGGTATAATTATTATATGTTATGAACAAAAAAAATTAGTATAGGGGAGATGAACATGAACAAAAGTTTTAAGTTTAAGCTTGCACTTTACTTCGGGGTTATCATTTTAGTAGCGTGCGTAGCAATTGGTGCCAGTCTGACGTATTTATCATCGAACAAAATGGAAGACATACGTAGTGAAACGTCAGAGGTATTGGTTGGAGAAATAACAGGGAGTATCACGAATTTCATGCAGACATACTCTAGAGCAATGGATCTGTTAAGTAAGGATTCAAATGTAAAAGCAGCGCCAGAGTATGCTGACAGTATGACGTGGATGATGAAAACATTTGAAAGTTTTAAATCGGCATATCCAGAAGTAAGTTATGTTTACGTAGGCTATGAAGATACAAAAGCGTTTGATAGAGCTGTAGCAAGAGAAAAATTAAAGGATTTCTTTGGATTAGATAAAATTGATAGTAATGAATACGCCTATGAAGAAGCGGCTTACAATTCAACAAAAGGCTTTTTCACCTATCCACACTTTAAAGCCAGTGCAGATTATCAACCGAAAGCAAGAGGTTGGTATGCCCTTGCAAAAACAACAACTGATCCAGTTTGGACAGATACGTATATTGACGCATTTACTGGATTACCAGTTGTTACTGTGGCAAAACAAGTTATTAACGATAGCGGAAAAATGGTTGGTGTTGTTTCTGCCGATCTTTCTTTGGATGTTGTATCGAATACGTACAAAGACACAACAGTTGGTAATACGGGATATTTGATCATCACAGACTCTATAGGGAATGTTATATCACATCCGAATGCTGACTTAGTTGGTGAGAACATTGTTGATCAACCTTTCTGGTCTGGTATGGAAAGCAAAGATAGCGGATATGTCGAATATGAGTTTGAAGGCAGTCAAAAGTATTTATACTTCAAAACTGAACCAATCAGTGGTTGGAAAATTGGTGTACCGTTTGAAGAAAATGAAGTCGCAATCGATACAAAACCTCTTGTCGTAAGCAGTAGCATTACGATTATTGTAGCTGTACTTCTAGGATTACTTGTAGGTGCGTATATTGCAGGAAGAATCACACGAGACTTAAATAAAGTGAACCATTCGTTATCATTAGTGGCAAAAGGGGATTTAACAGATCGTGTGAATATAACAAGAGAAGATGAAATCGGTCAAATGGGGAATAATCTGAATAAGACCATTGATACACTGAAAGAACTGGTCAATGAAATTAATACGACATCAGATAGTGTTATGGCTGATTCAGATAATCTGACACAATCTATTAGTGAGACAACTAGAGCGACAGAAGAAATAGCCAATTCTATTCAAGATGTTGCTAGAGGAACAAATCAACAGGCAGATGAAGTGCTTAATGGCTCAAATAAAACTGCATCTGTAGGAGAAAAAATTACCGAGGTTAATGAATTATCTATTGCAATGGGTCAGCTTTCGGACGAAGTAAAAGAAGAAAGTACAAAAGGCTTAGAAACAATGAAGACATTAACAACGAAGGCAGAAGAAAAAGAAAAATCTTCAGCTCACTTATCAGATATGATTATTAGTGTAGATGATCAATCGAAGAAAATTGGAGAAATCACAGATACGATTTCATCAATTGCTGATCAAACGAATCTATTGGCGTTAAACGCATCAATCGAATCAGCTAGAGCTGGTGAAGCTGGAAGAGGATTTGCAGTTGTTGCTGAAGAAATTAGAAAACTTGCTGAGCAGTCATCAGAAGCCAGTGATGATATCAAAGAATTAATTTCAAACATGCAGCAGCAATCTGGAAAAGCTGTTCAAACAGTTGAGACGAATAGACAAGTTGAAATTGAAGAGTATGAAGCTGTTAAAGCAACTGAGACAACTTTCACGAGGATATTTG
>Ga0070724_10002517_pt1 | contig 10117 bp, 9 predicted proteins | sample tdDd001_FD_67278 | JGI IMG/M metagenome (GOLD analysis project Ga0070724, IMG submission 67278) | Marine sediment microbial communities from the Atlantic coast under amendment with organic carbon and nitrate - tdDd00.1 | ecosystem: Environmental > Aquatic > Marine > Coastal > Sediment | place...
TGGCCTCCCTTGACCCATATTCCCATTAATAAACTTTGATGCTTAGGTAACCATTTTAAAGAGTACCTATCTCCATAAATATCACCTTCAATTAGTTCTGTATTACAGTATGGACAACTTTTATCTTCCATTACTATTCCCTCCTTTTTTAATACTATATAATTTAAAAAGTCACATTACTTATTATATAACCCCAGCCTTCACACTAATCATTATACATCATACATTAGCTATTCTCTAGAAATTATTATCAAGCGAGATTTAAGAACATATATTTAAAAGAGCTAATCTATAGCTATTGAACTTTACAACCTAGGGATATTGGTGCTGATGTTTATGCCCCACAAGAGTTTCTTCAAGAAGAGGGTTACTACCTAAACTGGGTAGACGGCAAGTATGGAGACGATATATAAAAATTCTAATAAGAATTTCCAAAAATATATTAACTTAACTATCTTTAATTAAATTAAACAAAATTTATTATAGAATAGGCATCTATTTAGAGGAAGAAATAAAAGTAGAAAATGAATAATTATAAGCACGTATAAATATTAATAGTAGTAGAACCAAAACGACGGGAGGTATTTAATATTAACTATCATCAGTATAGTTTAAATAACAATATTGTTTCATATGTTGAGGGGGATGTAAATGGTGACAATATTCTTGACAATGTCTATTTAACAGGAACAGGTACACCTAATAGCCCTTTTATTCAAGATATTACTCTTGTAATACAAGATGGATCAAATGGAATCTTTTCTAAAATTCCTCTTGACTACAACGCAGGTTATAATCCAACTTTATTCTTAGGAGATTTTACTGGTAATGGCATCAATGATATTTTAATTAGCATAGCCACTGGAGGCAGTGGTGGCTTTATGTATCACTACATTTATACCATCTCTAATAATATACCTAAATTAATTTTTGATTTTGATAACTATAATAAAAAATATCAATATGATGTTACCTATAAAAATGATTATAAAGTAAAGGTACTTAGTAATCTAAACGAGCTTTCCTACACCATAGACCTTACATATAAAGATACTTCTTATCTAGAAGAAATCTATAATACAAATGGAAATTTAATAAAACCCCTTAAAGGATTTGTAAATCCATTAAGCGGTTTATATCCTATTGATTTTAATGCAGATGGTACCTATGAATTACTGGCTTACCAAAAAATAGCAGGAAGATATAATGCAGATGCTCTAGGCTATGTTTTAAACAAACTGAGATGGAAAGATAATGAATTCATTTTAGATAATCAAAATATCGCTATTTGGGGTGGATAATAATGTTAATAATAATCATTGTTGGACAATAAAGACAAGAATTTTCTATTTATTATAAAAAGCGTTTATGGGGCTACATATAAACAGAGTTTTTACGTTTACCAGTAAACTGAAATAACTCTTTGAATTAGCATTATAGATTAGAAGTTATCGGAGCGTTATATAATTGTGAAATTCTTCTTTAATTAAATTAAACTACTTATTCATTTGAAAATTCATAGAATAATGGTACTAAAAAAGATAGCTGATTTTTAATTTCATCTATCTTTTTTGATATTATATTACATATTTAATAATAGAACTTAAAATTATAAATATTATCAGTTTATTTTGGTATCAATAAGCATCCTTGAAGAATCATAATATAGAATAAATGCTTGAAATGACTACCTGTCCACGATATAATATTACCATATTTTATCAAAAATTTGTATAATATAAAATGCTATTGTTATAGTTTGAGGTGGATTCATGGAAGATAAATATATTAAGAATTACATTGAGAATGCAGTAGAATATATAGAAAAGAATCTTAATACAAATCTTACTGTCGATACTATATCTGATAATATTTATTTATCAAAATTCCACTTTCAACGAATATTTAAGTCTATAACTGGTAAAGGGTTGATTGAATATACAAGATCAAGAAAATTAACAAAAAGCTTAGAAGACCTCATAAACACTAACTTACCAATAGGGAAAATTGCTCTAAGATATAGTTATGATTACGAACAATCATTTACAAGAGCATTCAAATCCGAGTTTGGAGTATCCCCTACTGATTATAGAAAAGAACAAAAAATAGTTAATATAACTCCTAAAGCTGATGTAGAGTTACTTATTGAACTTGAAAATGCTGTTATCATAAAACCATTTCATGTTTCTAGACCATCATTTACTATTGGAGGAGTTTTAAACAAGGTCGATAATATTGACAATGAGAAAAATTATAAATCTACTAATGTGGCAATTGATTTCTTTTATAATCATAAACAAAACATTAGATCTGCAAGAGATGAAAATATCTATTATGGTTATACTTATAGAGATGATACTTGTGTTGATTCAACATACTATTTGTCTGCACTAGAAATCGATGAAAAAACTATGATGCCTGACACTTTTTCAAAAATCACTGTTCCACCTTCCAATTATACTGTGTTTAAATTTATAGGTTTTTTCTCACCAGAGAAAATTACATGGCAACATATGGTTGATATTTGGAATTTTAAGGATGATTATTTGCTTAAAGATAAAAATGAAAATATAAAATCATATTTTCATTTTGAATACATTAATATGAAAATATGTTCTGAAAACTATTGTGAGTTAGATTTGTATGTTCCAATACTATAATATAAGGAATATGAAAAGGATATTATTATTTAATCTTTCACAATATCCTTTTTCAAATTATATTACAATAATGTTCATTAATTACTTATACTCTATCTCTCGCTTTTTATAATAAGTTGCTTAATCATTTCAGTAGCTGCTTCGTAAACATTCTCTATAAATATTGTGAACTTGCTATCAATGTGATCTAACAACTTTAAAAATAGAACGGCAGAATTTTCCAACCAGATTTCTGGAAAAAAGGCTTTTTCCAAATAATGAGCATGACAAACCATGCCATTGGCATTAACGGATTTTGCCTTCTCATATGCTTCAACTAGTCTATTAAGGTAAATTTCTTGAATATTAATGTCTCCAATGCCTGGAAACAAATCCAAATAAGGTCCATGAATTGTGGTTTTTCCATCGACATATATTTTTGGTTCATTATCTGTCATTACAAACGTACCTTCAACGCCTAATCCGTACTCTTTTATTAACTCTTGATAAGGCTCATATTCATCCCGCCTTATATTTAATCCAATATATTTCAATTTATCACCCTTATTCCTCATCATTTATTGATATAATTCGTCAGTGTCAATCCAGCTTATACAACCATAATTCATTATACTTGAGCAGTATAAAAGTTGCATCCTTTGATAGCAAATGTACAATTATCGTCACCAGAAAGAACAGTGCTTATCGGCTCAATTATTAAATTCCTACCTAATAGTGGCTCAAATATTGGTCTGAAGAACTCAGCACTACATTTGCAATAATCCTTAGATAGAAAAGCACTGGAATTATTCATGTAACCACAATGACATCTTCGTCCTATCAGGCTGTCATTATCTTCACATCCTCCACCACATTCATTAGCATACTTTTTAGTAATAAATATCGTATTTGATTCTGAATCTAACCAAATTTTACTCCCAATTACACGCTGTTCATCCATTTCTAATATGAAAGATTCAATATCAACTGAATTAGAAAAAATCTCTTCTGCCATATTAATTGTACGTTCATCAACTTGACAGCAAGTTTTTTTGTATACTTGATTATAGTCACACTTCATAACAATCCTTTTAGAGTATTCTTTAAACCCTGCTTTCTTATAAACATTTATGGCCATTGGGTCAGCTCGTAATGAAACGGTTTCTACTCCATTATATTTAAGATCATCCAAAGCTTTACTTATGGTTTTTAAGGCAATCCCTTTTCTTCGATATTCTTTTGTTGTTGCAACCCAAGCAATATCTGCTAATTTATCATCAGAAAGTGTCAAGCAAATAGAAACTGGTTCATGATAATAGTACCCAATATATAACTCCGAATAATCCAAGTTCAATAACTCTACGAACTGATTATATGTTAGAATTTCTCCTTCAAAGAGTTCTGCATTTATGATCCGTACCCATTCGGAAAGCAAGTCATTGTTTTCAACTTTTTTAATAAAAATATTATCGTTATATGGTACTAATCCTTTGAATTTTTTTAAATCCATAGACATACACGCACCTGATATATCTTTAGTAAAGCCCTTCTCTATTAGTAATTCTGTAACATTATGAGGTAGACTATTAGGTGATATTAATAACGAATCAGGAATAATACCTGCTTTTATATCAGCTACTATTTTATTTAATCTTTCATCAACATCACTGTTCTCAATGTTAATTCTAAAAATTCTTTCTGGACCGCTTCGATCTTTAGAGATTGTATATTCAATGTCTGTTTTAATGACTTCGATATCTCTGAGTTTTCCTAGAGTGTACCAATACAACTCTTGCGCATGCTCAGTACATTCATTATAATATGTTTTATTTTTCATAAATTTAACTCCCTATTTTTTTGTTAGAAGAATTCTTATCCAAGTATAGTTTTCACCGTTATCGTCTCTCATAATATTAGTTCGATCTACAATTGGCTCCCATTTTAGTGCAAGTTCACTTCCTTTTCCTTCAAACTCATCTAGTATATCAATATTCACTGTTCCACAATACTTAAAGTATAAATTCCACCACTTAACTGAATGAAGGTAAAGATGCATCTCATTCTCATGATCAATTAGAGCATCTGGTATACCATCACTAAATTCCTTTTGGTATCCTGGAACTGCCATTCTTATCTTTCCACCACTCTTAAGTAGACCAACTAAATGATCATTAAAGTAATTTCCGGCTGTACCATAAAATTGATATGAATTAATGCATATTATGACATCAAAAAAATTATTAGGATAAGGAAGTTCATGGGCTTCAGCTCTAATTGGTACAACCAAATCATCTACTCCAGCTTCGCATACTCTTTTCCAATTTTCATGCTGCGATATCCAAAGATCATTTGCAAATACTTGACATCCAAACTCTTTTGCAAGGAATATTGAAGTCATAGCTTTTCCACATCCCATATCCAGAACTCTCATACCTGGTTTTAATTCCATCCCTTTTACTAAATCCTCTACGTGCCATAAACACTGACAACCCATTTCGTTTTCGAGAATCCAATCAGGATCATATTTAGCTGCTAGAGGATATTTGTCATCAATTAAAGCTTTTCTTTGCTCAGCGATATTCATAATTACACTCCTTATTTATGATATTTTTTTGATTATTAATCAATTATTCAATAATCTAATTATATCATTTTTATTTTTTATGTCCTTAACATAAAGTGCTACAATTTGATTTAAAGAAAGATTTTATTACTATTAAATCAATGATCATGATTGAACTGAGAACATGTCCTTAAGTTACACATTTGAATACAACAAAAGAACATTTTCCTTTAATAATATAAATATCAAAACTGAATTCATCAAGTTTAGATATTATAAAAAAAATGTTCTTTTATTATCTATATAATTTAGTTTAATTTGGTTAATACATGTCAATTGCTATTTTGAACTTTGTCGATTCGTGATTATATTATGCAATCTTAATAATTGCTTTTTCACTTCCTCTTTTGCCTTTTCATTAATTGAATCAAGATACACTACTGGGCATCCCACTCCAATCCTATCATTGTGTCTGCCATATTCTAGTGTAAGTATTTTGACAGGGTAATTGCACACAATTTCCTCAATATGAGTATACAACTCCTCTTGAATTATCATATGCGATTGAATATCACCATTTTTTTCATCCCACCCATTAACATGTACTTCATAAACGCGTTCTAATGGTAATTTAGATACATAATTTTCAAAACTTTCGTTTCTCTTTCTTGAACACCAATATGCGTGACTAACATCATATAAAAAATCAACTTTTGTCTCTCGAATCACTTCAGCAATCACCTCAGGATCAAGTGTATGTTGATTACAATTTCCCATAATGTTCTCAAAAGATAAGAACTCCATGTGATTAAAATGTTTCTTCAAGTATTCTATATTTGCACAAGTGTTTTTTATTACTTCTTCTCTTGTATCATCCATACCTGCTCCATTGAAATGAAGTGATATTCCTTCTGCACTAGTTCTTTTGCATAGTTCATTCATTAAATCAACATCAAAATCATTTATAAAACTTCGGCTACATATATTAGTATTATGCGGATAGTGACCATGATACAATATTGGTTTTACTTTTTTTGCATTTTCTATCCGATTATAAAACTTCTCAATAGAATCAAATCCAGGATCGTTTGCCACACTTGGATATTTAAAATAATCAATTTCTACTGCTTGTTCCAAGACAAGCTCCTCTAATTCACTAAGATAATTACACGCTAATTTTATCATTTTATCCCTTTCATATTTACATATATTTAGTTAATATTACTTTAAATTCAAACATTTATAGATTGCTTATTAAAAGAATTGATCCCATTTGATAACAAAAATATCAAACTCAATTTCATCATTGACTAGAGACATTAATAAGGATTATTCCTTTTCGATGAACTTAATTTTTTTACAATTTCTGTTTTACTATAACGGCATTCTTTCATATTTTTCCTCATTCAACTTTTTATTTTTTTTTAGAAAATGTTACTAAACTATAAACACTTAAATAATTAAAAAGTTACTGATTAATATAACTATTTCGTAGTAATCCTTATTAATTTCAGATGGAGAAATACATTAAATTAAACATTTTTCTAAGTAACTACCAATAACACGCTTATGACTTCCAACAATTTTCTCTGGCAATTCGTTTAACTTAAAGAATTTCAAGTCTAATGATTCACTTTTGTCAATTTTTAGTTCGCCACTCACCTCATTAGTGAAGTATGCAACGGTAACAGAGTAAAATTCATCTCCATTTGAGACTTTAATATAACAATTTGAACCAGATATTACATCAAGCAAATGTAAATCTCCAACAATTAAACCTGATTCCTCAAAAACTTCTCTCCTTGCGGTTTCCTCGGTTGATTCCTTTAACTCCATAAGTCCACCTGGCAATCCCCATACACCATATGATGTAGCCTTTCTTTTCTGTAAAAGAATTCGATTCTCTTCATTAACAACAACAGTAACTGAACCGACCAAAATAACAGGATCATGTCCAATTAATTTTCTTAGGTTTTCTACATAGTTCATAATTTCTCCATTTCACAAACGACCTTCTCAGATATATCTTTTAGTCTTTTCTTTTTCAATTTTTTCATTTATAAGGCCTGAATATATGGCTTACGATTACATCTAATCTTTAGATTCTAATAGTGATTGTCTATCTAACATCAATGATTCTGTATCCCAGCCGAAATCAATTCACTTAAATTTTATTTAATACTTCGAAAACGACTCTGTCAAGTGTGCATTGTCAATCCTATATATCTCTCCGATTAATTGACTAACTGAAATTTCATTGTTTTGTGTAAAGATATTTTTTCTATCATAAGATGTCCCCCAAATATGTTTGGTCGTGTCGCAAAAAATTACTTATGACATTTTCTTTTTCTTTTACACTTTATAACTTGGGGTAGGAAAAGTTAAGTTGTTAATTGAGTATTTCAATGATTAAGTCAAAATCTATATTATAAACCCCTTCATATGGACTTTCTAATTTCCATTTTTGATTATCCTCGTATATATAGAACTGATATATGATTTCACTCTCTGTTTTTAGATTAAGTACATAATATTCAATGCCTACAGGATGTTCATTCATAGAAATAGTTCTAGTTGGTTTGCATGTATTTAAAACATTCATAATTCTTCGTACTTCTATTTCATCTTCAATCAATATTAAATCATCAAGCGTAATTGAGATATAATATACTTTATCTAGTGTTGGTAATCGTAAATCATCTGCAAGCGGAAACAATTTCACAAATGTTATTAATGCAATTAATATCATAACAACTAATGTACAAATAACTACAGTTAACTTTTTTCTCATTTACATACCTCCTTAAATAATCTTACTTACTGATTTTAACACATTATCCAATTTATAGAAAACAATTCTCAACAAAAAATGAGCCAGCCAAAGTCATTCCAGATTTCTTCAGAAATAGTATTTAGCTTTCGCTCAAGGACTGATTTAAATATTTATATAAACTCATAAATTCATCTATAAACAACTCCGTTTGCATATTGAACTGGAAAATATCTTATCTGGTGATACATAAAAAGACAGCTGAAACCTTATTTCAGCTATCTAAATCTGAGAATATGGATTTTAGAATTAGATTAGTATTTAGATATTAATGATAATCTTAATAAATTTTTGATTATTCCTATCCAATAATTATAATTGTATTTCATTTGTTTTTATATTTTTCTTGTAGTGAATTGAATACAAACACATCAATATTATCTCTATTATCAATTTTATCAAATGGATTTGGTATCCAAATGGAATCAGTTGATAAATTATGCAATTGATATACCTACGTACAAGAAAGACTATTTGATTTAGATGGTGTTGATAATAGTCTATAAAATGATTTTATCTACTCAATTTATTAATTATTTCATCACAAGTTTCTTCTGGTGTTTTTCCCTTCGTATATACAATTAATTTTGCAAGTTTTTCATTTGATCTATTTTTCACAAAAAGTTCATTATGCTCAAAGTTAGTTCTTTGGTATAAAATGTCAAGTGATTCGGATACTTCGGGTGAAGGTAATAGTAAAACTACATTTCTAATTGGTTCTAACACAGATGATACTTTACCAAATAACTTTTCATCCTCATAAACAGATTGTCCCGCGCCGAAATCTATAATATGATTCATATACTTATCAACAATAATCTCTACTGAACTTGCTTCAAAAGGCTTCCAATACTTATATAATTCTAAAAACCCTTTGTTCTTCATCAATTCATCAGCATGCTTGAACTCATAACCTAATTCACTATATATTTCCCAACGTTCATCATCTAAACAAGCACTTGGAATACTTAGTCTTTTTGATAGTAAATTTCCTATAGTTGACTTACCAGCACCTACTGGTCCAATTAATATAATTGGTGTTTTCATATTTATTACCTCCAATTAGTTCTACTTAACGTTACAAGTGTTTAAGTACCTCTTTTCGTAAATTTGACTTATGTAATGATTATACTAGATTAACACTCTAACAAAGTGGACAATATTTTTCAATATAAATGCCCTCATATTATTGATTATACATTAAGTTTCAAATCATTTCTAGATAGCTTATCAGATGTGCTTTTAGAATACATATTTCATAATTAACGTAGAATAAATAGTTGGATTTTTTTGTATCAAAATTCTAGAAAGGAACCTAATCGCTCTTATGATTAAGCTCTCTAAATCACATGCAAACCACAAGCAACCACTACATCTACTGCCACTCAATAATTAGATTTGTATTCCATATGGTTTTATATGTTTAAAAAGTATATAAATTTATCTATATTGTTTTTTTTACATTTTTTTTGCAACATAACCGTTGAAAACACCAATTCACTAAAAAAAAGGAGTATCTACGTTTTTTTTGAGTACTTTTCTTTTTAAAGAAACCACACTATACTTATATTATTCCGAAGCAAAGGGATTTGTAAGCAACAAATCATCTGAATCGAGGAATATCTAAAAAGGTGAATTTTGAAACCACAATCAATGATAATAAAAATAAGGAGTAATGACATGAAAACAGAAATATACTATTTTACAGGAACGGGCAACGGCCTACATATTGCAAAGTCAGTCAAAGAAAGTTTAGTTAATAGAGATGAAACAGTTGAACTCATTCCTATAAACTCGCTTGACCTTTCTCAAGAACTATACTCAAAAGCTGGGCGTGTAGGTATAATATTTCCTACATATTCTATGTCCTCTCCTGCTATAGTAAGGAGATTTGCAAAAAAACTACGTACAGCATCGGAATCTTACGTGTTTACTTATGCTCATTGTGGAGGTGGTGGAGCTGGTGGCGCAACAACTAGTATTGTAGACATACTTTCTGATAATGGCATCGTTGTCAGCAACACATTTCAAACGACTTTCCCAAGTAATAGCACACTTTTCAAATATAGTGATGAGAAGTTAAAG
>Ga0070724_10002524_pt1 | contig 10095 bp, 8 predicted proteins | sample tdDd001_FD_67278 | JGI IMG/M metagenome (GOLD analysis project Ga0070724, IMG submission 67278) | Marine sediment microbial communities from the Atlantic coast under amendment with organic carbon and nitrate - tdDd00.1 | ecosystem: Environmental > Aquatic > Marine > Coastal > Sediment | place...
AAAAGATCGTGGCTGGCAAACACCAAGCATGATGTTTGAAGGCATTGGTTTCAGTGGATTATAATATTTAGATACTAAGTTTAAAGAGCCCTGTCAATTTGATAGGGCTTTTTTCTTGCTTGCTGGTTTCGATATATTGGGATTAATTGAACTAATTCTCACCCCCGAGGCTTCGGGGCCACCGCCCATGACATTTAGCTTTTGTTAGGTGCTGTTTTTTTTTATTTCAGACTCCGATCTTTTGATAAAAATTCGACTCTAACTTTCCAATAGAATTGTTATATACAACTTCAAATACTTTTTCATCTGCTTTTTCTTTATTTATTAACAACCATAATTCTTTAAACTTTTCAATTCCATAAGTTTCAATCAAATATTTTACAAAAGCTCCCGAGACATATGCTTGCTCCCCGTATGAACTACCTGCAGTTGAAGTGATTATTCTATTAACCTGACATTCTTCATCTTTTAATATTTCCCTTGCTTTCTCATAATAATCAAATTCGAAAATTATTCCTTCGTCAGAATAGAATGAAAACCCTTCATTTAGAAGCATTTTAAACTTTTCATTACTGAAAAAGCACCAATAATGACTATTTAAAATGTGAGCTATTTCATGTGCTCCTTCTGCATTAACTGTTGGATAGTATGCCGCATAATATGAAGGTAATGAATGAGCAGAAGCCTTAACCTGGGTTTTTAAATACTTTTCTTTGATGTCTTTGAATATAAATATGTCGATTATTGGAAGAGAGTCAATAGAATTTTCAATTTCCATAAGTTTTAAAAGGTGTTTAAATATTCCTTGCTGAACAGATTGTAATTTCTGTGGATATTCAGAATCTTTTATAGAATTTGAAACATGGAGTCTGAAAAGATTATCGTCAATTGATGTCCAAGAATTACTGTCTTTCAACAAATAAGAAGGTTTATTCATTTCCATTAATGAATCCTTAAACTCCACTTTCTTATTGCAAGAATGAAAGATGAAAAGAAAAAATGCGACTATTAAAATTAAGACTACTTGTTTCATTGTGTTCATTTTTGAATTGCACCTAACGGCCAAGCTATGCTTTATGAGCCATTGTTAGCTGGCGTTTATTATTTCACAAATTACTCGATAAATTAGTTTTACTCTATCGGTTATAATATCAAATGAAATCTGATCATAAGTATCTGATGGCTTATGATAATCACAATGAACTCCACTTGTTATTGTAACTGAGGGAATGTTCTTTTCTAAAAAGCTAGCATGATCTGAATTCGTTAAGGCATGACTACCTTTTGATAATCTTAATGTTTCAATTTGAATGGGATTATCTTTAATTTTTGAATTCTGAAAAAATGGGAATAGTTTTTTAGAGATAATAGAATCACCTTTAACATATAAATAATTGCCGCCATTACTGTGTAATGTATCAACTCTACCTATCATATCCATGTTTAGATTTGCTACTATTTTGATCTCTTTAAATATTGGAGAATTTACAAAATACTTGGATCCCCAAAGCCCTTTTTCTTCGCCAGATGTTAATAGAAAAATTAAACTTTTACTAGGTCTATATCCTTTTTGCACACCAAATGAAAAAGCCTCTGCAATCTCAAGCAATCCTGCAACTCCAGAAGCATTATCATCTGCACCATAAAATATTGCACTGTCCTTTTTTCCAATATGATCATAATGTGCTGATAAAACGATCCATTCATTTGGAGATTCAGTTCCTTTCATAACACCTATTACATTCTCTGTTGTTAATTCCTCTTTTTTAATATCAATTTTATAGTTAATGCTTTTAGCGTCAATAAGTCTAAGTTGATTTTCTAATGTGTTCCGATTGTTATTAATTAATGTTCTCACAGAATCAATTGTTATTCCAAGAAGATCTTCTCCTATTCGAGGTGATATTTGGAAAATAGAAACACGTTCGTCAATCAAGTCCATATTGTAAGGCTTTGAGGCTCGCCCCATTTTAAAATCATTTGAAACAGTCCTATTTATGTAATAAGACCACTTGTCTCGTTTAAAATTTGCCAAATACACCTCTTGAGAAAGATTCGGAATATAAAGTATTGTGTTATATTTCAGGCTGTCTTGTAAACGAATTATCTTTTCAAGGTAAGATGTACCATAAAGTAAGATTGATTTATTTTTTAAGCATAATCCCTTCAAATCCGCCTTGCTACCACTTCCAATAAACACTACACTATCATTATTTGACGAGTCAGATTTAAGTTTACCATGATAAACAATTTCATCATAGTTTTTGACAATTTTCCCATCATATTCAATATGTATTTTTTGTGATTGAAAATTAAATATATTGAATTTTTGATAGTACGAGTTTAAATTTTCAGGATAGCTTATATTACATTTTTTAAAAAAATCACTTATATACTTTGCGGCTTCTTTTTGTCCATCGTGAAACGTTTCTCTTCCTTCAAACTCATCTGATGCCAATATTTTAATATGTCTTTGTAAATCATTCTTTTCAATTGATAATTCAAGTCTTTCCAATTGAGAAAAGCTATTTATACTTCCTCCGATTAATAACAATATTTGCAGTATGATTTTCTTCATTTTATAATCTACAAGTGAAAATTTGGTTAACTTGTGCCTAACGGTTCGTGTATGATTTCGTAAGGGATTACGGACTTCAAACCTATCAATTTACCCGCCAAAATTGATGCGGTGATAACGATCGAAAATCGCTAAAACCCTTATGAATTATACACATTGTTGGCTTTTAGTGCTTTCTGTAATCAGTTCTAATTAATAAAAATTCACAATATCTGTTTGTCCTATAAATGACTTACTTGATTCAAAAAACACTTCTACTTCAAAAATTACACTATTTGAAATTGAGTCATGCTCTACTAATTCTATTTGAAATCCATCATGCCATTCTTCTCGTTGAGCAAAAAAATCTTCCAATGCAATAAGTTCACCACTGTATCCTTGTATTTGAAAACAATCAGTAACATTTATTTTTTGTCCATTTATTTGGTCAATCATAAAAATCTTTAAGCAACTAATCGGGTCTGGGTATAAATATTCATCTCCAATACAATCGCATGAAAATGCCATTGCAGAATTAAATCCTAAACCTAAATTAATATGATTTTCAGCTAGTTTAGATTCAAAATTCACTTGAACACCTAATCCAAATGCATTCTTATAAACTGTATCAGCAGCAATCTCCGAATAGAATCCAGTATTATCATAAGGAGTTACAGTAACACCTGTATAAATATTCTCATAGGTAAAGGTATCATCGCAATTACAGCAGGAAATAATAATCTGCGATACAAAACCAAATAATAAAATTATCAATACTTTGTTTCTCATATGTCTATCTCTTTTTGCATTAAAGCCAACAAGTGGGTAAAGTGAATGCACTTTATCCCGCTTATATCTTTCTAAAAGGTGTTGTTATCACTCCGATATTGCGGGATAAAAACACCTTTAAGTTGAAGTCACTAAAATTAAGAATTAATCGCACTAAACAATATCTACAAATCATGTAAAACTATAAATGGTATATAAAATAGAATGACTCTTCATAATAATTGAGTTATTGTCAAATTGAAAAAATGGGTTTGTTATCATTTAAACCACCTCCCCCAAACAAGTTTGGGTACTCCTCCATTCTGTTCCTGAGCCTTCGCATCGAGCGTAGCCGAGATGTAGTCGAAGGAAAACAGGAGAATATTTAATCATAGCCTGACAATTACAAGATGACTAGAGTCAGAGCATGACTATGCCCTAGCCTATATTATAAAAGCGAGTTCAAATCAGATTTGAACTCGCTTTACTATTTGAATACGTTTAGCTTTCTATATGGATAAAACCTTTAATTCTTAGAATAAGTTGTTCTCGAATTAATTTTCTGATTTAAATCCTCGATATAACCAACAACAACCTGCTTTATGTCTCCATAAACCTTTTTATTTACATTTGCCATGACCTTTAAATATGGCAATAGATCGTTGTTTATAATCTCACGAATTATTTTTTGTTGTGCCAAAGGCGCTATCAATTCCATTTGTTCATCGCTGATTCTCTGCATTCGTGAATAGGTTTCAGCTACTTCTTTTGCTGATGATTTCACCAAATCAAGACAGTCAGATACACCAACTAATGATTTTATTAAGGGTTTGATTTCATCGCTATCCAACTGTTTCATTAGGGAGTTAAAGGATAAAATCTGAGATTCGTAGCTTTGAATATAGAGCTTTAGATCATTGGCTGTGAATACATTCCAGACTTTTCTGGCATTAGCCGCAAGCTCCTTATTTCTCATATATAAATTGGCTTCTACAAATTGCTCTAAGCATATAAAATCTCTATCAAATATAGCATCCTTGGCTGCCATCTCTTCTGTAAAATCACTACTTCCAATTTGTCTAAGCGTTTTAGTTAACAGCTCATTTTCCTCTTCTATTCTTTGGCTTAATATTGTAATAAATGTATCAGAAGCCAAATCTCTCTTTTTAATTTCGAGTAATATATTCTGTGCAATATTTTGAACTTCTTTAGCCTTACATTTAATTACAATTTGTTCTCCCATTTTAGTCTTTTATTTTTGTTATCATTTTTATTTTGAAGACTCAATATAGACATAATATGTATTCCACTTCGCATTACAAGAATGAAAATTTATCGAATCATAAGTGCTCATACCTGAAACAATTAAATTTCAATAAATTAAGCTTCATTTTCACAGAACTTAATTTTTAGAGTAAAAAGGTATATACTGTCCAGAATAGGAATAAAAACCCAAGAACAAAACCTATTTTCTTTAATCTTATTTTAGAGTTTATTTTTAACTCTCTAATTTCTCTTTTTAGCTTGCTTACTTCATGTAGTTTGATTAAAATATGCTTTAGATTAATGTGAAATTGTTCATCCTTTACCACATAATCAATAATATTCTTAGAAAACAGATCCACTGCCACTTGTATATCTGTTTGTGCACTGAGCATGATGACAGGTAGATCTTTATTATTTTGACTTATCAGCTCAGCGACTTGATCTCCCGTACTTATGCCTTCATCATCCTCATTTAAAGCAAAATCGAGAATAACAACATCAGGTTCACTGTGCTTTAATCCTTCTAAAAATGTATGCACATTGTGAAATGTCTTCACACGATAGCCCTGAACTTCGAACCACAGTTCTAAAGCATGAGAAAAAACGGGATCATCATCGAGCAGATATACCAATTCTTGATTTTCATTTGACTTTTTCATAATTCAGTATTTTAAAGGAAACGGTTCTCCTCACCCAATTTTTGTCGATTTAAGAGTAAGGGTTTTAAGCTGGTCAGAAAGCTCTTTATTTGAAGCAAGCCAGGATATTCAATGGCTAAAACAACAATTGTAAGACATACATATATCCCCTGCCAATCATGCTCATAAATGAAACCAAAAGAAAAAACAAGAACTAAAATATGAATAAGGTATAGTGTTACTGCTGCACGCGTATGATTCATCCCAGTTTTTGTCAACAGATGATGGATATGTGTTTTATCAGCAGAAAAAGGAGATTTTTTCTTTAATAGTCGTTGAATAGCAACTCGAATCATATCATAAGTAGGCACGATTATAAGCCCCGCAATCATTGTTAGCTTTTGTGGACCTTTCAGAATTAACTCATCAGCATTAGTTAGCACGGATATTCTTAGACAAAGATAGGCTGTTAGAAACCCCAGAACAAGAGAACCTGTATCACCCATAAAAATGCGGGCCTTTTTGAAATTGAAAAATAAAAATGCCAATAAAGCACCAGCCATACCAAAACAAATTACAAAATCTATTCTTTGGTTTTGAGAAACAAATAAGACTCCCATCACCACCATGTTTATAAAGCCCAAGCCTCCTGCCAAACCATCTATGCCATCTATCAGATTAAAAGCATTGGTTATTGCGACAATAAAAAACACCGTAATTAGATACTGAAATACCATAGGGAGTTCATGAATTCCTAGAAATCCGTATAGATTGGTAAATCTTAATCCCTGGCTGGCAATAGCAAATCCTAATGCCAATTGAATCAATAAACGTAGTGAGGCTCTAAGGCTAATAATATCGTCTAAAACTCCTGTACCGATCAACACAAATAAGCTCAATATTAAAACCGAGATACTCCCACAATCCGATACTCCAATACAAAAAAGAATAACAGAAATTAAGCCCGCAAAAATTGGTAAACCTCCAAGAGTTGGTGTCGGTGTCTTATGTGAGGCTCTATGATTAGGTACGTCTAATAAGCCCTTTCTCTTGGAAAAGTAAATTAGAGCTGGTGTTAGGATTAAGCAAACCCCCAAAGACAGCAGAAAAACAACTGGTATTTCAATATAAGTATTCATCTTATAAGATTTTAAATTGTAGATGATGAAATAAAAATTGATCTATGAATCTCTATTCTGATAGAATAATAAAGAGTGCTCAAGGTGTGCCATCTCATTCTCCAATAAGAATTCTTTATTCATTAATGCAAGTTTTGGCAATACACTCCTTTTCGTATAATTATAATCGAATGAGTAAATGATATTGGCATACTTTCGTGTAATAATTGCCCAAGTATATTCTTGCATAGCAACCATTTTTAAGTTTTCCCCAACTTCATAATAGTCCTGAGTGCTCTTTGTTAAAATGATATTTTTCAAATCCTCTTTCTTTCTGAAGAAAAGCGCTTGATTGTGTGTACTTGCTCTATTGAATGCAACATTAAATGCGACGATAGGTAAACCTAACATCATTGCTTCAACTAATGAAGGGTTTGTTCCTCCGGCACTGTGTCCATGTATGTATAAGTAACAGTTTGAGCGAAGTGTATCCAGATGAACCTGATCGTAAATCGGATCCAGTAAAAGAATATTCTTGCAATGCGCATATTTCTTTCTTAATTCACGGCCATATTCACTACCATCCCAATTACCAACAAAAGCAAGCGTTCGATACGGTAGTTCTGAGAATGTTTCCAGAATAAGGTGGACATTATTTTCTGGTTCAATTCGACAAACCTTAAAGGCATAAGGTTCCACTATAAAGGGATAGAGTTTCTTCATCTTCGAAGTAATGAACTGCTCCCTGGCATGATCTGCTCCATAAGCAATCTCATGACTCAGACTCTTATAGATTAAGGCTGTATACTTTTTAATAACAGCATTATCTGTAATATCAGCATGAGAAAAACGAACGGCTAACTTCTCTGAAAATCGCAGAAATTTTTTCACCCATTTGTTCCATTTATTCCTTCTCCACTCCAAACCATCGATATTTACGATTATCTTTTTGTTGGTAAACAAACGGACAAAAGGAAAAATAAGTCCACCGGAAACGCCTAACACTACCAGAACATCAGCATAAAATATAGCGTGAATTATAGAAAGGATGTCATAAATGATACTCTGCCATCCATTTGCATTAAATGGTAAATAAAAAATACGAGCTCCATTCCAAAATTTGTGTCGTTCTTCCTTTGCATAATTCAACTTACTATTGTAGACCGAAAGTTTAAATTCCTCATTTAAGTTTAAAACCAGATGATGAGCAAGAGTTTCAAAACCTCCATATCGACCTGGTACACCTACGGTTCCTATTATCGCTATCTTTTTCATATCTATATGCTTTTAGTTTTTATTCTATTTTCCAATGTATATGAAAACAATATGCCAAAAAGAAAGCCCCTTTATTAATGGGGCTTTCAGAACTTCTACAACTTAAACTAAACTTAAATTTGAAACATCAGTTTCATTTTAAAACTAAGTACGAACAAGAATTTCCTGTATTCTCATTTGCATTAGTTCTGGCATAAAATCTTTAATTCGTTTTTTAGCATTCATCGAAAATTGTTGATAGGACTTAGGGGTTTTCCACATACGTCTTATAGTTGATTTTATCGTACCAGAGTCTCGTACATCTATTCGATAACCATTAACACCATCCTGAACCACTTCAGCAATACCCCCAACTGGAGGCACAATAACCGGAACCCCATAACACATGGCTTCAAGTGCAGTTAAACCAAATGTTTCAACCCATTTATCAGGATGAGACAGATTTAATACCATAAAGGCCCGGGAGTAAAAGAGATGTACATTCGTTTGTACAGGGAATATTTTTAGGTTTTTCGGAATTGTATGATCCTTAAAAAATTCATCTAAATCAGCTTTATGTGCATTTACAACCAATTCAAATTTGATTTTGGGCATTTCACTAGCTAAGTTCACAAAATCGAACACACCTTTATAGGCTTTCAAACTGCAAACCATCAAAACCGTATCCCGCTTTTGTTGTTCTGCATATTCTTTAGCCGTCATCATAAATTCCTTTGATAAAGAATTATAAACCACATGAGCTTTGGTATGCTTTATAGGTTCCTGATCCTTTAAAAATTCTGATACATATATAACATCAGTAGCTGTTAATTCAACAATCTTAAAAAGATACCACTTTAGTATTTGAGGTTTTATGGAGGTTTCGTGAAGATGACAAATGACATGTTTCCCCATTAATTTACCAGCCAACAAGGCTCCAAAAGGAAGAACCGTATTTACATAAAAGACCACATCTTGATTCCAATATTTTAACAATCGCAAAAAGAGAATCAGTTGTGAATAAAACAAACGAAACAAAGTCAGTAATTTTACAAAACTCCACTTGTAATAGAAAGGTTGATAGTTTACCTCATCCAGATTTGACAAGAAACCTTCTTCTCCATTTTCTGCACAAAACAGATCAACCGCATTACCCGATTTCACAAAGCCCTTAATGACTTGTGATAAAACCTTTGGACTACCGCTATAATCATTCAAAAGATGAAAACATAGAATCTTATTTTTCATAACTCATCAATTTAAAACTTGTGAATAAACCTCCTTTAAAACTTCTCCTTTTCTATCCCAACGAAAATATGATTCGAACCTTGCTCGTGCTTTTTGAGCTAACCTTTGCCTGTAATATTTACAATCATTCAAAATTTTTAAATACTCAGCAAAAGCTGTAACCGTTCTTTCCGGAGCAGCGTAAGAAACCTTTAAACTAGCTTCTCCTGCCAATTCTCCTGGTCCGCAATTGTCGAAACACAAAATGGGCAAACCATAAGACAAAGCTTCGGCTACCACCATTCCAGCTCCTTCATGAGAGGGGAACAGAAACACAGATGCCTTTCGATATTCCTCATCCAAATCAGCTTTCGACATCCAATTCAAAATCTCTACCGAATCGTTTAAACCGTGTTTGTGAATTAAAGTCTTCAGTTTCATTTCATCAGGACCCTTACCAATCATTTTAAATTTAACTCTAGCCTTCTGCTCTTCATTTAAAGTTTGATAGAACTGAGCAAAAGCTTCCAATGCTATTTCAAAGCCCTTAAGCGTAACAAACCGACCAACAGAAATCACGATAAAATTATCTTTAACCTGATGATGATGCGCCACATCAGTTGCAGCAACCTGAGACAATGCCACTTTCTTTTCTGGAGAAAAATCGAGTACGCCTTCAACCTGGGAGTGCATAACCAAAATTTTATCGCTTTTATTTATGGTCTTCTTTAGAAAAGGATCATACTTCCAGAAATAATTCTTGATCCACCATTTCATTCTTTCCCTGGTTCGTTCAACAAAACTATCAGACAGATATGCCTTTGGAATTCGTGGATGATGACCGACAGGCCCCCATACCATAGGTTTTCCTAGTTTCGACAAAAATGAAGGTGTCCAATCGTTGTGAAAATTGAGATTGTGAGACAAATCGAATTCTATCTTTGATTTTCTCACAAAGCGCGGCAATAAGAACTGCCAAAGCAGGTAATACAACATGGCTCCCCGTTCACCTTTTTTCCAAAAACGCATCCACTTTGGTGTATCGAAATACAAAAACTGAATATTTCTATATAGCTCATTAGGATTATCAAGCTTGAAAGCCTCCATCGCAGGTTTGTTATTTTCTCGGGTAATGGCGATGACCTTATTATATCTGGCAATCTGTAGAACAAAATTCCATCCTGTCCCGTCTTCTGATCCTTTATAAGGATTCATCGCATATACTGAAGCTAATATTGTTTTCATAGGATTGTGTTTTTTATAGTTT
>Ga0070724_10002525_pt1 | contig 10090 bp, 9 predicted proteins | sample tdDd001_FD_67278 | JGI IMG/M metagenome (GOLD analysis project Ga0070724, IMG submission 67278) | Marine sediment microbial communities from the Atlantic coast under amendment with organic carbon and nitrate - tdDd00.1 | ecosystem: Environmental > Aquatic > Marine > Coastal > Sediment | place...
TTTGATATATTCACGAGTACTTCAAATTCTACTTCATCTTGATCTTCTGTTTTCGTTTCTATTACAGCGCTCTTATCCTGCTCCATGTTTTCACCCACTTTTAATCACTCAAAACAACTACGTATACAGATCCTCAATAGAACCACGTAATTTTATTATTGCTTTCGAATGTAATTGAGAGATTCTCGATTCAGAAATCCCAAGTACTTCTGCAATTTCTTTATAAGTTAGTTCTGAATAATAATATAAACTAATAATTGTTTTTTCACGTTCTGGTAACAATCCAATACGATCCTTTAATATCGACTTTGTTTCTTTGTCGAACAAGCTTCCTTCTGGACTCATTTCCAAACTGTTTGACTTAATAGAAAAATTGCTGTTTTCTTCAATTTTTTCATCTAAAGAAACCAACGAGAAAACTGATATGTCAGCCATTAACTTATTGAGTTCGTCTAAGGACATTCCTAGCTCCTTAGCAATCAATTCGTCACTCACTTCCATACCGTGCTCATTTTGAAGTTTCACAATGGCTTCTTCAAGTTTTTTGTATTTCTGTCTCATAGACCGCGGAATCCAGTCTAAGCTTCTTAATTGATCAATAATAGAGCCACGAATTCTAAAGTTCGCGTAGGTCTCAAATTTAATATTCTTTGTATGATCAAATTTCTCAATAGCATCTATCAAACCTATAATTCCATAACTCACTAGGTCTTCATATTCTACATGCGCATTGTAAGAAACATAGAGTCTTCCCGCAACTATTTTAACAAGTTCAACAAACTTTACTATAAGCTCATCTTTTGCACTTCTATCATTCTGTTCTTTATACCTAACCCATAAGTCCATCGAAGACATATAGAATACTCCTTGAAAGGCTTATTTGGGATTATAAAACGTGCGTCCCATGACCAATTGTTTTAATACGTAAACTTCCGTCTACTGAATCGAATTCAATCGAACGTCCGTAATTCCCACCTGTATCTTCAGCTTTTAGCGGAATGCCAAGTTCTTTAAGCATCTCTTTTACTGCAATAGCATTCCTTTGGCCTATCTTCATCATATCATTTTTACTGGAAAATGAAAACATTTGTGCTCCACCTGCAATTTTAGACACTAACCGTCTCTTGTTTGCACCGTTTGCAACCATATCATTAACTAGTTTTAAAACTGCTGTATCAGCAAATTTTGCAACATTGCTGTTATTACGAATGGCCTTGCTATCTGGTAGCATAACATGGGCCATTCCAGATACTTTTGTTATTGGATCATATATACATACGCCGACACAAGATCCCAGACCAAGTGTCGTTAATACTTCTGGATTAGTAGCTGTTTTTAAATCTGCCATACCCACTTTAATCAAACTTTTCATATCGAAATTCCAAGACTTTTTAACATTACATCGAAAGAATCAACATCTGGTATGAGGAAAAAGAAACCATTAACCTTTTCATTTTCTACACACTCGATGAATTCATTTTCAATAATTAAAATCTTGTCACCTACTAATCCAAATTGTATTGCGGGTACACTTAAAATAGCTCCTGCCATATCAATAGCTAATGATGGTACTGATATTTTGATATCCAGATTTGTTAATCCTGATAAAGATGATATATACGATCCTGATAAAATGTTCCCTATTTCTTTTAAAGCTGAAATAGTAAAATCATTTATTTCACTCACATTACTACCTGGCATCAATAAATTAATAAGTGTTGTCGCTGACTCGACACTAAGCAAGAACATAATGCTACCTTCAACATCACCTTCTAATTTAAAGAAAATACCACACACTTCTGTTTCTTCACCGCCAAGTATTTCTGGCACTTCGTGAAACTCCATGACATTAACTTTTGGAACAGCCATATCAACCTTTTTATTAATCATTTTGGCCAAAGCAGTTGCTGCATTACCAGCCCCAATATTTCCGATTTCTTTTAAAACATCAAGGATCATCCCGTTGACTTCTTCGAGATGCATGCTCATAAAACCACCCCTTATTTACTCTTCATCTAGTTCTTCGATCCCTAATACTTTCATTAAATCTATGAGCATAATAATACGTCCATCACTTTTACCAATTTGACGAATGTAATCTTGATCCACACTCCCTTTAATTGCAGGCGCTTCATCAATATCTACATTTTCGAGTTGCAACACTTCTGATGACGAATCTACGATCATCCCTACAGTTACACCCTTCGCCTTTACAATAATGATTCTCGACTCATCATCACTGTTCTTTGCTGGTAAATTGAAACGTTTTCGAAGATCAATAATAGGAATAATGTTACCTCGTAAGTTAACAACTCCCTCAATATGACCCTCTGTATATGGTACACGCGTTATTTTAAGCACTTTTTCAATATTTTCTACATTTTGAATATCAATGCCATAATACTCATCACAGAGTTTAAAAATAACAAATTCAAGAACTTGACTCATATCTCTAGCCTCCTTTAAAATAATTGGTTCGGATCAACAATCAGTGCTACAGATCCATTCCCTAGAATCGTTGCTCCAGCTACTGAATGAATACCACCCAAATACTTACCTAATGATTTAATAACTATTTCCTGTTGTCCTATTAAACTATCTACGACAACACCTGCTTCTTGCATACCTTTACGTACAACAACAACAGTAAGTTCTTCTTTATCATCTTGGTCAATATTCGGAACTTGCAATATTTCTGGGAGTCTTAGAATTGGCAATGTTGAATTACGATACAATACAACTTCTTGGTCTTGTACTTTACTAATAGAATTCGATTGAATCGTTGTAATTTCTTTTATATTATTCAAAGGTAATGCATATTTTTCATCACCTAAGTTAACCATTAATGCTTGAATTATAGCTAGTGTTAAAGGTAAACGTATGATAAAGCGTGTTCCTTTACCTATTTCAGTTTGAACTTCAACGATACCACCTAAAGATTCAATCTTCGATTTTACAACATCCAGCCCAACACCGCGACCAGATAAATCTGTTACTTCAGCTGCTGTAGAAAATCCAGCTTTAAACAGTAACATTACTATTTCATTTTGTGACATAGATTCAACTTCGTCACGAGAAACAATGCCTTTTTCAAGGGCTTTTTCTGCAATTTTCTCATGGTTAACACCAGCACCATCATCTTCAACTTCGATAACAACAGTGTTTCCATCAGGATAAGCTCTTAAATTAACAGTCCCTGATTCTGGTTTTCCTTTTTTCCGTCTTTCTTCCATGGATTCAACACCATGGTCTATAGAATTACGAATTAAGTGAATCAATGGATCACCAATCTCATCAATAACTGTACGATCAACCTCTGTTTCTTCACCAGACATGTTCAAATGAATGCCCTTACCTAAGTCCTTAGCAAGGTCACGTACCATTCTAGGGAATCTGTTGAATACACGTTCAACTGGTACCATTCTTACTTTCATTACAGCATCATGAAGACTCGTTGTAATACGCTCTAAATACTCAACAGCCTCATTCATGTTTTGAGTAGAACCCGTATTTTCAGAATCTTCTAATCGTGTTTTTATGATAATAAGTTCACTAACAAGGTTCATTAAATTGTCTAATCGGTTTATATCAACACGAACCGTCTTAGATGTTTTCCCTTTTGAACCTTGCGATTGTGCAGGTTTCTTCTTTTTATCAGTTGACTTAAGATTAAGTTTCTCCTCTTTCTCAGGCTGTTCAACTTTTACCTCTTCAACTTTGACTTCTTCAACGACTTCAACAGCTTCACCTGATGCTTCTAATTCAGTTGCTTTAACAACAACCTCATCAATTTCAGATATACGCATTACTTCTGTACGCGTTGCTTCTTCATCAAGCTTGGTCATAAACAATAGCTCAAACTCATTGTCAAATCGTTCGTCTTCAATGTCTTCTGCAATAGGGTACGACTTTATAACTTCACCAAATTGTTCAAGTGTATTAAAAACAATGAAGGCACGGGCAGCTTTTAGCATACACCCTTCATTTAAAATGATTTTAACTTTTAATGCATTAAAACCGTTGTTAAGAGCATTATCTATAATATTATCAGGGAGATCATTCACATCTAAATGGAACTCGTCATTAGATGAACTACCAGCTTCAACAGCTGATGATGTAGATGGTTCTTCTTCAACCGTTTCATTGAGAGCAGGGCCACCAAATCCTCTATTTTTCTCAACAGCCTTTAGTTTATTAACAAGTTCTGTTGAATCGAGGTCGCCTTCTTCACCAGTGTTAGAAAGATGATTAATGTACTCTTCTAAAGTGTCGAAACATTCGAATAAAATGTCAACGATCTGGTCTGAGACTTCAATTTCTTTACTTCTAACAAGATGTAATACATTTTCCATTTCGTGTGTTAAATTCGCTGTCTTGGTAAAGCCCATTGTACCTGACATTCCTTTTATGGTGTGGGCAATACGAAATACTTCATTTAACAAACTTAAGTCATCTGGTCTGTTTTCTAAATCAAGCATAATTTGGTTCATGTGCTGCAAATGTTCATTGGATTCTTCAATAAAGATCTCCAAATATTGACTCATATCCATAAATTACACCCCCATGGCCTTCATAATTTCGTTTGAGATTTCATCTAAGCTTACTACTTTGTCTACCGCTCCGAGTTTAATTGCTGATTTCGGCATTCCGAAAACAACACAACTATCTTCGTCTTGAGCAATGACATAATTGGAGTCATTTTTTAAGTTTACAAGACCCTTTGCACCATCTGCACCCATACCTGTCATAATAACGCCAATTGTACTGTTTAAGTCTAAGTCAGCGATGGAGTCCATCATGGCATCGACAGAAGGTCTATGTCCTGTTACTGGGCTATCATCTCCTAAACGTATGATAAGATCGCCATTTTTTTCGACGACTCTTAAGTGATAATTCCCAGGTGCTATGTATGCCCACCCAATCTGTAAAACGTCAGAATCTTCAGCCTCTTTTACGTTTAACTCACTCATAGAGTCTAGTCGTTCTGCTAAAGACTTTGTAAATCCAGGAGGCATGTGTTGTACAATAAGTACACTTGCATTTAAATCCCCTGGTAGATTAGGAACAACATCCTGTAACGCTTTGGGTCCACCTGTTGATGTCCCAATGGCAACTATTCGTGTATACTTACCTGGCCTTTGCACGGGTCTTCTAACTGGCTTTGGTGTAGCTACCGGTTTAGGTTTAGGACGTGGTTTTACGGGCCGTGCTTGTGTTATTTTGGCTCTCATGCGAACTTTAGAAGCCATTTTCAACTTGCTTATTAGCTCATGCCGCATATCTTCAGTGTTAACTTTGAAAATACTACTTGGCTTTGTTATAAAATCAACAGCGCCAAGCTCAAGTGCGCGAAGTGTAGAATCTGCACCCTCTTTAGTTAAGCTACTGAGCATAATGACTGGCATTGGAATTTCATTCATAATCGTCTCGAGTGCAGACAATCCATCTAAGATTGGCATTTCTACATCGAGTGTCATAACATCAGGTTTATGTTCCCTGATTTTATCAATTGCCTCTTGACCGTTTTTGGCTGTATCAACAACCTGTAGATCTGGATCAGAGTGTATGATATCTGTTATAATTTTACGCATGAATGATGAATCATCTACAACGAGTACTTTGATTTTGTTCATCAAACCAATCCTTTTTTCATATGATTTCGTTGTCTTTCAAATATAAAAGTAATAATACGACTTCTGATCTTCTCATCCATTTCATTAAATTTTATACCAAGATCATAACGAATGATTGAATCTGGTATTACCATACATCTTACAACAGTTGAATCTACTTCGATGGTACGATTATCGAGATTTAGTACGGTTTTGACTTCAGTACCAATGTCAACTTGATCATTAATAACACCTCTTAAGCCACCACCACTTATGTCTTTTGTTACGACTTCAATCTCTTTATATTGAATTTCTTCAACTTCTTCAATTTTCCCTTTAAAAATTCGTTTTTCTTTTACAATTCCATCAGGGATTTTAATTTTCGCGTCCATAACGATAGGTAATCTAAAATAATCACGTCGCTGTGTCTTACGAACAGGGCTCACCCTTTGAATGTGAAGTCGTGGTATATTATCTACAATATCTCTTTGAACAACGAGTCCACTAAAACTAAATACACCAACATTTTTTTTCATACAAAATAATGTAATCCGTTTTCCTATATCAATCGGAAACCTTCTTCCCTCGTAAATAGGCATTGAGACAATGACTTTTACTTGACTAGGCACCTGGTGTATCTCGCTCTTCATTACTAGTCGAATATCCCCGCGACCTTCAATTTCTATATCAACTTGTTCGACACCTTCAAATAGAGTCTTTAAGTTATCTTCCAAGATGAGCCTCCCATTTACCTTTTCATCCCTGTAAATAACTTATTAATGAATCGACTAAACCCATTAACATTATTTGTATAACAATTATCATTAGCCAAATTATTGGCTATGGTCCCTACGCCTTTACTAGCAAGGCAATGAGGATACTTTAGAATGAAAGGTGTTTGTTGACGTACTGATTTTTTAACATTCATGTCTTCATAAATAAAACCTAAACTTTCAACTTCAACATTTAGAAATTTTTGAGCTGCCGAGTTTATTTTATGAAAAACATCATATCCTTCTTTATTTGACTCAATACGGTTAATAACAACTTTTATTTGTTTTTCTTTTTCAGCAATGTTTTTAATAACTGCGTATGCGTCGGTAATAGATGTCGGATCTGGAGTTATAACCAAAATAACTTCGTCTGCCGCTTCAATAAATGAAATTACAGATTGGCTTAACCCGGCGCCTGTGTCTATTAATATAAAATCTGAATCGTTATTCATGTATTCAAAACTAGAAATCAATGTCTCTAACTGTTCATTTTCCATATTAACCAGTTCCATTACACCAGAACCACCTGAAACAATTTGAATACCGCCAGGTCCTTCCATAAGAATATCATTGATATTCATCTCATCTTTGACAACATGAGTTAAGGTGTATTTAGGGACTAAACCTAGAATAACATCTATATTTGCAAGCCCTAAATCGGCATCAATAATGGTCACTTTATGGCCTAATTTTGATAACGCAATTCCAAGGTTTACGGTAAAATTGGTTTTACCAACGCCACCTTTCCCACTAGATACAGTAATAATACGAGCATCTTTAGGGTCATCTTTATCCTCATCTACAAGGTGAAGTTTTGAGCCATCATCCGGTTTTGAATGATTTATAAGTTCTCTTAATTTTTCTGCTTGATCTCTCATCTGATCTCACCCATTATAATGTTAGCTATTTTATCTGCGTCAGCAATTTCAATATCATCAGGAACACTTTGACCAATCGTAAAATAGGATAGTGGTTTACCAGAAGATACTTTCACATTCAGAATATTACCCACAGTTGAAGCTTCATCGAGCTTTGTAAAAATCAGTTTGAAATCATCTATAAACTTGTATGAATCCATCATACTTATGATATCTTTATACCCTGTGGTTAGGCTGATTACTAAAAAAATTTCAGGTTCATTCACTTTTTCGATTAAATTCGACAAATCTGCTTCAAGGTCTGCACTTTTATGGCTTCTACCAGCAGTATCAATCAGTACAAAATCTTTATCTTTAAAGTCATCTAAAGCATCTTGTAGCTCTTCAGCTTCATATATAACTGTTAAAGGTACACCTAATATTTCGCTGTAGGTCCTTAATTGTTCCACTGCGGCAATACGGTAGGTATCAGCCGTAATGAGTCCTACATTTTTATTATCTACAAGAGATAGTCTTGCCGCTAATTTAGCAAGGGTTGTTGTCTTCCCAACACCCGTTGGTCCAACAAAGAAAAATACCTTTTGTGTTGTCTCTTGGTTCTCAATTGTATAGGGAATCCCGAGCATATCTTTTATTATGATGCGCATTGCACTTCTTACAGCAACATCATTTTCGTCACTAATACTTAGTTGTCTTGAAACGACATCCAGTATTTTTTTAGCAACATCGTCAGAAATATCATGTTCGTTTAGAATGCGCATATACTCACTGCCATTCTCTTCTATACTACCCCCAACAGACTGCATTTGTGTTACTACTGTATTCAGCATGGTCTTTATGGATTCCATTTGTTCTTTTAAATGCTCTATTTCATTAGATGCCTCTATGCTCTTTTTAGGTTCGGGTTCAGGTACAGGCACTAGTACAGGCATTTTTTTCTCAGGTGCTTGTTTTTTTATTTTTTCCGGTTCTTTCTCTTTGCGTGGTTCATCAATAGCTGCAACCACTTCTACAAGGGGTTTAGAGAAGTAACCTTTAATGCCTGGTTTCTTAATTTTCCGTGTATTTAAAATGACTGCATCGCGACCAAGTTCAGATCGTATTTTGATCATCGCTTCTTGCACATCACTCGCTAAATAGCGTTTTACTTTCATTACATTTTCACCATCCCAACAGATTGAACCTCAACATCTGGTTCCACTTCATTATATGACAATACGATTAGATCAGGGATCACTTGCTCAGTCATACGTTTAAAATAAAAACGTACAATTGGTGCTGTGAGTACAATCGGTTGTTCGCCAACAGATACAAGATTTTGAACCTGTACTGCTAAACTATTCAATATACCTTGACTTGCATTTGGTTCTAAGGATAAATACGTTCCACCTTCTGATTGCTGGATAGAAGCCATCAATTTACTCTCTAACTCTGGTGATAGCGTAACCACTTTAGCCTTTTTGTAAGGCATATAATGATTGGTTATCATTCGACTCAATCCTTGGCGAACATATTCTGTTAATACATTTACATCTCTTGACACACGTGCATAATCTGCTAAAGTTTCGAGTATTGATACAAGATCTCTTACTGAAATACCTTCGCGTAGCAAGTTCTGGAGTACTTTTTGAATTTCTCCAATAGACATCATTCCAGGTACGAGTTCATTGACCAATGCTGGTTGATTTTCTTTCACATTATCAATAAGTTGCTGAACTTCCTGTCTACCTAAGAGTTCATAAGCAAATCGTTTTACAATTTCAGTTAAATGAGTTGAAACAATTGATGAAGGATCAACAACAGTAAATCCTAAAAGTTCTGCTTTTTCACGATCCGTATCTACAATCCATTTAGCTGGAAGTCCGAAAGCAGGCTCAACAGTATCTATACCTTCGATATCTCCTTCAGCGGTGCCAGGATTCATTGCTAAATAATGATCAAACATGATATTGCCTTCAGCAACTTGCGAGCCTTTTATTTTAATAACATATTGATTTGGTTCTAGTTGTATATTATCTCTTAAACGAATCATAGGAACTACAATCCCGAATTCCAAAGCTACTTGTCTACGAATCATAACCAAACGATCAAATAAATCACCGCCTTGATTCGGATCAGCTAAAGGAATAATCCCGTATCCGAATTCAAGTTCAATAGGATCAACTTGAAGTAACGGAATAATGTTTTCTGGTTTTCTAAGATCTTCAGCTTCAGGTCTTTCAGCTGCTGTCGCTTCTTCCTCTTCTTCAACAAGTGCCTTTTTAACTTCTCGTCTAAATTGAAAGCCAAGATAGATGAAGAAAAATGCAATCCCGTAAAAAGGTATAGTAGGTAACGGTGTTGTACCTAAAGTCATAAGTACACCCGCTATAATAAACATAATTTGGGGTTGATTAAACAGTTGTTTAATAACGTCGTTACCCAGATTCGAATCCGATGCAGCTCGCGTAACTACAATACCTGTAGCTGTCGAAATCATCAGTGCTGGAATTTGAGAAACAAGTCCGTCACCAACCGTTAATAAAGTGTATTTAGATAGTGCTTCTGTAATGGTTATACCGAGTCTTAGGGAACCAATTGCAAATCCAGCAACAATATTAATAACCGTAATGACTATACCAGCAATAGCGTCACCTTTTACAAATTTACTAGCACCATCCATAGCTCCATAAAAACTTGACTCATCTTGAATCTTTTTACGTCTCTCACGTGCTTCTGCTTCAGATATTAAACCCGAATTCAAATCTGCATCAATGGCCATTTGCTTCCCAGGCATTGCATCTAATGTAAATCGAGCAGAAACTTCTGAAACACGCTCAGCACCTTT
>Ga0070724_10002526_pt1 | contig 10084 bp, 13 predicted proteins | sample tdDd001_FD_67278 | JGI IMG/M metagenome (GOLD analysis project Ga0070724, IMG submission 67278) | Marine sediment microbial communities from the Atlantic coast under amendment with organic carbon and nitrate - tdDd00.1 | ecosystem: Environmental > Aquatic > Marine > Coastal > Sediment | place...
ATAAAAAATTAAGTTAAATGCATATAATTCTAGATTTAGCTATATAATTTTTGGGATAGTAAATTATTCAGCTGTACCTAGTAGAATAACGGCTCTTCTGTTTTTGTTCCATGCAGCAGAGTTATGAGCAGGGTCTTCAGGTTGCTCTTTACCAAATGAAATAGTTTCAATTTGTTCTGCGTTTAAGCCTAAACCAACAAGGTATTTTTTAACAGCTACAGCTCTTCTTTCACCTAGTGCTAAGTTGTACTCTCTTGTACCTCTTTCATCTGCGTGACCTTGGATGATAACTGAAGAAATGCCATCGTTTGCTAATACAAAGTTTGCAATTAAAGTAAGGTCTGCTTTTGCAGTTTCATCTACAGCAGATGAATCAAAGCCAAATAATACTTTATTTGTTGTAATTGCAGCTAAGTCTTGTCTTAGTTGTAGAGTTTTTTCATCTAAAATTGAAGCATCAATGCCATCATAGCTTACAGCCATGTTGAAAGCATCACCTTCATCAACTTTATTAGTTTGTTTGTAAGCATCTTGTTGAACGCTTGGTTGAATATCTAAGTTTTGTTCTGTTAAGTCAACATCTTGACTATTGTTAGCACATGCTGCTAGTACTAGCACTGATGCAGTAACTAAAAGATTTTTTTTCATCATTGTTTTTACCTATAATTTATTTTGTTAATGAAGATACCAAAGCCATAAAAAGATATAGAGCTCTTAAATGACTCTAAAAAATACTTAGCTAATATTAATTTTGAGCTAACATTTTATTTATATTTATGATTTCGGTTAAAAATAATACATTACAAGATAAATTCTACACGTAAAAAAAATATTTTTCAATCAAAATCTACAAAATTATGACAAAAAAATCACAATAGCTCTATTTTTTTATGAATAGGTAGCCTTGTTTAGTTGAAACTTTGCATAAAAATATCGATAATTAGTTTATTAATTATATAAAAATAGTAAAGGATTTTAATTTTATGGATTTAGTTTCAATATTAATAGTAGTAAGTTCATTTATTGCAATGTACTCTTTGCATGTTATGCATTACAAATTAGAGGTGATTTATGACTATTAGTTTAAAACTGTCAAAAAAAGCTCAAGAAGTTTTTAATACTGCTATTCAGAATGAATTAGCATCATTAGAGTCTTTAAGATTAAGAAAATTAGAAGAATATAACACAAGAAAAAAAATTATATTTACTATTGGATTGCCAATTATTTTAGTAGTATCTTATATTGAACACTTGGTTAATGATAGTAATGCTTTTGCTTTTATAGTAATGACCTTTTTATTAGGAAGCATGCTTTATATTATTAAACCAAAAAAACAATTTAAAAGCTTTTATTTAAACATATTTAAAGATAAATTTGTAAAATCATTTTTTAAACAGCTATTTGACTATACTTATGAAGATAGTGCTGATTCAATGGAAGAAAAGTTAAGAGGCTATCAATTACTAAAAGGTTTTAACCGATATAAAGGAGAAGATTACTTCTATGGAATTGTAGATAATGATATTAAGCTAGAATTTGCAGAAGTTGATGTATCACTTAGAAATGGCAATGAAGAATATCATGGATTTGCAGGAGGGGTTGTTCTTTTAACAATGCCTTTTAGTTTTAATAGTCATACAGTTGTCAATTCAAAAGCCTTAAAAAGCAATGTAAAAAATATTTATAAAGACCTTGATAAAATAAAAACAGATAAACCTATTTTATCAAAATATTTTACGGTAATGTCAAATGATAAACACAGAGCCTTTCAATTACTATCCTCAAGCTTTACTAAAATATTAACAGATACGTCGGTTAGACTGCATGAATTATTCAATGAAGAGTTTTCTGCATTATCTCCTGACTTTGAGCAAAGAATTGAAGGTAATAAAAAAGAAGGTATTGATGATGAAATGAATACAGCTACTCTAGAAATAGAAGTTAAAGACAATAAAGTTTTAATTTTAATAAGAGGGCAGTACGATTTTCTAGCACCGGCAGATTTAAAAACTTCTGTTTATTGTACCCAGCGTTTAGCTGTTATTGAACAGCAAATGGAATTAATTGCAAATTTGGCAAGGCAACTGAAATTGGACTATCTAAAAGAGAGAAAAATGGCTGTAAATAAAAGTACTCAAACCAAGAATGATTAACTATCAATCCAATTACTTGCGCGGCGTTTTAAAGGTAGTGAATTTGAATTCTTACTTTTTGCTAGGCCAGTACCAGAAACTACTAGATAACGAGAGGCGTCCATTAAGTGGTCGTCTTTTTTTACTATTTGGCCTTTTTCATTTCTCCTATAAAGTCTAAACTCTCGCCACCATGGCTCTAAGTTAGAAAATACTTTAACTTTTCCTTCTTTAAATAGCTCATATAAATGCATAATACCAGGTTCAACAGAGTTATCTGCTTTAGTTAGATAAACACCAGCTTTAGCATAAAGATCAATTAGATTAAGGCCATTATTTTGCAAGCTCATAGAACCAGCAGGGTCACAAACCCCAGGTATAAACTCTCCTTTTTGTTTAATGGTAACTGCATGTTCAGCAGGAGACATTTCAGAAACAGCATAAGAATCATAGATATATAAAATATTAGTTTCAGGGTCAATTGCGCCCCAAACAATAGCAGTAGGGTTAGACCAGCCAAAGTCCATACCAAAACATAATTTGTAAGTACTTGGAATCTCAAATGGATCTACTTTAATATCATCTTCTTTAATTGGATAAATTTTACCAGATCCTAAAGATGGAATTCCTTTCTCACGAGCCTCAATTTCATGAGGTCGTAAAGATTTTCTAAGTAATGCTTTTTCTGATTCTGAAAGGTGATTCGTATCGTCCCAGCTAGCTTGAACAATCTTTTTATTTTCATTTTCTAAATCTTGCATAAAGTGCTGGCAAATATCACTAAGACCTTTTAATGGAGTCATTGTTAGCATTAGTAGACCACCTGTATCTAAAGTTCTAAGTAAACATTCTTCATAAATGCCAATATCAGGCTCTTCATCAAGATGAATTAAATCTTTTGAAGTTCCTTGAAACTTCTCTCGGCCTTGGTCATAAGACTTAAAGCCTAAAGAAGATACTCCTCCAGATGCATGCTTTACATAAATAGTATCAATAGCACCGCTTACTCCTCTACGGTATGTAATGTGTTCAATACAATTTTTAGGAATGCAGCCTGCAGCATCTTCATTACCTAAATAACTTGCTTGTAAAATATCACGAGTAGCTTCAATAGAAACTGAAGCAGCCCATGCATTAATAGGGCTATGAAATATTTTACCTTTCCAACCTTTTGGGTAATTACCGGTTAAATGCATTGCCATTTCCATACTGCCACAATATGTTTTACCACACCTATTACCAGCCATAAAAATACGTTCTTTAACTGTTTTACCTAAAGTATGGAACTCAACTTGTTTTTTATGCGGATAATAAAATTCTAACTTATTATTTTTAATGTATAAAAGCTTCTGTTTTAGAAGCTTTAAATATTTTAGTTTTATTTTATCTACTGTGTTGTTTGATTTGTTGTTTAATTGCTTTGATTTCATCTTCTATTTGCTCAATTGTTTTATTTTGATCATTACCTTCTTCAAGTTCTTTAACTTTATCTTGTTCAGTATCCCATCTTGAATAAACAAGCTTTGCAGCAGCTAAATCACCATTAATAGCTTTTGCAAAAATTGCTTGATCAATTCTAGAAAGAGTCTCTGTTACAATAGAAAGTCTTAGTTTTCTAATATCTTGCCAAGTTTCAGTAGTTAAGTAATTATTTAAAGTGCTGACTGAGATATCACATTTTTGAGCAATTTGCTTTTTAGACAAACCGTCATTATCAATAAGAGTCATAGCATTAATGATTTTAGATCTTGTATTTATATTCATTAATGTACTAGACTTTGTTAAATAAATATTATTCATATTAAAATCCTCCTTGTGTTGTTTGAATAATAAAATATCACATCAGAATCTAAAAAGTCTAAGAAAGCAGTAAATATGGGACATTAGCAGTACATCAATTAACTAATTAGATAAGTTGTAAAAAAGTACTCTATATCTTTATATTTTATTGATAATTATGGATAAATTTAATAATAACTATAGTTATGGTTTTTTATGAGTTATATGTATTTTAACCAAGTTGCATAATCAATTACCTTTGCATTCTTTTTTTTCTAGAATATTTTTGTATTCTTAAATGTGAAGGTTAATTATTCTTAAATAAGGATATCTTTCTAAGGAGTAACTTTAATGTATATGCAAGTAATTAAGCCGATTGAAACAGATAATGAAAATGTCATTGTTTCATTATCCAGAATAGGACATGGTAACTCAGCATCATTATGGTGGAAAGTCTCTGTAAAAGCCTCTGGAGAGTCATATACCATACCTTATAAAGACAGAATAGATGATCATGGTTTAAAAAATGCGATAAGTTTGGCAGAACAATGGGATAAAATACAAGTTTTAAAGTTATACACAGCAGGTCTTGAAAAGTCAGAAAATGGAGTGAAATTGGCCTGTAATCTTAGAACATCTAAAGGAAACATTGAGTTTGGAATAAATTGTTCAGATCGAAAAAATGACTCATTTAATATGGAAGAAAAGTTTCCTGTAAAGTTAATTCATAATTTTGTGCTTAAAGATATAAATGATGGGAATTATAAAAAAGGAAAGCTCTTTTCTTATATAGGGGAAAAGAGTTTGAAAACTCTTAAGCAAGTAGCAATATCTTAAATAACGAACAAATTTTTAGTCCTGTGCTTTTATGCACGGGGCTTTTTTGCTATTTCAGCAATACTTTTTGAGCGTAATCATCTAGTAAATTAAGAATCTTTGCTAGTTCCTTACCTTTAATCGTTAGTTTATATTCTACTTGAGGTGGAACTGTGGAGTAGACAGTTCTGATAATTAACTCATTTTTTTCTAAAAAGCGTAAATGCTCTGAAAGTACCTTTTTACTAATTCCTGGGACAATTTTTTGAATTTCAGAAAATCTTAAAGTTTCTTTGTTTAAATGCCAAATAATTAATGATCTCCACTTACCACCAAGTAGATCAATTACAGCTTCTAACGAGCATTTATATTCTTTATTATTAAAATAATACATTTTTTTACCTTTTTTATTTTCTTAAGTTTAACTTATAACTCCTAAAAAGAAACTTTTGGGTAACCTTGAAACCTCTAAGTGCCTTCTTGTTTTTTATAGTATATGTAGATATTATACAAAAAATACAGTAAGTCAAATTAAAAGTATAAGGAGATATTTAATGACATACCCAAGATCATTTTCACATATAGGAATTACAGTTCCAGATTTAGAAGAGGCAGTTAAATTTTATCAAGAAACATTAGGTTGGTATTTAATTATGAATCCAACAGAGGTAAAAGAAGAAACTGATTCTGCAATTGGTCAAATGTGTATTGATGTATTCGGATCAGGATGGGGTAGCTTTCGAATTGCACACCTATCTACGTCAGATAAAATAGGAATTGAATTATTTGAATTCAAAAATAATGAAAAGCCTCAAGCTGAGTTTACGCCGTATCAAACCGGTGTCTTCCATTTTTGTGTACAAGACCCCGATGTGGAAGGATTGGCTAAAAAAATTGTAGAAAATGGTGGAAAGCAAAGAATGCCAGTTAGAGAATACTACCCAGGCGAAAAACCATACAGAATGGTTTATATGGAAGACCCATTCGGCAATATTCTTGAAATTTACTCTCATTCGTACGAATTGCATTATTCTGCCGGAGCATATCAAGATAAACAATAGGTATAAGAAAGTAGCCCTTACCTTAAAAATCTAAATGATAATTAAAGCAGGGCTGTTTTAATCGTTATTAAGCTTACCTATAAGACTTAAAATGCTCCAGAACATGGCATTGATAAACGGTTATACTTATAGCCGTTTTTGCTGAAATGGGCAATATTCGTCTCGTCCAACTGCATAGCAGTTTTTTGAGGGCTTAATGCAAGAATGTTTGAAATAAAGTAAGTCTGAAGATCATTTAGGGATATATCTTTAGACGCCAATATTTCTTCTATTTCAGGCATGATTTTATCGATAGCCTCACGCTGTTCTGCTGTTAAGCTTTCTTTTTTCTTGGTGACATCTTCAATTAAGATAGTTATCTGGCGTTTATATTCTTTAAAAGCTTCAGCTTTTTTCTTCTTTTTCTCTTCAAAATACGAAGTAACGGGAATAGCTATTAGCATTCCCAGTCCTAAAATGAAAATCACAGCAATTAGAGCAACTCCAATCCACTCTATTGCACCCATAAACATCTCCTTGATGTAAAAACACTTTTGGTTATTAAAATATTTAATAAATATAATTATTTTAGAAGAAAAAATCAAGGCAAATAAAAAACTCCCAAAGTAGGGAGCTTTTCTGCTTACTAAACTAATTGACAGCTTTATTCGTTATAAGAAATAACAAATTTTTTAAAAAATTCTTTATCATAATCAGTTAACTTATTTGCTTTATTTAATTCACTATAAATTTTAAATGTATATTTTAAAGGTTCAACTAAATGAGAGAAATCTTTAGATGCGTTTTTTAGTTTTAAAATTTCAACATGTATAGCATATGTCGCCAATATAATAGGGCTGGGTGCTTCATTAAATTCTTTTGAATATTCAGCCCAAGCTTTTACAACTAACCTGCTAGGCATTTCTGTTTGATCATATGTAATCTTTTCAGAACCATAAAAAGCTTTTGTAGCTATACTAGTAGATTTATATATTAGTAGATTTATATATTAATATTAAATTCTTTATTTTCTTTATCATTTCCAATTCTTTCAATATAAAAAAGCGCATCAGGTATATTAGATGCGCTTGTTTTTATTAGTCTAATGCTTCTTCTGGTAAGTTGAAGTGGCGAATGTGTAATTCATTCATTTGAGCTTCATTAGCCTTTAATGGAGCGCCAGTTAGTAAGCACTGAGCACGGCCATTAAGAGGGAATGTAATAACACGACGGATATTAGACTCATTCTTCATAATCATAATAATACGCTCGATACCGAATGCAAAACCACCATGAGGAGGAACACCTAAACGGAATGTTTTTAGCATACCTGAGAAGTTTTCTTCAACTTCTTCTTTTTTGTAGCCAGCAATTTCAAATGCTTTAAACATTGAAGGAATATCAGCATTACGGATAGAACCAGATGCAATTTCATAACCATTACATACACAGTCATACTGTTGAGCTAAGATATCTTCAGGTTTTTTGTTTAACAGGTCATCCATGCCACCTTGTGGTTTAGAGAATGGGTTATGAGAGAAATCAATCTTACCATCTTCTTCTTCATACATTGGGAAATCAACAATCCAAGCAAAGCGGAATGTGTTTTCTTCAAATAAGTTTAGATCTTCAGCAATTTTGTTTCTTAGTACTGATAAAGGTTGTAGAACGTGTTTTTCTTGCCCTGCAACTAAGAAGATAGTATCGTTAGCTTCAGTTAAGCCAGCTTCAGCAAAAATAGCTTCAACTTGCTCTTCACGTAAGAATTTAACTAATGGACCTTTAAATGTACCGTCTTCATTTTTAACAATGTAACCGGGAGCCGCAGGCATTCTTAGTTGTTTTTGAGCAAACTTACCTAATTTATCGAACCAGCTTCTTGGTTGAGCACCAGCACCTTTAGCAGGGATTGCTCTAACTACGCCACCTTGTTCAACAATTGATTTAAATACGGCAAAGTCAGAATCTAACCAAACTTTTGAAATATCAAAAATTTCAATAGGATTTCTTAAGTCAGGTTTATCACAAGCATATTTAAGCATTGAATCTTTATATGCAATTTGTTTGAATGGAGCTTGGTCAACAATAGCGCCTTCAGGGCAGTGTTTGTTGAAAGTTTCAGTCATTAGTTTCTCACCAATTTTAAATACTTCTTCTTGAGTTACAAAAGAGAACTCAGCATCTAGTTGGTAGAATTCACCAGGGTGACGGTCTGCACGAGGGTCTTCATCTCTAAAGCAAGGTGCAACTTGGAAGTATTTATCAAAACCTGCAACCATTAGCATTTGCTTAAATTGTTGAGGTGCTTGAGGTAAAGCATAAAACTTACCTGGGTGAATACGTGATGGAACTAAAAAGTCTCTAGCGCCTTCAGGTGATGAAGATGTTAATAGAGGTGTTTGGAATTCATTAATATCCATGTCCCACATTGTGTTACGCATAGTTCTAATAACATTACTTCTAAATTTCATCATTTCATGTTGACCTTCTGTACGTAGGTCTAAAACTCTGTCTCTTAGTCTTAATTCTTCAGGAATTGAGTCGTCAATAACTGACCAAGGTAGGCTTTCTACATTAGATTGAACTTGTAAATTATTAACAGAAATTTCAATTTCGCCTGTAATCATATTCGGATTAATTTGTGCGTCATCTCTTTTTAATACTTCACCTTCTACTGTAATTACGCTTTCTAAGCCAAGTGATGAAACCTGATCAATAATACCTGATTCAGGGTGGAATACCACTTGAGTTACACCGTAATTATCTCTAAGGTCAATAAATATAACTCCGCCATGGTCTCTTCTTCTATAGATCCAACCTGACAGCTTAACAATCTTAGATGCGTCTTTTGCTGTTAATTCGCCACATGTGTGACTACGGTATAAGTTCATTCTTGTTACCTTTCCATTTTTATAATGACATGTTTAATTTTATTTGTTATAATCTAAATAAATAATAAGAATAATATTTAGACTAGCTAATTATACAGTATTTTAACTAAAATAAAAAGGATTTTAATAAAAAAATGAAAAAATTCGCATGTCTTCTAAGTATTTTGACTTTTGCAAACATTTCATATGCACAAGAAGAGGATTATTCTGATGGTATTGTAGATTATGGTTATAAAAAACAAATTCTACAAACATCAGATCCATTTTTAAATAAGTTTTATAATATTAAAGAAGAAAAATTTGATGAAGGTGGCGAGGAGCTATCTGATATTGAGAAAGAAAAAATCATGCTAAGACAAGCTGGTTTTGATTTTAAAGAGTCAGATTATATTAAAGCTATTGAAACTGGTGATAAAATGAGTGTTTTAAGATTTGTTTTTGCAGGGATGCCTACAGATCGACTAAAAACATATGATAACTCACCTCTATTTTATGCAATGAGAAGTCAACAAAAAGAAATTTTTGAGTTACTTTTAGATAAAGATGCTGATATTGATTATGTTAATAATAGATCTCAAAATCTACTTCTTTTAGCTCTTGAACTAGGCTTTAATGATATGATTCCATATCTTATTAATAATACTAATATTAATTTAATGTTTGTTGATCATAATGGCTGGTCTGCAATGCACTATGCTATTGAGCATAAAGATGTTAAAACTGTATTTATGCTGATGGATAAAGCCCCAGGATTATTAAGATATAAAAACAAATTTGGCAATACTCCGCTTCTATTATCATTAGATAAGGCTTATAAGACAAAAGATGCAGAATTAATCGTATTAGCTAAAATGCTTTTAAAAGAAGAAAAATATCTTAATGTAACAAATGCAGTAGGGAATACTGCCCTTCATTTTGCAGCAATGTTAAACAACTATGACTTAACAAAATATATCCTTGAGCTAGGAGCAAACCCTAATATTAGAAACGCAAAAGACTGGCGCCCAATTGATATTGCATTAAAAGTAGATAAATATGAACTTGCAAACTTATTAAGATTCTATGGAGCTAAATTATAAAATCATAAAAAACAAAAAGACGTTCTTAAGTTAGAAGGTCTTTTTTTGTATTTTTATAATTTCTTATAACTAAAATGCAAGATCCAAAACTGCTGCAGTAGTAATATTCTTTCTTATATTACAAAAGCAGGTGTTTATTATGTTTAAATTATTTATTACCTTGGTATTAGAGGTTGTCAAACGAGTTGTTATAGATGTTCTCATTCAAATTATTAGATCTGAAACAGAAAGGGTCGAAAATGAGATTTATGACCTTTTCAATGCCGCTTAATCATCAACATCTTAATAATTAATCTATTGTAATATTGGTAAATATAAGATTGATACTTGAAAATAATATATATAA
>Ga0070724_10002527_pt1 | contig 10083 bp, 7 predicted proteins | sample tdDd001_FD_67278 | JGI IMG/M metagenome (GOLD analysis project Ga0070724, IMG submission 67278) | Marine sediment microbial communities from the Atlantic coast under amendment with organic carbon and nitrate - tdDd00.1 | ecosystem: Environmental > Aquatic > Marine > Coastal > Sediment | place...
CTCATAAAAGCCCATCGGGTGGGCCATGATGATAGGCGTGGCGCAGGTGATCGGCACAAAACCAACGTTCAGCTTGGTCTTCTCGAGCTTGCCCAGCGACTCCTTCACTGCGGCCTTGGCCTTCTCCATCGGGAACACGCTGCCCAGAACCGCCGCCGCGGTGCCCGCGCCCATCATTTTCATGAAGGCGCGCCGGCTGTGTTCGTTGTGACCAAACACCGAGCGCACCACCGCGCCCTCGATGGCGCGATCCATCATCGCTTCTGAATCCAGATGCTCGTCAGCAACTGCCTGCTGGCCGGCAGAGGGCTTTAGATCGAGGGAAATCGACGGGGTGCTGTCGCCGGGTTTGCACTCGGGGCAGCCGCAGGTCTTGGCATGAATCAGGGACTTGTCACCGTCGAACGGGTTTCCAAGGCTTTTCGTAGTCATGGCGCACTCTCCTGGGTTTGGGACCTAAGTTTTGGGTTATTTCTGCACTCTCACGGTGCAACAAAGGTGCGGCTCGGGCCCGAGGCTGAAAATGGTCGGGTCGGCTCCGCGTTCTGAGAGAGCTATCGCACGGTTTGTGCCAAGTCCGGTTATTTTTTTAACTGACTGTTTTTATTTAAATAAAATTAAAACACCTGCAAACGGAACGACTACGAACTTTCGTATTACACGATTTCTCGTAGTCTTAACTGCGATTTTTCGTAGTTGGCACAGGGTTTGTTTTGTTTTCCCGGACTGACCCCAGGACATCGCCATGATTACCGAAGCCATCAATGCCCCGGAACTTACCGGAAACTGGATCGACCACCTGCCAGAGGCTGCCCTGCTGGTAGATGCAGGCAGGGACCTGATTCTGTCCGCCAACAGCGCCATGGGCCGAATGATCGGCTCCGACCGGCAATCCCTCGTCGGAACGCCATGCACCCACCTGTTCACCGACCAGCGCCCCCAACTGATTGCCTTCACCGAGGAAACCCTCTTTCGCAGCCACGGCTGGAGCCGCGACTTCTTTCTCCAGCACCGGGACGGTCATACCGTGGAACTGGAGATCTCCTCATCCAGAGTTGGCGAGGCGGAAACCCAGAATGTGCTGCTGTTGCTGAGGGACAGACGGCAGCTGCGAACCCTTCGGGAACGCCACGATGCCAACCACTACCATCGGGGCGGCCTGCTTGAATGGCGGCGGGTGGAAGAGCTGTTCAAGGACATGGAGCGGGAAAACCAGCTGATTCTTCATGCTGTCGGGGAAGGCATCTACGGGGTGGATGCCGAAGGGCGCGGCACCTTCGCAAACCCCGCCGCCGAGCGCATGCTGGGATGGCGAATTGACGAGCTTATGGGTCGGGTTCTGCACCGCGTGGTGCACCACTCCCATGCCGATGGCAGCCTTTACCCACTCAAGGACTGCCCGATCTACGCCGCCTTCCGCGATGCCAGCGTGAAACGCGTGGGCGAAGACTGGTTCTGGCGCAAGGATGGCAGCGGCTTCCCGGTGGAATACACCAGCACGCCGATTCTGGATAACGGGCATCCGGTAGGCGCAGTGGTGGTATTCCGGGACATATCGGCACGCCAGGAGGCCCAGAAGGAACTGCAGAAAGCGCTGGAGGAAGTGGAGACCCTCAAACACCGGCTGGAAATGGAGAATGCCTATCTACAGGAGGAGCTCAGCGCCGAGTATCATTTCCACGAAATCTTTGGCCAGAGCGAGGCGATCAAAGCCATCGTGCGACGTATCGGCATGGTGGCGCCCACCGATGCCAACGTGCTGATCACCGGTGAATCCGGCACAGGAAAGGAGCTGATCGCCCGTGCCATCCACCAGTCCAGCAGCCGCAGAGACCGCCCGCTAATTCGGGTGAACTGTGCGGCCATCCCCAAGGATCTGTTCGAGAGCGAGTTCTTCGGCCATATCAAAGGCGCGTTCACCGGTGCCGTCAGCGACCGCGTGGGCCGGTTTGAACTGGCCGACGGCGGCACCCTGTTCCTGGACGAAGTGGGTGAAATCCCGCTGGAACTCCAGGGCAAACTGCTCCGGGTGCTGCAGGATCAGCAATTCGAGCGTGTGGGCGAAAACAACACCCGGGCGGTGGATGTTCGCGTCATTGCCGCAACCAACCGGGACCTGAAATCGGAAGTCCAGGAGAAAACGTTCCGGGAAGATCTCTATTTTCGCCTGAACGTGTTCCCCATCGAGTCCGTGCCTTTGCGCCGGCGCCTGGAGGATATTCCCATCCTCGCCCAGGAGTTTCTGAACCGGGCCTGCCAGAAGTTCAACCGGCCGCAGCTGGCCCTGAAAGAGCGTGACGTTGAAACTCTGAAAGCCTACCACTGGCCCGGCAATGTGCGGGAGCTGGAGAATGTGATCGAGCGCCAGGTAATCACCTCAGACGGTCGGCTGGATCTGGACCTGCCCGGGCCGGAATCCGCTGCACGAACCACCCCGGCAGAAGTGGCCCCGGCGAGACATTACAGCGGTGACTTGATGACGGAACAGGAGCTGCGGGAGCTGGAGAAACAGAACCTCACCCGGGCCCTTACCATGAGCAGTGGCCGGGTCTTTGGTGACGACGGCGCGGCCGCCATGCTTGGCATCAAACCGACCACCCTGACCTCTCGCCTGAAAAAACTGAAGATCGAACCGAGAGAATTCCAGGTCAGGCCGGAGTAATACCCACCTGGTTCAGGGCGTAGGTCACCACAATCCAGAACAGCATCACCAGCGGCAGGTAGCGGCCAATCAGGTAGATCCGCCACTCCCACCAACGGCTCTGGGTACCCAGCACTGTCCGGATTTTCTCGGGCGGAATAAACCAGCAGAACAAAGCGGCGCCCAACACCCCGGAGAAGATAATCACATTACCCCCGGCCACCCGGTCGATCACATCCAGCACCGGCTCACCGGCAATATTCCACTCGAGCGGCGTAAAGCTCAGTGCGGATGCCGTTCCAAGCACCAGCATCATTAGGGTAACAAGACTCACAGCCTTGCCATTGCTGAGCCGAAACTCTTCCGCCACCGCCGCAATCATCACCTTCAATCCAGCCAGGCTGGAACTGAACGCCGCCATAAAAAACAGGCTGAAAAACAGCGTACCGACCCAATAGCCACCAGCCATATCCTCAAACACCCGCGGCATGGTCACAAACGCCAACTGACTGCCCTCCGTCGGCTCCATACCCAGGCTGAACACAAACGGAAAGATCATCCAGCCCGCCAGCAGCGCCACACTGGTCTCGGTACCTGCAACAATCAAACAGGCCCGGGGAACATGGGTCTGTCGGGGAATAAAGCTGCCGTAGGTCACCAGGTAACCCTGGCCAATCGCCAGAGAATAGAACGCCTGGCCGAAGGCAAACGCCCAAAGCTTGCCGTCCGTGAGGCGACTCCAGTCCACCTGAAAAAAGAAATCCTTGGTCTGCTCCCAGCCGGATGTGCGGCTGGCCAGAATCACCAGCCCGATCATCACAACGATCAACACCGGCATAAGGATCTTCGACAACAGCTCGATCGCTGTTACATCCTTGGCCAGGATGATCGCCCCCACCACAGTGACCGCGAAAAAATACCAAAGCGAGTTGTACCCCGCGGTAAAGTCATCAAAAACCTGGAGGTTGTTTGTTGCCGCATCCACTGCATAACCCAGGGTCCAGCCGGTGATCACGAGGTAATAGCTGGTGATGGCAACGGTGATCAGCACGACAAACCAGCCGTACACCACCCCGAAGCGGTTAACCTGCCGGTAGGTCTGAACCGTACTGCCCTTGGAAAGACGCCCGGCCGACACTTCCAGAATCATGATGGGCAAAACCACCACAATCAGCGCCAGCAGGTAAGCCACCACAAAAGCGCCACCGCCGTTCTCCCCCACCATGTACGGAAACCGCCACAGGTTACCGAGCCCCACAGCCGCTGCGGCCATCGAAGCAACAAACGCAGGCTCGGAACTCCACTGTTTGCGGGATTCCTCAATAAACTCGTGGCGCTTTCGCACGGGGGTTCTTTCTCCAATGCCGGGGAATTTCAATGCATTGAAGGCTAGCAAATCATGGGGTTGGCCGCATGACTGATGTCAACTTGGGGTCTCTGGGAGTTTTAGGACTTCAGCCTTGGGGGAGTGGCCGGCGATGGGGGTACCTTTTCTTCTGGGAAAAACAACTCGCTTCGCTCAGACATTTTTTCCCGCCAGAAAAGGTACCCCCACCACCGTCCTTTGGGCTAAGGGATGTGATTCTCTGAAAAGAAAAAAGAGACTTTGAAGCTCGTAGGTCGGATTAAGCCTGCGGCTAATCCAACCTACCGCACATCAGCAGATCATTAACTTCGCGATCCCTCAAAGGTATCTCGGCGCGGGGTGGCCGGTGAATTTTTCGCCGGAAAAAGGTGTCTGAGCGAAGCGAGTTCTTTTTCCAAGAAAAATTCACCGGCCACCCCGCAGCCCGCCCCCAAACAGGCAGGCTACGTAGAGAAGCGATCAGATCAATTCAATAGCAACCGCAGTCCCCTCGCCACCACCAATACACAACGAAGCCACACCACGCTTCAGGCCACGCTGCTTCAGGGCATTGATCAGGGTTACGATGATCCGTGAGCCGGAAGAACCGATCGGGTGCCCCAGGGCACAGGCGCCACCGTGGACGTTGACCTTTTCCGCGGGAAGCTTCAGCTCGTTGATGGCTGCCAGGGTCACGACGGCGAAGGCTTCGTTGATCTCGAAGAGATCCACGTCGTCAACGCTCCAGTTGGCTTTCTTCAGCACCTTCTCAATGGAACCAATGGGCGCCAGGGTGAACTCGGCGGGCAGGCGTGCGTGGGTGGCGTGGGCCACGATGCGGGCCTGGGGCGTCAGGCCTCGGGCGTCGGCTTCGGCGGCGGAGGCCAGAACAAGGGCGGAGGCACCGTCGCTGATGGAGCTGGAGTTGGCCGCAGTCACGGAACCGTCTTTGGCGAAAGCCGGCTTGAGGTGCGGGATTTTCTCCGGTTTGGCGTTGCCCGGCTGCTCGTCGGTGTCAACTTCGGTGTCGCCGCCACGGCCAGAAACGGTGACCGGAACGATCTCGTCACGGAACCAGCCGTTTTCGATGGCCGCCAGCGATTTCTGCAGGGAGCCGATGGCAAATTCGTCCATAGCCTGACGGCTGATGTCGTATTTATCGGCGGTGCGCTGTGCGAAGACACCCATCAGGCCGCCTTCGTAGGCGTCTTCCAGGCCGTCCAGGAACATGCTGTCCATCACCTGGCCGTGGCCCATGCGCATGCCGCTACGGGCTTTGGGCAGCAGGTACGGTGCCTGGCTCATGTTTTCCATGCCGCCGGCAATCATGATGTTATTGGTACCAGCCTTGATCTGGTCGTGGGCCATGATCACGGCCTGCATGCCGGAGCCGCACATCTTGTTGATGGTGGTGCAGCCGGAGCTGTCAGGAATACCAGAGGCACGGGAGGCCTGGCGGGCCGGGGCCTGGCCGAGGCCTGCGGGCAGTACGCAGCCCATGATCACTTCCTGGACATCCGCAGGCTGAAGGCCGGAGCGTTCAATGGCGGCCTTGATGGAGATGGCGCCCAGTTCCGGCGAGCGCACGGAACTCAGGGAGCCCATCATGCCGCCCATGGGGGTGCGCGCTGATCCTGCAATCACTACGTCGTTGTTGCTCATGGTTTTCCTCACTTAATCAGGCTTTGCCCAGCACAGAGCGGGCAATGATTTCTTTCATGACTTCCGAGGTGCCGCCATAAATTCGCTGCACCCGCGCGTCGATAAAGGCCCGGGAAATCGGATACTCGGTGGTGTAGCCGTAACCGCCGAACAGCTGCAGGCAACCATCGGCCACTCGGCACTGCATCTCAGTGGCGCTGTACTTGGCCATGGAGGCGGTTGGTGCATCCAGTTCGCCCAGGTCGTACTGGTCAATGCACTGGTCCACGAACGCCTTGTTCACACGGTAGTCGGTTTCCATGCGCGCGATTTCAAAACGGGTGTTCTGCAGTTGGGCCAGTTTCTGTCCGAACAGTTCCCGCTCCTGGGCGTAGGTAATTGTCAGATCCAGGGAGCCACGGGCGGCAGCCACGCCAAGGGCGCCAATCACCAGCCGCTCCCGGGGCAGCTCCTTCATCAGGTACACAAACCCCTGCCCCTCTTCGCCAAGAAGCGCGGAAGCCGGGATGCGCATGTCGGAGAAGAACAGCTCGGAGGTGTCCCCGGAATGCTGGCCGATCTTGTCGAGGTTTCGGCCTTTGCTGAAGCCAGGCAGTGAGGTATCCACCAGGAACAGACTGATGCCCCGGGCGCCGGCCTTCGGATCGGTTTTCGCGGCAACGATGACCATATCGGCGTGCTGACCGTTGGTGATGAAGGTCTTGGAGCCGTTAAGGATGTACTCATCGCCATCTTTCACCGCGCTGGTGCGGATCGCCTGCAGGTCACTGCCTGCGCCGGGCTCGGTCATGGCAATGGCACCAACGGCTTCGCCGGAGACCAGCTTGGGCAGCCACTGCTGCCGTTGCTCTTCATTACCCATGTGGCTCAGGTAAGGCGCCACAATGTCCGAGTGCACCATCACGTTGGTGGACAGCGCGCCGAATCCCATGCGGGCCAGCTCTTCACCCACCACCACGGAGAACTGGAAAGGCGCACCGATGCCACCCCACTCTTCGGGTACATCCACGCAGAGCATCCCGGCATTGCCCAGGGTGTTCCAGAGCTCGCGGGGAACCAGCCCGGATTTTTCCCAGGCTTCGTAGTGCGGCGTCACTTCTTTTTCCAGGACCTTGATCACGGAATCCCGGAACATCGCCAGTTCTTCTTTATCAACAGACACGGTCATGTATGTCTCCTGCAACTGAATGCTTTACTTGGGCGCCATGCGAAGCGCGCAGTCCAGACGAATCACTTCGCCGTTGAGAATCGGGTTGCGCACCATCTGGTCAACCATCATGCCGAATTCTTCCGGCTTGCCGAGGCGCTTCGGGAACGGCAGCGTGGCCGCCAGGCTTTCCTGAACTTCCTCGGGCATACCCGCCATCATGGGCGTCATGAACAGGCCCGGTGCAATCGTATTTACACGGATGCCTTCGCGAGCCAGCTCACGGGCCGACTGCAGGGTTAGCGATACCACACCGCCCTTGGAGGCACTGTAGGCCGCCTGGCCAATCTGGCCCTCGTAGGCGGCCACCGACGCGGTGTTGATAATCACACCGCGCTCACCATCGGCGTTGGGTTCACGCTGGGCCATATCCGCTGCGGCGAGGCGCAGGATGTTAAAAGTACCAATCAGGTTGACCTGAATAACCTTGCTGAAGTTCTCCAGCGGCATCACACCCTCACGGCCCAGAATCTTCGAGGCCGTGGCAATACCGGCGCAGTTCACGGCAATACCGCAGGGGCCATGGGCCTCACGGGCGGCGTTGATGGCGGCTTCGGCGCTGTCGGGGGAGCTTACATCGCACTCAAGGAAAATCCCGCCGATGTCCTCGGCCACCTTGCGGCCCTGCTCTTTCTGCAGATCCAGGATCGCCACCTTGCATCCGGATGCCGCCAGCGCACGGGCCGCACCCTCGCCCAGCCCGGAAGCACCGCCTGTTACAATGGCTGCCACATTTTTGAATTCCATCGTTCACTCCCCTTTTCAGGATTCTGTTTGTTAAAAATCGGACCCTAAAACTACTTTACGTTTACGTAAACTTTATCTAACCTAAGTCTAAAAAGGAAATCCCAATGGACATTAAACAGACATACAGCATCAGCGAGCTCGCCAAAGAGTTCGACGTGACAACCCGGAGCATTCGTTTCTACGAGGATCAGGAGCTGCTCAGGCCCACGCGGCGCGGGCAGACACGGATCTTCAGTTCAAAGGATCGAGTGCGTCTGAAGCTTATTCTCCGCGGCAAGCGAATGGGATTTTCCCTCGCGGAAACCAAAGAATTGTTCGACCTGTGGGACGAAACCCTCAGCGGCAATGAAAAACAGCTGCTGAAGATGCTGACCATCCTGGAAAACAAACGGGCTCAGCTGGAACAGCAGAAAAACGACATTGCCCAGGCAGAAATGGAAATGGATACAGCCGAAGCCCGGTGCCGAGAAGCCCTGGCCGAGCTGCAGAAGAAAAAGAAACAGCAGGCGCCGGCGAAAGAAGAAGCCAGGCAGACCGCTGAAAACTAATGAATGACAGAAATCAAAGGTAGCCAACGATGAAATCACAATACTCAGAGCTCAACTTCGGCCTCGGCGAAACCCTCGATATGCTCCGCGAGCAGATCAACGGCTTTGCTGCTTCCGAAATCGCACCGCGCGCCGAGGAAATTGACCGCAACAACGAGTTCCCCATGGACCTGTGGCGGAAAATGGGCGACATGGGCCTGCTGGGTATCACCGTGAGCGAAGAATACGGCGGCTCCGACATGGGCTACCTGGCGCACGTCATCGCCATGGAAGAAATCAGCCGTGCTTCCGCCTCCGTTGGCCTCTCCTACGGTGCCCACTCCAACCTGTGTGTGAACCAGATTCACCGCAACGGCACCGAAGAACAGAAACAGAAATACCTGCCGAAGCTCGTCAGCGGCGAGCACATTGGCGCACTCGCCATGTCCGAGCCCAACGCCGGCTCCGACGTCATCTCCATGAAGCTGACCGCCAAAGATGAAGGTGACCATTACCTCCTTAACGGCAACAAAATGTGGATCACCAACGGCCCGGATGCGAACACCTACGTCATCTACGCCAAGACCGACACCTCCGCCGGCTCCAGGGGTGTGACCGCCTTCATCGTAGAGCGCGACGCTCCGGGTTTCAGCCGCCACCAGAAACTCGACAAACTCGGCATGCGCGGCTCCAACACCTGTGAACTGGTCTTCCAGGACTGCAAAGTACCCAAGGAGAACGTCCTGGGTGGTGTTGGCAACGGCGCCAAAGTCCTCATGAGCGGCCTCGACTACGAACGCCTGGTTCTCTCTGGCGGCCCCCTGGGCATCATGCAAGCCGCTATGGACGTGGTCGTACCCTACATCCGCGAGCGCAAGCAGTTCGGCCAGGCCATCGGTGAATTCGAACTGGTCCAGGGCAAAGTCGCCGACATGTACACCTGGATGAACACCGCCAAGTCCTACGTCTACATGGTTGCCATGTCTGCCGACCGTGGCGCGGAAACCACCCGTAAAGACGCCGCCGGCGCGATCCTCTACTCCGCCGAAATGGCCACCAAAATCGCCCTGGACGCCATCCAGCTGCTCGGCGGTAACGGCTACATCAACGAATACCCGACAGGCCGCCTGCTGCGGGACGCCAAGCTGTATGAGATCGGTGCCGGAACGTCCGAGATTCGCCGGATGCTGATCGGCCGTGAGCTGTACCTGAACAAATAACGCGCAGCTTCAAGCCAGTAGCCGTCCGCAGCCGGATAAGCCGGGGACGGCTTGCACCCAAAGTACAACGAGGGACTGGCAGGGTGTCTTTCCGGGAATGTCGGCGGCCATGGATGGCCGACGTCAAGCGCACATGGATGTGCTCGTAGCGGTTCCCGGAAAGATTCCCTGCCAGTCCCGCCGCCCCGAACCTCGAGGCCCGAAAAAATGACAATACTTCAAAGCAAGATTAATCCCAGGTCCGAAGAGTTCCAGGCCAATCAGGAATCCATGGCCCAGGCCGTAGCCGACCTGCGCGACAAAGTTTCCACCATCCAGCAAGGCGGCGGCCCCTCCTACCAGGAGCGCCACATCGCCCGTGGCAAGCTCCTCCCCAGAGAGCGCATCAACCGCCTCCTGGACGACGGCTCCCCGTTCCTGGAAATCGGCCAGTTCGCCGCCTACAACGTTTACGATGAAGAAGTCCCCGCTGCAGGCGTCATCGCCGGCGTGGGCCGCGTCTCCGGCACCGAATGCATGATCATTGCCAACGACGCCACCGTAAAAGGCGGCAGCTACTACCCGCTGACCGTCAAGAAACACCTGCGCGCCCAGGAAATCGCCCTGCAGAACCGCCTGCCGTGCATCTACCTGGTCGACTCCGGCGGTGCCAACCTGCCCCGCCAGGACGAAGTCTTCCCGGATCGCGACCACTTCGGCCGCATCTTCTACAACCAGGCCCGCATGTCCGCCGA
>Ga0070724_10002531_pt1 | contig 10080 bp, 10 predicted proteins | sample tdDd001_FD_67278 | JGI IMG/M metagenome (GOLD analysis project Ga0070724, IMG submission 67278) | Marine sediment microbial communities from the Atlantic coast under amendment with organic carbon and nitrate - tdDd00.1 | ecosystem: Environmental > Aquatic > Marine > Coastal > Sediment | place...
TAACACCATCTGGTAAGGCTTTAACATCACGACCATCTTCTACAGTCCATCCCATCCAGAAACGAGTTCTTAATTCTACACCACCTTCAATTTCTCTTATAAAGTGACACATGATTGTTTCTGGAGATGCAAATGGTGGTTGACCCTTTCCATTTCCTTTAGCACAGACAATAGTACCACAAGCAGGTGTATCTACCTTACTATAGTCAAAACCTAAGTTTTCAGGATGTTTAAAATTAATGAATAAATCTTCCACTCCTAGGCCAGTATCTTCTTTTACTGCGTGTGTTGTATCCCAATATTTCTCACGCATTGTTAGGTCAGAATCAAAACCTTTATGTCTTTGCATAGTTTCAGCTTGATGATGATCTTCAGGATCCCAAATTTTATACCTCAGGTTATCTAAGCAATGCCATGCAAACCACCAATCAAACATTTCAACTGTCACACCTGGCATTTTTGTTAAATTTGATACATAACCTGTTCCATCAGGCATAACACAATAACCTGTTTCTACTTCAAAATAACCCGGTTCAAACAGCTTATTACGATCTTTAAAAGACAATGCCTTATCTGGTGTTATAGGTCCTTTCAATACAGAGTTTACTTTATTCATATCAACAGGCGTTAACTCATCATTAAAGTATTTATAATACTTTCTTTCTTTTTCCTGTTCAGTAACAGGTACTCTTAAATTACTACCGTTTTGCATCTTTCACTCTCCTCGTTGCAAATCCCACTTCAGTCAATATTTATTGCTTTATACTTTCCATTTTTTTCAATACAATGATAACACCAACAGTACCTGAGAATATACCACTTAGTAATCCACTGATTCCATTGCCTATACCATTTTGTAATACTGTAACTGGCATTGGTAATAAGAAAAAATTAATTCCAAACGATATAATCGCACTGATAATACCACCAATAATTCCAGCTTTTAAACCCTCTTTTAAAATCATAATCTACTCCTTAATCTTACGACTGCCCCCAAAACAATCTTAAATAGACAATATATTTATGGAAGCGTTTTCCAACTGTTCAGAAGTTAATCTGATTGACTAACTCCACCTATCTATGGATTGATAATTTTTTAACCCAACTTATCAGTCCACTATTTAATTATAAATACAATGCCAACATGTGTATAATACTTACAGTGTATAAGCCTTATTCGGAACTCGTATGACAAAATCTTCTGATAGGAAAATACAACAAAAGAGTGCAATAGATATTGCACTCCTTTGTGTGTCTAAAAATTATTTGGATAAAGTCAACTTATGCTGACGTTTTAACTAAACTAGGCTTTGAACGTTTTGACAAAGCAATTAATATACCTAACATAATTGACAAAAATGCTGAAACCAGAACTTGATAAGCTGTAGGTAATAAAAATACAATGGTATGACATGGTATCCATATGAATAAACATGTTGTTAACCATGAAAACTTAACCATTCTTGACCAATCAATTTTACTGATCATCTCATTAATGTTGAAAGATAAATTCTTTTTTTCAACAAAGTGGTCTACACATAGATCACCGAAACTATGGTACACATACAACATAGGACCAAATGTTAAGTTCATAATAGAACTCCCTAAGAGTGCTTGCAAAAACTTACTGCCATATCCAGGTAATTTACCTATTTCCTGAGCATGCAAAGCGCCACTTGTAAATACAGTGTAGACAAGAGAAATTGCCATACCAAGTAGACCCCAAACAACAGCTTTACCTATAAAACCATTTTCTATTTTCCATTTGCCACTAATGATTCTTTTTCCTAGTAAATCCCCCATTGTCGCCAATACAGCAAATTTTATAAATGCACCTAGGTATACAAACTTAGAAGTAAAACTTACAAATATACTTCTTGTAGTTGGAATAATCAACATAACAACCCATGCTAAAATACATATAGCCCATAAAATATCACCTTTTAAATTCTTATTCATTATATACTCCTATTTTTTTTACTCAATATTCGAAAAATGAACATATTAGTTCAAATGCACTAGTATACTCTTTTCTTCTATCAACTGTAAATCCATGATGACTATGTTTAAATGATTGATATTTTGAAAATACATGATTTTCTATCAATCTATCATGAAACTTCTTTGCCTCTTCTGCTAACATATCTTGACCTGCAGTAATGATTAATGTCTTAGGAAATTGTCTGAGTATATGACCACTTGCTAATAGTGGTGATACTTTATAATCACTTAACTCTTCTTTTTCACAATAACATTTGTTAAATGCATGTACTAACTCATAAGGTAAATCCTTATGAAACTTTTTTTTATTTTCAGGCATTATATGCAAAGCTAAAGCTGGATAATCAAGTATCAATTGATTGACCATAGATAAGCCCTCTTCTATAAGCTTTATAGTAGTAGCAGTCACCAAGTTTCCACCAGCACTATGACCCATTAGCGCAATTTTCCCTTTGTCTACATTTAACTCATGATGATTATTATAAACCCACTTTACAAGTTCATAGCATTCATTGATTTGTGTTGGATAGGTAAACTCAGGTGCTAACTTATAGTCTAGACTAATCACCTTTACATTTAGAGTTTGAGCTAACTCATAACAAAATAATTTATCATAATCCAATCTCCCTTTTACAAAACCACCGCCATGTAAGTTAATGATAACTCCAGTATTTTCAATATATTTAGGTTCTGTTATAAAGATTTTTATCATTTGATTATTCAAATTTAAATCAATCTCTTTTTCTTCTACTGGCATATGACTGAAAATATAAGGATCAATTGAGTCTAATCTCTTATTTTTTCTTATTTCGTATGCAAAATTCAATTTTTCTTGACTGTTCATTTAAACCTCTATAGTAATTTCCTCACCCTATTATTCTAACTTTTTTTGCATAAAAAGTTAAATGCCACAAACGTATATCAGTTATACATTTATAGCATTATTATACTAGGTGTTATTCATTATAAAATTATTCATCATAGAAACAGCTGGATTCATATTTGCCTTTTTCCAACCTATAATAACACTAATTGGATGATTTGCAATCGGAAACCGCTTAAACTTATCTTTTCTGTACAAGCGAACATGCTTATCTAAGATCGATATACCCTGATTTGATTCCACAGCTATCAGAATCGAATCAACATTAGGCATTTCAAGAACCTTTTTTGGCATAAAATGATTATCTCTGCATTCAGCGATAATTTGATCATATGCATTAGGCAGTACTTCTTTTTCTAACACAATGAAAGTTTCATGTTCTAAATCCTTGAAAGATATACTTTCGCGTTGTGAAAGTGGATTGTCCACAGATGTTAAGATACAACCTTCTAATTCTGTTACTTTTGTCCATACAATTTCATCAGATTTATCTTCCTCAAAAGATAAAGTAAATACAATATCCAAACTACCATTCTCTAACTTATCTCTTAGAGCCTTAAAGTTATGTTTTTCAAAAAACAGTTCAATTTGATCATATTTTTTCTGAAAATCTTGGATCAATCCATTAAGATAAATGCCTAAGTCCATCGTCATATGAAAACCAATTCTAAGACTCGTATTTCGATCTATGGAAAGTTCCATACATTTCTTCAATGAACTTTCTATCTGTTCAGTCAAACCACTAATCTCATTATGAAGTACAATCCCTGCAGCAGTTAATCGTACATCACGTCTCGTCCTATAAAAAAGTGTTACACCTAGGAGTTCTTCTAGCTTTGCAATTTGACGACTCAGTGAAGGTTGTGATGTATAAAGTCGTTTGGAAGCTTCAGTAAAATTAAGATACTTCGCTACTGCTAAAAAATATTCTATTTGCAATAATGTTATGCCCTTATAATTCATTTTACATGCCCTTTCTAAAAACCTAGTAACTCCTAGATATATAGTATCATAAAAAAATTCTATTTACATTTAATAATGACAGCTGTTCCCATGCCACCACCAATACAAAGAGAAGCCAATCCATAGTTTAAACTTCGTTTCTTCATTTCATGTATTAAAGTGACTAAAATTCTATTTCCTGAAGCACCAACTGGATGTCCTAAGGCAATCGCACCACCATTAACATTTGTTCTTTCTAACAACCAAGACTTTTCTACACCATGTTCATTACATAACTCACTTACAACACCAAGTGATTGTGCTGCAAAAGCTTCATTTAGTTCAAACAATTCAATATCAGAAATTTTCATATTGGCATGCTTTAGTGCATTTCTTATAGCCTCAACAGGTCCCATACCCATAATAGAAGGATCCACACCACCTTGACCAATACCAATAACTTCACATAAACTTTCAAGATTGTTTGATTTTAAATAATCTTCAGAAGCTAACATCACTAGACTGGCACCATCATTTATACCCGAAGCATTTCCAGCTGTAACGCTACCATCCTTTTTAAATGCAGGTCTCAGTTTAGACAGTTTTGATAAGTCTGTTCTCCTATTAGGATATTCATCTTGATCAACTATGATTGTTTCTCTTCTGCCGTTAACTTCAACTGGCACAATTTCATCGTTGAATCTACCCGTGTCAATTGCCTTAATAGCTTTTTTCTGTGAATTAATAGCATACTCATCTTGTTCTTCTCTAGATAAACTATATTTACTGGCTATATTTTCAGCTGTAATCCCCATGTGATAACCTTCGTAGGCATCTGTTAGAGCATCAAATACCATATGATCTTTCAAAATCATATCGCCCATTTTAAAACCACTTCTATTTGTACTCGGACTTAGGAAGGGGGCTTGCGACATACTTTCAATACCACCAGCTACGATAAGATCTGATAAGCCAGAATAAATTGATGTGTATGCATTCATAACCGTTTTTAAACCACTACCACAGACCATGTTTAGACTATAACCACAAATCTCATCTGATAAGCCAGCTTTTCTTACAACTTGTCTGCCAGTCCCTTGACCTTGACCTGCTTGTAAAACGTGACCAATGATGACTTCATCAATCTGATTTGGATCAACCTTCGTTTCTTCTATAATATTTTTGAGTACTATAGAACCTAAGTCACTTGCATTTACCTTGCTTAAACTACCTAAAAAACTGCCTATTGCTGTACGTTTAGCAGCAACTATATGTACTTTATTCACTTTATACCTCCATCTCCTTTATATTATCTGAAATTATGAGTCTAGCCTCAGTGGCTGCAATAACACTCTCAATTGTATAATTAGGATTGTATTCTTTTAGCACTAAACCAGCTTTAGTCACTTCCATAACACCCATTTCAGTAATAATTAAATCAACTTTCCCTTTAGCTGTTAAAGGTAAAGTACAAGATGATAGAATTTTAGGATTCCCTTTAGCAGTATGAGTCATAGCAATAATAACCTTTTTTGCCCCTGAAACTAAATCCATAGCACCACCCATACCAGGTACCATTTTACCTGGTATTATCCAGTTGGCTAAGTTTCCTTTCTCATCAACTTGTAGTGCACCGAGAACAGTTGCATCAACGTGACCACCTCTAATGACACCAAATGACATAGCACTGTCGAAATAAGCACCACCTGATTTAAGTGTTACTGGTTGGCCACCTGCATTAGTTAAATCCATATCTATTTCATCTTCCTCAGGTGCAGAACCTAAGTTGATTAATCCATTTTCAGATTGGAAGAAAACTTCTATATCATCTGGAATATAGTTAGCTGTAAGTGTAGGAAGCCCAATACCAAGGTTAACAACATCGCCATCAGTTAATTCCTTAACAACTCTTTTTGCAATTACTTCTTTTATTGATGACATGGTGCATCCTCCTCAATTATATGATCAACAAAGATATGTGGTGTAACAATCACCTCTGGATCCATTTGTCCCCTATCTACATGTTTTTTAGAGAATACTATAACTTTTTCAGCAGCCATGCACATAATAGGATTGAAGTTTCTTGTTGTTTTCGAGTACACAAGATTACCAATTGCATCACAAGTATCAGCATATACCAATGCAACATCTGCCTTAATAGGTGTCTCTAAAAGATAGTCTACTCCTTCAACTGTGATAATTTTTTTTCCTTCTTCTACGATTGTTCCAACACCAGTTGGTGTTAATATACCACCAAGACCTACACCACCTGCTCGAATACGTTCAGCTAATGTACCCTGTGGTACCAATTCAACATCTAAATCAGCTTCATTCATTTTCTTGCCAGCTAAAGGATTTAATCCAATATGAGATGCAATTAGTTTTTTTACCTTCCCAGCTTGAATAAGTTTTCCTACACCTTGTGCTTCATACCCTGCATCATTACATATAATTGTCAGGTTATTAACTTCGCTATTTACAAGAGCATCAATGATAACTTCAGGCGTCCCACATGTCATGAAACCACCTACTAATACAACATCACCACTCTTAATAAAAGATATCGCTTGCGCGATATCTATATATTTATTCATTATGCTACTTTCTCCTCTTCTTTTTTAAAATCTTTATTAAACTTATGTTCATCGATAATTCTGATTAAGAATATATTGATAAATAAAACACCTATGAACACAATATATACTCCTCTAAGTGAGCCTACCAATCTAATAGATAAACCACTTAGAACAAAATTCATTGATGTAATAATACCTTGAATTGGAAATATGACACTATTAACTTTTTCAAAACCATGTCTGCCAAATACAGCAGAAGGCAATGAAGTCGTAAAATTAGCAGATCCACCGATAGCCATACCGATCATAACAACCGACGCATAAATGCCAACTGTTGTTTCTGTAATGTTTAAAGCTAAGGCAACAATATACCATCCTGCAAATAATAACATGGCTGGTTTTGTTCCTTTTTTTGTATCAATAACACCAAACGCCCATGATCCAAAAACACCAATAGCAGCTAAAACAGTCATCATAGAAATTGCCTGAACTTCAGTAAATCCAAGTTGCATATTTCTAACAACCAATTGAGTCATAACACCAACTGTAACCAATTGGAATATCCCTGTTGTTATTGCACTTAACCATAACTCACGTTCTTTTAATAAACTTTTAGTCGTCCATCCACCATTTACATCAACTGAATCTGTAGCATAGTGCTCTTTATACTCTAAAGGAGTAACATTATCAGGCAATTGTCCTCTTTCCTCAGGTGTATCTCTTATCATTAATAAACCAATACAACCTAAAAGCATGACATCAATACTCGGTACTAATAAACCAACTTTTAAACCTAATGAGTTCACTAAAAATGCAATCATAGGTACATAGAAAGCAGAAGCCAAGTTATGCCCCATAGTCGTATAGCCCATAACAATGCCCTTTTTCTTAGGAAACCATTTAGCAACTAATGTACCACCTGCAATGTAACCACCTGACATGACTGAACCTGTCACGATACATAAACAAACCGCATACATTAATAATGACGTTGAAAAGCCTATACCTGCATAAGCTATACCAGCCATTAGCATACATATAAATGAAGTTTTTCTAGCACCTATTTTTATGTTGACTTGCCCAAATAATACAAAGAATAAAAAACCTATAACTCCTGCAATTGTCCCCATACTTAAAACCAGAGGATAATCTATATTCATGGCATTTGCAAAAGCTGGAGCTGTGATGTTAGACCCATCATTAACCATTCCAACATAGAACCAGAACATAGCAGCACAATAAATCACAACACCCCAACCACTTCTACCAAAATTAGATATGCTTGTTTTACTTTCGTTACTCATATTTCCCCCTTCATCATTCCCCAAAAGCTGGGTGCAAATGCACCCTAGCTTAAACCAAGTAATTCTTTAGCTTCACTTACTGAAGCAACTTCATTGCCATATTCTTTTATAACTCTAGCCGCTCTTGATACTAATTGTTCATTTGAAGCAACTTGTCCTTTAGAGTAGTATAAATTGTCCTCTAAACCAACTCTTACATGGCCGCCCATAGCAATTGTTGTATAAAGAATCTTTAAGTGATCTTTACCAACACCAAATGCTGACCAAGTTGAATCTTCAGGAATTAGACCTTTTAAGTACACTAAATTTTCAACTGTAGCAGTTGAACCACCTGCAGCACCCAATACAAACTGATAATGAACAGGACCATCTAAGATACCCTTTTTCTTGTAGTATAAAGAGTTGTATACCATACCAGCATCAAAAATTTCTACTTCTGGTTTAACACCATTGTCCTTCATTGTTTGACCCAAACTCTCTAGGAAATGAGGATGGTTGATAAATAGTGCATTGTGTCCCCAGTTCATAGAACCACAATCGTATGATGCCATATCTGGTTTAATCGATTTGATATGAGCTTGTCTTGTTTCATCAGTCGCATTTAAATCACCTGATGTCGTCAAGTTTAAGATGATGTCACATTTTTCTTTGATTAACTTTACAGTTTCCTCAAACTTTTCTGTAGCCATAGTACCTAAACCTTCATCATCTCTCATATGAAGATGTGCGACTGCAGCACCAGCTTGATAACACTTGTATACATCATCAGCGATTTCTTGTGGTGTTAAAGGAATATTTGGATTGTCTTTTTTTCTAGGCCATGCGCCTGTAGTTGCTACTGTAATAATTGTTTTAGCCATTGTTTTACCTTTCTATTAAACCCAGTTATATGTTCTTTCTGGAACATCGTTTAAATTATCTTCATCGATTTCTGCAACGCATCTTACCATAGAACCGTCACCCATATGCCATCTAATAGGGAAAGCCATGAATCTAAACTTCTTACCAACAACCTTTTCTAGATCGCCACCAAGATTTTCGATACCTACAATACCATTACCTAACATGTACTTATGACATGGTTCCCATGTACCCTCTAAGCCGTTTTCTTCTAAGAAACCAAACTTTTCATCGTATTTTTCTTTTCCATGAACTTCAATGTAAGTTGCTCTGTTAAACTCCGCATATGCTTCAAGACCAAACTTTTCAATATACTCATCAGTAATTGGATATCCTAAATTACCATTTAAATTCATACCTAATGGACCACCGTTTTTTCCCATAGTTGTATGTAGTGGATGATCTAATGCTTGAGAATCCATTGCTACACACTTAGGTTTGTATTTGGCAAACCATTTACCAGCTTCAATACCAGTACCACATGAGTAATGATAGTATTCTTTCGAATCATCAAACTTTAAATGCATACCTGTTCTTAAACAAACAACCATACCTTCTAATTCTTCAGGTTTAATCTCTGCTCTCTTACAAGCATCTTCTAAGTGTTCTGGTGTAATTAAACCCCATCTCTCAACTTTGACGTCTAAACAAACAGCATCACCACAATATGCATCGACTGGCATTTCATGTGTGTATCTCGCTCTCTTACCATCAAATTCATATTCCATAACGTGTCTCGGTGCATCAGCATGTGTACCACAGTGCATTACTGCATCTATCTTTTGAGTTAAAACACCACTTTTTGCTAAGTTGTGCATTGTATCAATTTTTGGCTTTGAAAAATATGGCCATAAAGGTATATCAGCGCTGAACGGATGTGTTAAATCTACAAAAACTTTTTTTCCCATTTTAATTTTCTCCTTTTTTCTTAATTATTCTTCATTGAATCAATTAGATATTCACTTAATCTTCTTTTTGAAGCAACTTGTTCTTCTTGAGTCCAGTTTTGATAACCAGAACCTGTTTTAAATCCAAGGTTGCCTGCATCCACATGCTCTCTCAGTAAGCTAGACGCTTCATGAGAATCCTCTAAGTATGGCAAGATGTACTCTTGAATGCTTAATGATAAGTCAAGACCAATCATGTCAGCTTGTTCTAAAATACCTAGAATTGGATATCTTAGCCCTGGACCATATCTTAATGCTTCGTCAACAGTTGCTGGATCAGCAATCCCTCGCTCTACAATAGATAAAGCCTCTCTCCAAATGGCATGTTGCAATCTATTAGCTATAAAACCAGGGACATCTTTTAAACATTTTACTGGTTTTTTACCAATCTTCTTTAGATAATCGTATGTATCATCCATCACTTCTTCACTTGTCTCTAGTCCTTTAACAACTTCAACAAGAGGGATTAAGTATGGAGGATTCCAGAAGTGAGTACCTACAACTCTTTCTTTCAACTCAACTTTTGA
>Ga0070724_10002534_pt1 | contig 10075 bp, 11 predicted proteins | sample tdDd001_FD_67278 | JGI IMG/M metagenome (GOLD analysis project Ga0070724, IMG submission 67278) | Marine sediment microbial communities from the Atlantic coast under amendment with organic carbon and nitrate - tdDd00.1 | ecosystem: Environmental > Aquatic > Marine > Coastal > Sediment | place...
TTCTTTCTGTAAGATAATCATACATAGGCACACTTCTTAATTTAATCTTCTAGAACATAAATACTTATGTTTTAATGCTCTTTTTTAACATGGTAAAAAAACCACAATAGAATTTTGAAAAACGCTAAATTCTTGAAAAAAACTTAAAAAAGGGATATTATATAGTGAACTTATAATATATGAGGTGAATTGTTATGAAGAAAACATTATTTTTAAGTGTATGTATCGCTTTATTTAGCTTAAATGTAAACGCAGCAGAAATTAAAGAAGGTGCGTTATATTGCGTTAGCTCTAAAAAGGCTATAAAATACTATAATTACCTTGAGCAAGGTTATGATGATTATGCTAAAAAATTAATGCAAAGATCTGACTGCTTCATTAAAGGAAAAAACGAAGAAGTAATTATAAAATCAGAACAGAAGAAGTTTGTTGAATTAGAGCTTTTATCTGGTTTTACAATTTGGACTAAAAAAGAAAATATCATTCGTTAGGAGATATATTTATGAATAAGCTTGTTTTAAAATTATTATTAATTAGCTCTGTGGTTCTTTCAAATGTAGAAAGTGCAAACGCTATTTGTTTAGACTACTGGTTAAAAGGCCCTTCTGCATGTAAAGAAGATCCTAAGGAAAAAAATAGAATTTTAATCAAAGGCGGAAAAAACGTTAATATTAACGTAGCAAAAGATCAAGCAAGAACGGCTTATGAAGAAGATCTTAATATTCAAATTGATAAATTTTTAGCAAACTATGGTAAACCACCAAGAGAGTTTGTTGCCTTTCATTTAGACCCAAGCATGGAAAATGCAGTACGATGGGTTAGAAAATTCAATGAGCAGCATGAAAGAACAATGAAGGTTGCTGTTGCATGGAAGCAAGCTGATAAATTATTTAAACAATACAAAGCAACAGGTGAGATTTTATTACCTGCAGATAGTGGAGTGTCAGAGGCTCAAATTAAATACTTGAAAAAAGCATTTGAAGAAGATATATCAGACCTGCCAGAAGTTAAAGGTTTTGGTGTAGATTTACCTGGTGATTGGGATGAAGATAGATTATCAAGAGATTATAATAAACTTGATTATAAAGAAGAAGATTTAGCATCAGCAGCAAGTAAATTATCAAATACAGGTTCAGCATCTGCATTTTCATTAGGTGCAACAGAACAAAAAATAGCTAAACAAGCTCAGCAAGCCAAAGCAAATGGTTATGCTGAGAAAAAAGAAAAAGCAGCTAAGCCTGAGAAACTAGAAATTAGCTATTACTTTAGTGCCAAATGCCCATTCTGTCAAAAATTTGAACCAGAGCTAAATGATGCGATCGCAGAGTATGGTAAAGAAAATGTGTCTTTAACTTGTGTTGATATGACTCCAGGAGATAGAAATCCTGCAAATATTAAAGGTAAAGTAGATTGTAAATGGAGACCATTATTAGCAGGTGAAATGAAACAATTTGGCGTTAAAAAAACTCCTACACTATTGGTAAAAAGAGGAAAGTCAAAAGGTCTTGAATTATTAGAAAACTACCATAGTTCAAAAGTATTAACAAATTATTTTAAAAATGGCGCAAAAAGATAGTTTGTATCTATGTTTATAATATTTTAAAGGGGTTAATTTTATGAGTGAAACAGAGTCAAATTATGATTATAAGAGATTAGCGAAAAAGCGTATGTTATGGGCTATCAAGCCTATACTAGGTGTTATTATTATTGTTTGGATTTTACATCCTGCAACAACAACATCTCATACTACTGGTTTGCAGCTAAAAGGCTTTTTAGTAGGTTCTATTTATGGCTTGATTATTTACAGAGAATCGATTAAAAAGTTTTGGTTAAAACAAAAAATCAAAAATACAGATATTAAAAACCGTGTTCCAGAAGAGTATTACATGGGACATATTGAAAAGGTTCTGCGTTCAAGAACTGATCGTGAAATTTAAGGGTTAGAGCTATGAGTAATTTAGATACATTAAATATTGATTCTTCAATGATGACAAGACACTGCTTATGTATTGGTGCTACAGGTGCCGGTAAGTCTAACTTTTTAAACTTAATTTTGAAACAGCAAATGATGCGTGGTGCAGGGGTGCTTAACATTGACGGTAAGTTTTCAAATGAAGCTTTAATTCAGTTTTTATCACTTGCAAAACAGCATAATCGTTGGCATGATGCTAGAGTTATTAATATTTCATCAGAAAAATATTCAAACTCATACAATCCTCTTTTACGTGGTGATGCCGATGAAGTTGCATCTCGTGTTATGCAGTTAATTCCAGAATCAAAAGGTGGTGAGTTCTTTAGATCATCAGCAGGTAAAGGTATTCGAGCATTGTCTTCATCTATTACAAAAATTGGCTTACCTTTTAATTTTAGAGACTTAAAAACAGCGATGGTAAGTAATAGAGCTTTAGAATATTTATTCCACATTACTCCAGAGTCTTCAGAAAAAGTTGAGATGAGAAACTTTATGTCCGAAATTAGAACTTTAGACCCTCGATCAGGCCAAACTATTATTAATGACCAGAAAAAAGGTCAGGCATTTAATGACTTATCTGCAAAATTAAACGATTATACAAACAAAGAGATGTTAAATAGCTATTCTCCAGAAATTGATCTTTATACAGCAATTAAAGAAAATGCCTTAATTTTCGTAGCTTTACCAACTTTAACTAAATCAGAATCTGCAATTAACTTTGCAAAACTATTGCTTTCTGACTTAAGAACTGTTATTGGTACATTACAGAACGAGCAATATAAGCCATCCCCGACATTTTTATGTTTAATGGATGAGTTCTCAAGTTATGCAACAAGTTCTATTGATACAGTTTTTGAGCAAGCGCGTTCAACAAATATTTGTATGTTCCCGCTTATTCAAACAATGTCATCACTTTCTGACCAGAAACGTGGTTTAAGTGAAGACTTTAAACAAAAAATCATTGGTAACGCTTGGAACAAGTTTGCCTTAAAGCTAAAAGATGCTGAAAGTTGTAAAGAAATGTCGACTTTAGCAGGTGAAAAACTGCAAGAGCAGGTGAGCGAATCTTTTGGTGAAGGTTTAAACTTTAAAGGTGGTGCTGAAGATGCTTCAATGCTTAGAACTGGTGATAGAAGTAGATCTTATGGTAAATCTGTAAGCTATTCTAGAGAGGCTATTGTGCCACCTGAGGCATTTGAGCAATTAGAAATTGGTGAAGGTATTTACATTGGTGATAATGGTGTTTATAAAACAAAGACGCCGTATCTAGACTTTGATGTTAAAGATACAGAAATTGACATGCCAATGTTTAGAACTCCACATAAAGAAGGTTTATCATTATCAGAAAAATTTGCTGATAATGGCATGGGTTAATTAAAAAATATTAAACGGGTAGAAAAGGTATAAAAAAATGACTGAAATTATTGCAAAAATATATTTACTAGGTGAGCAGTTCTTTACGTATATTTTAGTATTTATGTGCGTTATGGCTGTTATTTGGACTTTCCAATTGATGAAAGATCCAGGTAAGCAGTTTGATTTAGCAATGGATTTATTTAAAAACATTTTTGTATGGACATGGAAAGGTGTTCTATTATTATGGATGGCAGTGCTATTTATCTTTAACATGTTAATGAGGGTATTTACTGTAACATTTGCAACAGTAAGAGATTTCTTCGTATCTAAAAACTAGTTAATGGCAACTTTGTTTGATCTTTTAACTTATTTTATTCGTCATGTACGCTTCGCTACTTGTACACTTTCTCTAAAATAAGTCAAAATCTCTTATATGAAAAGGTAATAAAATGACAAATATAGTATGCTTTTGTGGTTCAACTAAATTTAAGGAAGCTTTTGAAAAGGCTAATAGAGAAGAATCTTTGAAAGGTAATATCGTACTGTCTTTGCCTCAGTTTTCAAAAGCAGATAATGTTTCAGTTACAAACGATGAAATCAAAGTCTTAAAGAAAGTTCACTTTGAAAAAATAAAACTAGCAGATGAAATTTTAGTGATAAATGTTGGTGATTATATTGGTCAATCGACTTATGAAGAGATGGAATTTGCCAAATCTTTAGGTAAAAAAGTGCGTTATTTAGAAGAAATTTAGGCTAGGAAATGGTTGCATCGTTTTATTTATGCGCTGATTTTCTACGTGTAAACTTCATTTATAAATAAGGTAATCTATCTGCCAAAATACCACACTAAATTTATTTACTAAAAGCATTATGAAGGAACTTCAATTGAGGTTCTTTTTTATTATTTTTAATCTGCTCTTTATAATGTCATTCCATGCTACGACATGGAATCTCAGATCTAAAATTATTATTTTGTTGTTTACTGTAATTAAGATTTTCAGTCTGATTATAACAATAAAAAGTTGTAATTACTTATTGACGGAAAACTTAATATGACATATAATTAAAAAAACTAATAAAATTAGGGTGTTAAGATGTCGACAAAAAGAACAATTATAAATTATAGGGAAATAGGGGATCAGGTTAATCCTGAGAACATGACCAGTAAAGAGTATATTAATTATCTATGTCATCAATTTGGATTTAGACTTGCTGAAGGCTGGGATGGTGTAGAAAAACGTCACTACCGTGCTAACTGGAGCCCAGAAGGCTCTCATAATATACAAACAAGAGATGATGCTCTTATCTTCTTAGGAATTAGCAAGTCACCAGAAGCTCCTGATGGTATTGATAATCGATACCTTCATGATAGAAGATCTAATAAAAAAGATATTCGTAAAAATAAAACTAATAGACGAGCAGAAAGAGAAAGAAGAAAGTTAGCGAAAAAAGATACAGTTGTTTACTATTCTTGTTACCTGTTTAGCTTTTATTTATTAGTTATTTGGGGAATTGTTGTTGCTTATTTTAATATGAAAGGTGGAAACTAATGTCTAAAGGTTACTTATTTGCTTATATTTCTGTATTTCTATCTGCAATGTATAACATCATTGCAAAGGTTAGTTTAACATATAGTATTAGTCCTGCGGTTTTTATTGGGGCTGGAACAATGGCTGCGTCTGTGGCATTATTTCAGATAGCAGGCCCGGGGCGTTTAAGTTTTGAAAGCTTTAAAAGTCCAAGAACATCATTATATGCGATTTGTTCATTGTTAGAGCACTTATTTACAATTCATATGTTTATTTATGTGGCTGGATCAGAAGGTTCTTTAATGCAAAGAATTAATATGTTTATTGCAGTAGTTATAGCATTGGTATTTTTAGATAGAAAGCCTAAACGAAAAGACTGGTTTAGCTCTGGCTTGGTTATTTTAGGTGTTGGTATGTTAATTTATAATTTGGAGTCAGAAACTAGAGTTATAGCAGTTTTTTGGATGTTTATGGCTACATTATTTAATACAATTAAAACATTTATTGCAGAATTACACCCTGAATCAAATAAGGCGAAAACATTCAGAGATCAGGCGAGAGTAACAGCTTTTGTTAGGTTTGCTACATCATTTGTATTTTTAGCATTTTTACTATCTATTGCACTAGTTAAACATTATTCACCTGTAGAAAGTTCTATTTTAAATTCAGCTCCTGATTTAGCAGAGTTTGTGCACCCTGCAACGTTTATTTGGGCCATTGTATTTGGCGTTTTAAATAATGCTCCAACAGCATATTTCTATTTTTATGCAACCAAAACAGTTAAGTCTGAAAAATTTGTGGCAATAGCAGCACTAGTGCCGGTAATTACTCTTATCGGAGAATTTATTTTAAGCAAGTTTAACATACTTGAATATAAATCATTTGGCTTAATTGGTTTTACTGCTATGGGGCTTATTTTAACAGGTTCAATAATTATGTCTAGAAAACCTAAGAGTAAGCCTAGAAAACTAGCGCCAAAAGCTAGAGAAGAATTGCAGGTATTGAGAGATTCAATTCAAACAGCGATGATTTGTTTTAATGATGATGAAGATATGGTTGCTAAAAAATTAGGAATTGGCAAAAGAACAATTAAGCAGATTATGACAACAGAAAAAACAGTTTCTAAGAATTTAAAACATAATATAATTATGAATCATGCAAAAAATGTTGCAGGACTTGACCATTTGACTGGTGCATTAAATAAATCTAGCTTTGAGGCGAAATTAAAGGATTTAGAAAATGTAGAAGAGGCTTTAATTGTATTTATTGATTTAGATAAGTTTAAGCCAATTAATGATACTCATGGGCATAGTGCTGGAGATAGTATTTTAGAAGGCGTTGCTCAGCGTTTAATGAGTGAGTTTGATCAACCTCATGTTGTAGCTAGACTTGGTGGCGATGAGTTCTGTTTGATTATTTACGGAGCAGATAAAAAAGAAGAAGCGAAACTTACCAAGAAAATTCATAAACTAGTAACAGAGCCTTTTATTGTAGAAGGAATAGATGATGAAATTGGCGTAGGCTGTTCAATTGGTACAGCGCATTATCCAACTGAAGGTGAATGTGGTTTAGAGTTAAATAAAGTAGCTGATGAGCGAATGTATGAATGCAAATTAGCTCATGGGGTTGAACGATAAAGTAAACTTTACTGTATAAAATTTCTAACTTTATGTAGATTGGGTGGTCTTCTTTTATAGAACAGAGTCTATATTGCTTATTAAAAAAGAAATATAAGAGTTAAATAACCAAAGTTGTGTTTCTTTTGTCACAGTGCGTTGATTTAATGTTTTAAAGTTGTTAGGAAAGGGTTGCATCGCTTGGTTTTTCTTAATATAATCAAAATTAAGATTATAAATTTCCAAAAAATTAAATTAAGAGGGTGCTCAAATGTTTAAAAAAAGTTTAATATTAGTAGCTGGTTCATTCTCATTAGCCGCTTGTGCTCCACAGCAGCCAATGGTAGCTCCAGAAGTTCAACAAATTTCATACCAAACTTCTTTGCAAGGTTCAGAGTTAGCTAAGCTATCTGATAGAGTTAGAAGAGTTGAAAGAGCAATGATTCGCTTAGATACTAGAATGAAACTAGTAGAAAGAAACGAACTTGCTAGATTTACTGCAAACCAACAAAAGCAGTCTTCATCATTATTAAACCAAGCTGAATACAAGCCAACATCATTTAAAACAACAAATGATATTGTTAACTTTGCAAAAATTAACTCACCGTTTGCAAAAAGAGTTCAGCCAAACTATACAGCATCATCAATGCAGTCAAACTTAGTAACATCTTCATTACAAGTTGCTCCTAAGCCAGTTATGCAAGCAAAACCACAACACCAATTAGCAAGCGCTAATAATGTTATCGCAAGCCTACCAAGCTTAGCGGATACATCAGCAGATATGCAAGAAAAAGATGTTTCAATCTGGACTATTGAATATTCAGAAAATAAAATCTGGCCTACAAGAGATCAGCTAGCTGAGTCTAAAAGCGTTGTAGACCTACTAAGAGGCGAAACTCCAGTAGCAGTATTTGCAAGAGGTGCTAACCCTTCATCAAAAGAATTCAGAGAAAGAGTAAGAGCTCTAAGCCGTTATTTAGGTAAAGTAGCAAACTCTCAAGACGTAGCAATTGCTGCAATGCCAGCAAGCCATCTAGATAGCGACACAATCGAGCTTCTAGTTGCTAAATAAGAGATAATCTTACCCTCTAATCTTAATCTTAGAACAAGGCAATAGAAATATTGTCTTGTTTTTTTTGTTAATATATATTAAATTATAATAAATATTAATATCGAATTTGTCATCCCAGACTTGATCTGGGATCTTAGCAAAATAAAAGGCATATAAGGTAAAATAAGGAGATTTTTTATACTCTAAAGATTTACCTCAGAGATTGGATAACCTTGTCGCTTTGCTCGATGCCGGACTGAATCCGGAATGACAGTTTTAATTAAAGTATAAACATCTAAAAAAGGATATAAAAATGGCTAAAATTAACCCGATCAGTGGATTCCCAGAGTTCTTACCTCAAGAACGACTAGTAGAGCAGCAAGCGTTAGATGTTATCCGTCATGTATACGAGCTATTCGGTTTTATAAATTTAGAAACAAGAACTGTTGAGCCTGTTGATGTCTTATCAGGTAACGGTGATGATAAAGAAATTTATGCTGTATCAAGACTATTTGCAGATGATGCAGATAAAAAAGAAGCAACATTAGGTCTACACTTTGACTTAACAGTTCCATTCGCACGTTACGTGCAACAACACAAGGGTGAGCTAACATTTCCTTTAAGACGTTACCAAATGCAAAAAGTTTTCCGTGGTGAACGCCCTCAAGAAGGTCGTTACAGAGAATTTTTACAAGCAGATATTGATGTAATTTGTGAAAATGAACTACCTTTATATAATGATATTGAAGTTCTTCAGTCTTTATTTACAGCACTATATTGCCTACATGACCAGCTAGGTCTACCAGCAGCTATTATGAGACTTAACAATAGAAAACTACTTGAAGGTTTTTATCTTGGTTTAGGTATTACTGATATTGCATCAACTTTAAGAGCTGTTGATAAGCTAGATAAAATCGGCGCTGATAAAGTGAAAGAACTATTAGTTTCAGAAGTAAAACTTTCAGAAGAACAAGCTGAAAAATGTGTAGCAATTGCTCAAATTAAAACTCACGATTTAAGCTTTGTTGAAAAAGTTAGAGATTTAGGCGTTGAACACGATCTATTAGATGAAGGCTTAGAAGAATTAGCTGAAATTCTAGATCAAGTACAGGCTTATAAAGAAAGAAATTGCCCAGAAGACGTTAAATCAGACGTTATGGTAGACTTATCTATTGCTCGTGGTTTAGCATATTATACAGGTATGGTATTTGAAACATTCTTAATGGGGCACGAAGATTTAGGTTCAATTTCTTCAGGTGGTCGTTATGACAATCTAGCAAGTGATGAAAAAGTTAAATTACCTGGTGTTGGTGCTTCAATTGGTTTAACAAGAATTATGCATGTAATGTTTAAGCGTGGTGTTTTAAAGGCTACTAAAAAAGCAACAGCAGATGTTTTTGTGGCAGTAAACGATATGGAAACTCGTATTAAAGCTCAAATGGTAGCTGAAGTGCTTAGAATTGAAGGCTTGAGAGTAGAAATATCTTCAAAAGATAATAACCTTGGTAAGCAAATTCAAACGGCTTCTAAAAAAGGCATTGAGTTTGTAGCATTTTATAAAGAAGAAGATCAGGATGCTATTTCAGTTAAAAATATTGTTACAGGTAAGCAGGTTAACCTTAGAGCTGATGATTTAGAAAAAGTAGTTAGTTTTATTGAGGCAGAGTAAATCTTATAAAATAAAAAGAGGTAGGTTTTTTTGACTTATCTCTTTTTTTATATATTGCTAGTTGTGTTTGTTATTTAGCTTGGGTTACATTCGGTAGTAAAAGTATTGTAAGAGTGTTTAGTTTGTTGAAAAGAGTCAAATTTGGTGATAGACTTTTATTAAGAAAAATTAAGAATAATAAAAATAAAAGGAAAAAGTTATGAATTCTATTTTCTCTCTTAAAAACCTAACTGTTGATTTTGCTCTTCTAAACGGAGCTTTGGCAAAATTAGCAAAAATTTTAGCATTTTTAATCGTATATTCTTATGTTGGTAGCTTTATTGTAGGAATTGTTGCAATTGCCTTTAAAGGGGGCTCTTTAGAGTTGATTACATACTGTACAGCAGTGTCATTATTGCTAAACATTTTAATTTTCTCTCTTTTATTCCTATTCATCTTCATGATGTATATGAAAAAAGAAGAGTATGAATCAAGACTTGCTGCATTAAAACCAGAATATTTAGAGTTTCTAAGCGCTCAACCTCAAAGCATTGATGTTTACAAAGAGCAATACTCAACAGAAGAAGACTATAAAAAAGACTTATTCATGCTAAATGTTCTAGCTGAGAAAAAACTTGTTAAAAGAGTTTATTCAAATGATGAGTCTCACAGCTTTGAAGTTGAACTACAAGCGTTCAATATTTTAAGAATGAAGGATAAAAAATCAGTAAAAGCTACAGCATAAGTTTGTCGCAGAATACCAAAAAGCCAGCATTTAAGCTGGCTTTTTTATGCTTCGATATTTTGTTTAGTATGCTTTAGCAAAGATAACTCTTTGTTTTGAATGTTCGCCTGTAAATGCACATTTACCTTCTTTGCCTTCTTCAGTAAATGGCATACATC
>Ga0070724_10002536_pt1 | contig 10074 bp, 10 predicted proteins | sample tdDd001_FD_67278 | JGI IMG/M metagenome (GOLD analysis project Ga0070724, IMG submission 67278) | Marine sediment microbial communities from the Atlantic coast under amendment with organic carbon and nitrate - tdDd00.1 | ecosystem: Environmental > Aquatic > Marine > Coastal > Sediment | place...
GGAAGTCTTTGGGTATATTATATTGCACTGTGATTAGGAGGGAAAATGAAGTTTACAGATGTGTGTATTTTTACTGAAAATGTAATAAAGTTAGCAGAATTCTATGAAAAAATATTTAATGTTAAAGCAGACAAGGATAAGATTCATACCGTATTAGAATTAGATGACTTATCTATTACCTTCTATGATAGAAAACATGCAGAATCATTAATGAAGTTTGATTTCTCTGAATCTGGACACGGTATGAATTATATAGGATTTAATGTAGATAATGTGGATGATGAGTATATACGTTTAAAGAAATTAGGTATTCTAAATATGAGTGAACCTACCTTATGGCCATGGGGGGCCAAGTCCTTCAATCTAAGTGATATTGAGGGAAATCGAATAATGTTTAGAAGTTACTCTGAAGAATAAGTTTAAAAGGAGCTAAAGATGGTTTTATTGATAGTTGATGTACAAAAATAAATTGTAAATGATGACTTATATAATAAGGATCTGTTTATAAATAATCTTCAGTCCCTTATAGAATGTGCAAGAATGAATAAGATTGAAGTAATATACATACGACATGATGATGGCGAGGACAGTGATTTAACAAAAGGTAAAGAAGGATTCAATATAGATGAAAACATCAAACCGATAATGAATGAGATGATATTCGACAAAACTGTCAATAGTGCTTTTAAAGACTCAGGTCTTCTAGACTATCTTAAAAACAAGGGAGAAAACAAGATTATATTGGCTGGCCTACAAACGGATTACTGCATTGATGCAACTGTTAAAGCAGGATTCGAGTATGGTTTTCAGATTCTAATTCCTGAGTATGCCAATACTACAACAGACAACCCTTATATGACAGGTGAGCAAACCTATGATTATTATAATAAACACATGTGGAACAATCGGTATGGTCAATCGATTTCGATGGATGCTGTGCTTAGTATAATAATAGGTAAGGAATAGGAGTTTTATGGCGTTAAAAATTACTAAAGAGATACTAGATGCTTTTCATATAGATTGCGAAGGAAGACAACTAAAAGGTGGTAGAGGACAAGCTTATTTATTTGATGATATCGTGATAAAACCCGTTGAGATTTCAGCATATTATGATGCTGTATCTGATATATTTAATCAACTACAGCCAAAGAACTACAGGATTTCTAGACCTTTAAAAGCTATTAATGGACATTATAGTTTTAAGGGATATGGCGCAACCAGGTATGAAGATGGTCACGATGATGATAATAAAGTGAAAGAAAAGTTAAAAGTTTCTCATAATCTACATGGTGATCTCTATGAACTCAATATCACAGAACTTCCAAAAAGTGATGATCCTTGGTCTAGAGCACATGATATGCTTTGGAGGCGAATGAAGTATCATGGTCATAATGAGATGGAGAAGTTTTGTAATGATTTGTTAGATAAATTACCTATTCATCATGAGGCCTATCAGCTGATCCATTCTGATTTAGGGGGAAATGTCATGTTTCATGATCATTTACTACCCTTGGTTATAGATTTTTCACCAGCCATTGCACCTAAGAAGTTTGCTGATGCTGTTATTGTATGTGATAGCATAGCCTGGGGCAATCAACCCTTATCTAAACTTGAGTTATTAGATGCTTCTTATAGAACTATGATCTTATATGCTGTAGCATTTAGGATAATAACCATTGTTAACTTTGGGACATATGATATGAATCGATTAATGGAAGAATGGAACGCTTACAAGGCAGTTTGGGATTATGTATATTAAGTAATAGCTGTAAAACAGAAGAAATAGTATAGGTGAAAAATGAGTAAAATTAATAAAGAAAATTTATTGGATCAAATGATGAGGCATTTAGAGAAAAATCTTACAAACTTCATAGTTTCTGGAGTAGTAGGCATTACTTTAAACGGTGGCCTATCAAGAGGTTATGGTGATCATTTATCTGAAGTAGATGTTACAGTCTATCTAGATAGACAAGCATATAAGCTTTTTAATGAAGGCCATTTAGGACTACCGGAGGGCATATGCCACGTTGATGGTATGCTTTATGATATGAAAATTTTATCTTATGAAGAGGAACTAGCAAGAGACTTTAGTATCATAACAGAATTATGGGATTTAAGTTATGCTAAGATTTTATATGACAAAGATGATAAAATAAATAAGTTATTTCAAGAGAAGCTGAAAAGAAGTGTTAATAGTTCTGATGCAGGAGGTATCTTGTTTTCTGCCTGGTGGCATATTATGTTAGCTTGCGATATTTGGCTATATAGAGAAAATGCATTTCAGGGACATTTTATGTTAAATGAAGCCATTAAACCTTTGATGCAATCATTGTATATCATGAATCACGAGTTTGTGCCTCATGAAAAATGGTTAGTCCATTATTTAGATGAACTAAAATGGCTGCCTTATGACTTTAATGAACTGATGACAATATTACTCGGAACATCTGATTTGACACTTGAAGGTTTGAGTAAGAGACAAGATAAATTGATGAGGCTTTATCAATTGATTAATGACAAAGCGGGTTATGATTTAACCAAGAAATACTTTGTTGATAAGATTGAGATGTTACTAAAGAAAGATGAGTATAATGTTGATACTTTTGATGAGCTATTTGGCCTAAGATCATTACAATCTGATCCATTCAGACATTTTATTGACCGAGTAGGTGATAAGGTTATTGTAAGTAAATTAAAGTTTCTAAATATAAATCCAAATCAAATGTATGAATGGCATTATAGTACCGTAAATCTAGTCCAAGGCCAAATGACTAAATAAAATAATAATCTCTTATGGTTGGAATAGATAATTCTTGACACGAGAACAAATGTTCGTTATTCTATATATAGGGATTCAAATAGTATTTGAATTAGTGGGGAAGTTTTATTGTAATGATAGGAGAGTTTGTATGAATAGGTATGAAGAAGGTTTAAAACTGATTGAAGAAAGTTGTGGGAATAGTAAAGATAATGTAATTGCTTTATCGACGATAGCCCTAGAATCAACTCAAGAAGGACAACCATATCCATATGTACGTCAAGTAGATGCATTCTATGAAGACGGCGTGTTCTATGTAACTACATGGGGAAAATCCAATAAAATAAAGCAGATTGAAAAAAATAATCAAGTTGCTTTTACTGTAGGTTTTGATGGTATTTCAGGTTTTGGAAGAGGTGAAAATTTAGGTTGGGTCATGGATCCTAAAAATGCAGCTATAAGAGAAAAAGTGCGTTATGCATTTAGAGACTGGTATGATGATGCCAATAATGAAAAAGATGAAAATTGTGTTCTTCTTGCTATACATATGAAAAAGACAACAATCTTTAGAGATCATGGTGCTACTGTCTATAACTTAGATTTTGAAAACAAATGTGAATTCTAAATATACCCACTCATATGTGGGTTTATTTTTTTTTGTATTAATAAGTGATATCATATATGTATGGGTAGTAAATAATATAGAGTTGAATTAGAAGAGAGGATTTATAATGAATAGAGTTATTGTATACCAGTCTAAAACTGGGCACACTGAAGCTTATGCTAAGTTGTTAGCAGAAAGGCTTAACTGTAAGGTATTAGATAGTAAAGCATTTAATCGTAACACAGCAAGTGAGTACAACCAATATATATTCATGGGTTGGTTGAGGGCGGCTAAAATAGCTGGCTTAAATGCTTTTCTTAGAAAAGTAGATCCTGATTCAAATATTGTTATTGGCGCTGTAGGTGCCAGTCCAAAATCTCATGATTATACAGAAAAAGTTAGAAATGCTAATTTTCAAGATAAAAATTCCTATCCCCTGTATTATTTTCAAGGGGGATTTGACCCGGAAAAACTTACATTTCCATTAAAAGTCATGCTAAAAAAAGTGGCAGACTCAATCAAAAAGAAACAGGAGAAGAATCCGGAAATATTAACCGATGAGGATAAAGAGTTTTTAAGTTTTTTTCAGAATAAACATTCAGAGGTTTCAGAAGAAAACCTAGAAGATATACTAAACTATTTACAAGAATAAATGGAGGGACTTATGTTATATAGTGACTATTTAGCTCTTGTATCAGAAACTAATGCTGATATTAGTCCATATATTCAACATGCTCTTGAAGATGATCATTTTAGAATGTTATTGGTAAAGGAACTTTTAACCAATAAGAAAATCAATGTGTATTATCATACATATGTCCTTCTAAGCGAAGTAAGTAAGGCAAACGGACAAGTATTACTGCCTTATTTGACAGCTTTTATCTCTTTACTAGGTCATGATAATTCTTATCATAGAAATTATGGTATGCATCTGATTTCACTGATGGCATCTTATATAGATACTCAATCACTTAAAATCTTATTGCCTAAGTACTATAAGTGTCTTTATGATGAAAAGATATCAACAAGAAAGTATTGTATTGTCTATTCAAAGGATTTGATTAAGACCCATGGAGACCTAGGTCATGATATTGTTTCTTATATTAGGGAATCATTATGGAATACTAGGCTACCCTATAAACATAAGTGGCTGTTAATTAAGACTTTCATGACGCTTATAGAAGAACTAAAGTTAGATTTAAATGAAGAGACAATTCTGTTTTTCAGTGATATCATAGATAGGTGTGAAAATGAAAAACATAAAAAGCAAATCATAAGTTTTATGAAAACAACTTATACAATAAATTAAAGGATTTGATTCAATGATTCAAAACAATAGAATATATGTAGCCATTGATTTAAAATCATTTTACGCATCAGTAGAGTGTGTTGAGAGAAGCTTAGATCCAATGACCACCAATCTAGTTGTTGCAGATGATTCTAGGACGACTAAAACCATATGTCTCGCAGTGTCACCATCACTGAAATTATATGGTATTTCAGGCCGAGCAAGATTATTTGAAGTTGTTCAGAAAGTTAAACAAGTTAATGCAATGAGACAAATGAAAACCAGGTTGAAATCATTTAGAGGCGCTTCTTATGATTCAAATGAAATCAATCAAGATCCCAATTTGCAAATAGATTATATTACTGCTCCACCTAGAATGGCCTTATATATGGAGTATTCTGCGAGAATCTACAATGTCTATTTAAAATATGTAGCACCAGAGGACATTCATGTGTACTCGATTGATGAAGTCTTTATGGACATAACAGATTACTTAAAAGCCTCTAAGTTATCTGCACATAATTTTACTAAGAAAATTATACAGGATGTTTTAAAGACTGTTGGCATAACAGCAACTGCAGGTATTGGTAGTAATTTATACTTATGTAAGGTTGCTATGGATATAGTTGCAAAACATGTACCAGCTGATGAAGATGGTGTAAGGATTGCAGAGCTAAATGAAATGACCTATAGACAGTTATTATGGGCTCATCAACCCCTTACGGATTTTTGGCGAGTAGGGCGTGGTTATTCTAAAAAACTACATGAAAATGGCTTATTCACTATGGGTGATATTGCAAGATGTTCACTAGGTAAAAAAGATGATTATCACAACGAGGACTTATTATACAAACTTTTTGGTATCAATGCAGAGTTGTTAATAGACCATGCTTGGGGTTATGAACCGTGTAATATAGCAGATGTAAAATCATATAAGCCATCTAGTAAAAGCACAGGTGCAGGCCAAGTCTTGATGCGTCCATATCCCTTTGATCAAGCCAAAATAGTTGTAAGAGAAATGGCGGATTTACTCATCTTAGACCTGGTAGAAAAAGGTCTTATGACCGATCAAATCGTTTTACATGTAGGTTATGATATTTCGAACCTTTCTGATCCGATAATTAGAAAGAAATATAAGGGAACAGTTAAAACTGACTATTATGGTCGTCAGGTACCCAAACATGCCCATGGTACAGTTAACTTTGAAAAGTTGACTTCTTCTACAGCTGTTATTATTAAAGGTGTTATGATGTTGTTTGATGACATCGTCAATCCTGATTTATTGGTAAGAAGGGTCAGTCTTTCGGCCAATCATATTACGGATGAAAGTAATGATGAGCAAGGAGTATACGAACAATTAGACTTGTTTACTAACTATGAGCTAAAAGCAAAAGAGGATAAAGCAGAATCCATGGCTTTAGAAAAAGAAAAGAAGATTCAACATGCTGTATTAGATATAAAAAAGAAGTTTGGGAAAAACGCCATATTGAAGGGGACTAATCTTCAAGAGGGTGCAACGACCAAGGATAGAAATAATCAGATAGGTGGTCATAAAGCTTAGTGGGGGAAGTATGTCATTTAAAGCCAATAGAAGTATAGAAGATTATGAAGATATCATTAAGTCTAAGAGGCATGTATCTTCTACTAGACCCAAGATGAATATAAAAGATAGAGCTGCACAGTTCGCGCCATTCTCAGCAGTTGTTGGTCATAATGAAGCCGTTAAGGAGACTGCGAGATTGACCACATCTCGAAAGGATTTAGATGAGATGGAAAAGGCAATTATTGACGAAGAACTTAGAAAATTAGATGCAGTCATCCATGAATCACCACAAGTAGAGATTGTCTACTTCGTACCCGATATTTTAAAAGAAGGTGGTCAATACAAGACTTATATAGGCAAGGTGAAAAAGATCGATGTCTACAAAAAAATGATTGTAATGATAGATGGTACTAGTATTCCAATAATAGAAATCATTAGTTTAGAGATAAAAAAAAGATAGTGTTTTAATCACTATCTTTTTGTATTTGTCGACTAAATAAGTTTTGTCTGTGAGTACGAATTTTTTCTCGCCATTGATCCACGTTCTTTACTTCAAGATAATTTCTAAAACTACGGTCAATAAAATAAGTCATGGTTTTTGAGATTACTTTTTTTGTTTCCTTATCTAAGTTGGCGTAGTTCTTTGACATGGCAAGGAAGGTTTTCAATCCACCTTTGCCAAGTTCTGCAAGTGTTTCTTCTTCTCCAACAGCAATCAACTCAAAAAGAGTATTGGTATAAGATGCTCTCTGTTCCATACTTAACTCATTTAGTAATTGTTTTATGGTCATATCTATGGCTATACTGTCATCTTGTATACCTGAAAGGTAAATAAAATCTTTGCCTTCAACTTGCCAGCTGAAACCATCATGTTGCATAAGTCCTTTTTGATTACTCTTAACAACATAATAAGATTCTTCGTGTTCCAATAAGAGACCAACGACCGATGACTGAGGTATCAAGGTAATAATTCTATCTGAAATAGACTTATAAGCTTTTGTCTTAATTAATCCTTGTTTGAAGCCAGGGCCATCATTATTGTAAACCTTTAAGATCTTATCTTTTATAAGAGTTTTAGCATGAACAGCTGAGTATACAGCTAAATTTCCCCCTTTTGAGTGCCCACCAATATAAATATTCCTGTACTTATATTTCTCATCTACTTTGTTTAGATAGTCTAGGGCCAGTCTTTGGGCTGGTATCTCATCCATAAAACTCATGTTAAAGTCTTCTTTCCAACCTATAATTGTATCATCAGTTCCCCTAAATCCTATATAACATGTGTTTCTATCTAACTCAAACAGTGTTACTGCAAACTGTACTTCTAAGGATTTATCATAAACGCTCACAGATTCTCTAACATTAATGTTTGAGAATCTACTACTTGCAGCCATTGATTTAAACATAGTGTCAAACTCACCTGTTAATAATAAACCAAGAGTTGTCTTGTCTGTTGCCTCAAAGTATTTTTCACATAACAAATCTATTGGCATGTCACCATGCCTATCTATGAGGCCATTGAACGCCATATATGAGAGTTCAGATAATAGTAAGTTGTCAACAGGGTTAAATGGAGAGACCTGAAAGCTAATGTCTCCACGCCATTTGATGTAATCGATTATGTTTGCCATAGAGTTCTCCTTACCTAAATTACTTATATTATAGCATCTAATAAATTTTAGACTTCACATATAATTGAATCTTAATGATTAATCTTAAATAGTTTTTTACTTTGATTAAAAACCAAGTTTTGTGATATGTTAACGCAATGTTAAATGTCTGTAAGTCAACTGTAAACTCTATATGATATTCATTGCTATAGATTTCCATTGGTGTTATGTTTTTATTGCGATTAATTGTGTCTTGATGATGCACAATTCATGGCATATCAAGGGTTGAAAATTCTTATGATATTGATAATAAAGTAACTCAAGTGGAGGCATGATGGAATTAAAAGATATGTTTAAGAATTTTGGTTTGAAAGCGAGAAATTTATTTAAGAGTATTAGTCATTACATAGAAAAACTCATACAAAAAGTTACGAAACGTGAAGTTGTTATTGGAGATGGAATAGTCAAGAGAAGGCGTGTTGCTAGAGTAGGTTTAAAGTTTCTTGAAAATATAGGTGTAGGAAGAAAAATTGGAGCTGGTTATGGTATTGTAACTGCAATTATTTTATTGGTTGCCTTAACTTCTATATTTAACTTCAATGCGATTGTCAAACAGAATGACTTACTAAAACAAGTTATAGAATCCGAAAATCAAATGCAGAATGCTAGAATCGCAATGGAATTATATAAAACAGATAGGAGTGATGAAAGTGCTGGTCAAGTTTATGATTATCTAAATGCATCTATGGTTTCTATTGAACAAGTAAAAGCATTGATGAAGAATACTTCAAAAGATGTAGATGAGTTCGAAGCTCAACTTCAAGTCTTTAATGAGGAATTTACTAAGTACATAGAAATAGACAAGTCTAAAGCTGATCAAAGTAGAGTTCAGATGTCTATGGGAGATAATGTTGCATCTGATATTAAGGCGACTATGGATGGTGCTCAGTTCCAAATCACTTTAGCAACTGATCTTGAAAAAGTACCTGAAGCATTCGAGCAATATGCTACAATTCAAAAGGCTTTCGATGCATTTAACGACGTAAGAATCGCAGCCAACAAGTATGCAGCAAGTGAATCAGAATCTTATTTAGATAGTTTAAGGCTAAATACTGTGAAAGCCAAAGAATACTTGGAGAATGCTGAATCAAATGCAAGTTCATCATCTGTAGAAGAAAATATCGGTATTGCCTTAAAGAGTTTTAACAGATACGTAAAGTCATTTGAAAAATTTGAGACATTAATACTAGAACAATCTGTTCAAGTGGAGAACATGAGACTTGCAGTAGAAACAACAAGTCACATAGCAGAAATGATCTCGAATGACGTTCAAATAAATAATAATGAAATAGTAAGCCAAGCGACATCCTTATCCTTTACAGCAATGATTATTGGAACAATCTTAAGTATTCTTATAGCTATAGGTTTAACAACAAGTATAACAGGGCCATTAAATGCAATTGTTGATCAAATGAAGATGATTGCAGAGTATAATTTAACTCAACCCATCTCAAAAAAATTATTAGGAAGAAGAGATGAGATGGGAAGGCTAGCTAAACGAAGTGAGGAAATAAGAGAGGAACTGCTTGAAATTATAAGTGAAATCTCAGAAGCTTCAACAAGTGTTTCTTCTGCATCAAATCAGCTGACAGAGACAGGTCTCAAAGCTTTAGAAGTAGGACATGATGTATCCTTTACTGTAGAAGAGATTGCATCAAGTGCTAGAAGTCAAGCACAAGTCACTGATGCTGGCGCTAATGAAATATCAAGACTAAGTGAACTTATCGAAGAAGATTTAAGTCAGGTGGCCTCATTGACTGACTTTGCAAGTCACGTAGAAAACCTAAAAAATGAAGGAATAGATATTTTAGATAGCCTTGTAGAAGAAACAAGATTTACAAATGAAGCAACAGATTCTGTACAAGTCATTGTTGATAAGACAAATGCAAGTGCAATCAAGATAGAGAAGGCCAGTGAGTTAATTGCAGGCATTGCAAAACAAACAAACCTACTTGCCTTAAATGCTGCTATAGAAGCAGCTAGGGCTGGAGATGCAGGTAAGGGTTTTGCAGTTGTTGCAGAAGAAATTAGAATACTCGCATCACAAACAGACCGGTTTACTAAGGAAATTAGTATAGACATAGCAGATTTAAAAAAGAAGTCTTCGCAAGCTGTAGTTACAATGGAGAAGGCAAAAGAAGCCATTAGAAAACAAGAAGAAGATGTTCATAAAACGAGCGAAAAGTATAGAGGTATAGCTGAGGCTATTGG
>Ga0070724_10002538_pt1 | contig 10065 bp, 8 predicted proteins | sample tdDd001_FD_67278 | JGI IMG/M metagenome (GOLD analysis project Ga0070724, IMG submission 67278) | Marine sediment microbial communities from the Atlantic coast under amendment with organic carbon and nitrate - tdDd00.1 | ecosystem: Environmental > Aquatic > Marine > Coastal > Sediment | place...
AAGTATAAGCGCACGAGCCCGTTTTTTGCGTTGCGTTTCACTTCTGGCCAACATTTCAAGGGTTGGCAACACAAAAGTGGCAGTTTTACCACTACCCGTTTGCGCAGCCGCAATTAAGTTTTTGCCTTTAAGCGCCAGCGGAATGGCTTCAGCCTGAATAGGCGTAGGCGTCAGATAGCCCAGTTCGCTAATAGCATTTAAGATTGGGGCGCTTAATCCGAGTGTAGAAAATGACATGTAAAATCTCAGAGTGATAATGATAAATAGCTGAAAAAGCCGATAGAAAAAATCAAATGGCACTAACAGAATAATTGTGGGTGATTATAACAGAAGAACCCGAAGCAAGTTATCAAAGACTCATCACAGCAAGTCTACTACAACGGGCTTATCACAACACAAAACCCTGTCAGCGCTTTTAAAAATGCTAACAGTTTATGGAGTTATAGTAAAAATCTGCAACTTCAACTTTCTCAAAATTAAAGTTTAGCAAACTATCCTCAGGCGATGGGTCACTTGAGTTACTCAAGGGAATTGTCAATTCAAACGCCTCAATCTCATCTACCAAAACCGGGAATACCAGCATATACCATTGACTGAAATGGTCGATAGAACCGCTCGGTTCCTGCTCGGTGACAGAAATGTCACTCGGATACATTTGGGAGGAAGAAGTCGATAGTCTTACAAATACGTTATTGGGTACCAGTGCGTTAGCCTGTGATTTTGTTCTGATCAGCAAGGTGATTTTCAAGTTCTCGCCGGATACGTATTCGGGCATAACAGTGATTGAAACGTCACCAAGGATTTTCTCAATCGCATCATCTCTTGTTGTATGGTAACCACAACCCATAGATGGCGTAAGTTGGCCATCGTTTAGATCAGGCTTGAAATAGGTTCTCGTGGTCGGGTAGGCAACACAGCCACTCAGCAGTATTAAGCAGAGTAAGACTCCCGCGATTTTATGATTCAAAAAAAGCCTTTTCATAAAAATAAAATATGCGATGAATACTAAGACCCAATTGAAAAACGATCAAGTCCTCTGAGTTTGATGCTGACATCGACCAGGATCAAAGTTGGTGGTGCGATCTACCCCGACTAACATCATGTCTGCACCACCCGAATCCTGCCTTCGACAGGAATATTGGGGCGACTCCAAACTTACAAAATTCTATCGAAACTAAAGGAACATTTTGTATTACTATAGTTATGATTTGAGGATGATTTGGGTAACGAGGCATAAGCGTTTGTAAGCCTTTGCAGGTAGTTTAATACCTATTGGTATAAGGTTATGTCCCTGATTTATTTTTCTACAAATCTGATAGCATTGCCTTCACACCTCTTCGATGCCCAGCAATTGCTCACCATATCTACCGCATTTGTCCAACATTTATAATCAGTTATTGCATCGGCATTAACCATGGCAGCTTCCAGTCGCAACAGAAGCTTAGCCTCATCCCAATTGCCTGCAAAGCGACCAAACGTTTTACTATCACAAGAATTTGATTGAATAAACTTTATAAACTCAAAGTTCCCTTTTGGCTTCTCGTTTGACTCATACAGAGCAATACTTTCAGCTTTTGTATGATATTTTGCAGCGTAGTTACTTGGAGTTGCGGCGCATCCGGTTAAACTTATGATCATTAATAGTGCGATCATACTGCACGCTAAACGGACCATTTTCATATCCACACATATTCCCCATCAACCTCTTAAACTTGATGTTATTGTATAAGAAGTGGTGAATGTTTTAGGTAAGAGTATGTAAGCGTAAAAATTGAAATGCTGCTGTGAAAGACATTGAAGAGTATTCAAACAGGGCATGCTACGAAATGGATAGATTTATCTTATCCGTTAGTTATCCTGTTTGGCTCTCCTCTTCTTTGGTTTCCTTAAGCAGTAATCTGGTAATATCATCTGCAGTTTGTGGTCGACTAAACATGTAACCCTGAAGCAGATCGCAGCCCTCCTTGACCAAAAAGGCAAGGTGTCCTCGCTCTTCTACCCCTTCGGCTACGACTTTAAAACCAAGTGCATGCGCCATAACGATAACGGCAGATAAGATCACATTGTTGTTTTTATCGTTAATATCACGAATAAAACTCTGATCAATTTTTAAAATATCGATGGGTAGGTTTCTCAAATAACTCAATGAGGAGTAACCAGTGCCGAAGTCATCCAAGGCTATTCGGATCCCTTTACTGCGAAGCCATTCTAGTGTCACAAAGATCTCTTGTTCACCATTGATAATGGTTGTCTCTGTTAGCTCAATATAGAGGGTTCCGGGAATGATCCCACTCTCAGTTATGGACTGATATAATTGTTGAGCAAACTTGGGGTTATTCAGCTGTATCGCCGAGACATTAATTGCCAACTTAATATCTACAATACCGCTATCCTGCCAAATTTTGAGCTGGCGGCATGCCTCGCGAATGACCCAGTCACCTATCACAGTGATTAAGCCATTTTTCTCAGCTAAGGGAATAAACTTGTCCGGTGGAATAAAACCAAACTCAGCGTCATACCAACGGATAAGCGCTTCCAGTGAGACAATACGGTGAGAATTGCTATCTACTATGGGTTGGTAGTACAGCTCAAATTGTTCATTTTCTACAGCTTCATGCATTTTTTGCTCTATGACAGAAAACTCATCATTTTGACGGCTAAGGTTATTAGAAAAATGCTGGTAGCCTCCTTTCCCCTTCCTTTTAGCATGATACATGGCGATATCTGCATTTTTTATTAACGCTTGAGTCGTCACTCCATTTTGTGGATAACAGGCAATCCCTATACTGGCGCTGATATAGTAGTTCTTACCACCAAGCAAGATAGGCAGAGATATGATCTCCAGGATCCGCTTTGCGACTTTTTCTGCCGTTTCAATGGAAGGTAATTCACCAAGAAAGACGGTAAACTCATCCCCACCGAGCCTGGCTACCATGTCACTATCACTAAAGTGTTCACAGAAATCTTTACTACGCAGATTGCGTTGCAGGCGGTCACCAATCTCATGCAAAAGTTGATCACCAGACTGATGCCCAAGACTGTCATTAATATGCTTAAAGTTATCTAAGTCGATAAACATGACGGCCAGTTGCCCCCTATCACACTTGGCAGATTCCAAAGATAAGTTCAGATGTTTGGTAAACATAAACCGATTGGGTAAGCCGGTAAGAGGATCGTTAAAAGCCAATTCTCGGATTTTCTCATTTGATTTAAAAAGTTTAAGGCTCATTCGGTTAAACTCTCTACCTAACTCATTAAGCTCATCATCGCCCGATGTTTTCACCTGAATTAATGCAGTATTACTTCCTAAACGTAAAAATGCATGGTGCAGTTTTTTTAATGGCCTTATGATTTGGAAATGACTCAGGAAGATCAACAGAGGAATGGCAAATGCGACCGTTGAAAGCGTCATTATGGTCACTAACCAGGTCATATCCCGGCTGTATTGCAGCAAAATGTTCTCAGGGAGTAAGGCATGTAACCATAACCCCTGTTTCAGAGGCATGCTGGTATGATAATAGTTTTCACCATCGAGTTCATGAATGGTGAAGCTTGATGGCGTCTCAACATCTTGCTTTAGAGCCTGGTAAACGGAGCTGATATCGGCTGTCGTTTTAGCTGAATAGGGTAAAACAACGGCCCCCGATTGCTCAGTAATAATAAAACGTCCTCCGCTCCATGGAGAGTCGAGAAGTACATCGTTTATGTCATCCAGACTCACAGTGATGACAAAATAACCTCGCACTTTAGGAACGGCATTAAATGACTCTACGGCCTTATTGATGATATCTACACGCTTTGACACATAGAGGCTGAATTTGTCATTGTCCGGATTAGTAATAAATTGTACTTTTTCATTTTTTTCATCATGCCCCATCGAAATAAAGAGTTCACTCGCCTCCTCTTCATCTCTAAGATTCGCGATAAAATAGGATGTTAAACGGAGATCTTCATAACCATCGGGAAGGATCACCCGCATTTCGTAGTATTGAGGAAATACCTTCATGATGCTTTTCAATTTCCGGAGCAAAGGACGTTGCATCAATGTATATCGCTCATCCTCATTTTCGGTCAACATGTAGTTATGTAACAAAGAGTCATCCGCAATCAACTCAACATTAGCTTGTGCCGTATTGACTAAACGATCCGTTTGAGCGACGACTTGTTCAAGGTACTTAGTCACCTGAGTAACACTGCTTTTCTCTGCTGCACTCTTAAGCTCGACAAAAGCCATGGCCCCCAGCAATATGAGCGGGATACATACCAGCGAGGTTAATAATAGAGGTAGCTTCGTCTTAAGTTTCATAGGCGTCTAAGGCACAATATTGATACTGATGATATTACGTTTACGCTGGCTCTTGGCTGAAAGGGGCCTATAGAACTCGGAGTTTTTGAGGTTACTGGCATCAGGATAGATCACCTTGTCGGTCAAAAAATCAGCGGGCAACAGTTTTTCGGCCGCAAGATTCGGCGTTGCATAATAGACAAATTGAGCGAGTTGAGCCGCATGCTCAGCTTGATTGATAAAGTTAAGAAAAGCATAGGCAAGCTCAGGTTCTTTAGCCTTTGCACCTATGGTGAAATAATCAACCCAAATAGCCCCGCCCTCTTCAGGTAACACAAAGGTCAGATTTTCACTGTGCTCCTTTACCATCAAGGCATCACCGTTGTAGATCATGGACGCTAATATCTCCCCGGTCACTATGGGGGAATGCTCATCTAGGGTCATATAAATATAGGAATTAACCATAGTCTTTTGTGATTGAAGTACTTTTTCAACTTCATAGAGCTCCATGCTCACTTCGCTATTAGCCGAGTAACCTAATGATTTAAGTCCCATACCGATCAAATCGCGGGGTTCATCAATCATGCCAATCTTACCTTTTAGCTCAGGAGCTGGACTGTATAGCTGTTTCCAATGGGTAATCGGTTCTTTGATGACATCATGGCGATAGACGATACCTACGGTTCCCCAAAAATAGGGGATGGCATATTCTACCGCTCCGGGAAATGCACTTCTCCATTTAGGGTTCAATAGATCAAGAAAGAGAAGTCTGTCGTTTTCGAGTTTAGTAATCCAACCACGCTTGATGTAACTTTGCAGGTCGACACCCGAAGAGAGGATAAGATCGTAACCATCGGCGTTATTTTGCAGTAAAAGATCTGAGCGTTGCTCATCGGAGCCATAAAATACTTCCGAAACTTTGACCCGATATTTTTGCTCAAAACGGAGAACAAGATCCGGATCCAAATATTCACTCCAATTAAGAATCGTTAACGTTCTGTCAGCGCTATAGGAGGTCTGAGCAGACAAAGAGAGAAGAATCACTGCTGCACACAGAGTCAGATTGAATCTCAAAAGTATGTCATCCTTGGTAATAAATCCATTTACCATACTCATTATAGACACATTAAGTGCTATATCCATGAGTCAAGCTAGCTACAAATAACTATGCTTACCTAATAATATAAGTTACTGGACTCTAAGCAAAAGGTACACAAGTATTCATCTTCGATCTTTAAAAGGCTACCTGAGTCGCAAATACAAAATGAGGGTAAGCGCTGCCACACCTTGGGGTCAATGCCTAAGCGTGACAAGCGACACGCCACCTTCACTTTTCCTCAAATAAATTTATACCTCATGCATAGGGTTTAAACGAACACTACCATCAATGACCAACTAAAATATGAGCTTTCATCATTTCGAATCGTACTCAAACTCTTCTTATGACATCCTCATTACCATAGGATGATCCTCATTCATCTGCAGCAGATCCCACAGGTTGCCGTACAGATCTTCAAACACAGCAACGGTGCCATAGTCCTCCTCTTTCGGCGGCCGGATAAACCGGATCCCTTCGGCGCACATTCTATGATAATCTCGCCAAAAATCATCGGTATTGAGAAAAAGGAACACTCTGCCACCCGCTTGATTACCGATAAAATCTTCCTGCTGCGCTTTTGATGCCCGGGCTAGCAGCAAGGTCACCCCGTTTGAGCCGGGAGGAGAGACAACAACCCAACGTTTATCTTGCTCTGTTTGATAAGTATCTTCGACTAACTCAAATTTCAACTTGTTAACATAAAAATCGATGGCTTCGTCATAGTCTCTGACCACTAAAGCGACGTGAACAATAGATTGTTTCATCTTAATTCCTGAATTGTTTTCCCACGAGATAATAACCAGCCTGGTTGACTTTAAATAGCTTTGTTTCCCGACTGACTAAACATCAAACTGTTTGATCTCATCACAGCATTTTTTAAGTTCTTTTGCTGCAATACTGACAGAGCTAAAGCCGATTAAACATCAGGACGGTGTGTCGCCCGAGTCGGTAAACTCAGATGCAACGACAAAGATTGACGCTGCCAACATTAATCGGCAAGCCTGATCTTAATCAATGACTCTCTATTCACTTATCCGTATGGTATATCTCAAATTGAACAGCTCAATATACTTACCGTACTAAACGCTCGATAACTTAATCAACGGATATCTTTAATGGCTCCAATTACTTGTAAGAGTGCACTCGAAGCAGTTTCCCTTATCCAGGACGGTGAAACCCTCTGGACCCACTCCATGGGAGCGACTCCCAGATTACTGCTCAACGCCTTGGCTCAGCATGCTCTGACCAAAACAGATCTTACCTTGCTACAACTTCATACAGAATGCGCCGAGTCTCTTAGCGATGAGAAACTCAAGGGGCACCTGCGTCACCGTTGCTTCTTTGGTGGATTACCTACGCGTCTATTGCTACAGCAAGGGGATGCAGACTATGTCCCCATCTTCCTCTCCGAAGTCCCTAAGCTGTTTCGCTCGGGCGAACAGAAGATAGACACGGCCATAGTTCAGGTTTCACCGCCCGACAAGCACGGCATGTGCTCATTAGGTATTTCGGTGGAAGCGACACTTGCCGCCTGTCAGATGGCCGGAAAGATCATTGCACATATCAACCCACAAATGCCCCGTACCCATGGTGATGGTTTTATCCATTACGACAAGTTTGCTGCGGTCTACGAGGCCAGTGCTCCTCTACCCCAGCACCCACTCGCTGCCAGCGATGAAACCAGCCTGGCGATTGGTAATAACGTGGCAAAGCTGGTCAGAAACGGCGACTGCCTTCAAATGGGGATTGGCGCGATTCCAGATGCGGTACTTAGCTGCCTTAATGACCATAAGGATCTGGGGGTCCACACAGAGCTCTTTTCTGATGGAGTGCTTAACCTGGTCGAAAGCGGTGTGATCAATAACAGCAAGAAGAAAGTTCACCCGGGTAAACTGGTGACAGGCTTTGCCCTGGGCAGCCAGCGGCTCTACGACTATGTTGACGATAACCCCTCTGTCATATTTATGGATATCGAGCAGGTGAATGACACCTCCATCATAAGAAAAAACCCGAACGTAATGGCGATTAACTCTGCGCTTCAGGTCGATATTTCTGGTCAGATCTGTGCCGACTCATTAGGGACTCGTATCTATTCAGGTGTTGGCGGCCAGATGGACTTTATTCGGGGAGCTGGCTTATCGGAAGGCGGGCGTTCTGTTATAGCATTACCGAGCACCGCAGCGGGTGGCAAGGTCTCAAGAATTTCGACAGTCCTTTCTCCCGGCGCTGGCGTAGTAACAACCCGAGCTCATGTTCACTATATCGTCACCGAATATGGCATCGCCAATCTTCGTGGACGCTCTCTGAGAGAGCGAGCCAGAGCGCTTATAGACATCGCCCACCCAGATTTCAGAGAACAGCTTTGTAAAGAGACCTTCGATATGTGGGGCTTGAGCGTTTAATTGCTCATTGTTATTTCTAAGGCATTTGTAAAGTAAGCCAGTTGTGTTCGGCAGCTGGCTACTTAGAGGCGATTAATTGTAGTTAACTAGGACTAAGGGGCGACGCCGTAGGCTGTGGCACTGACTAAGATACATTGCACCGAATAACCAAACTCCAACCAAAGCTTATCATCTACTGATACATCGGTTAGAAATATGGTCCCCTCCCTTTGCTCCTTTGCATCGGCTATCGCTACACTCGTAGATGTAGAGTCACCTTGGGGGATAAAGTAAAGCGCTGCCGTTTGACAACTTTTACCCTCTACAGGCCCAAGATTTGTCAGGCCCTGCTGCTCTATTTCATTATTCGCCACAAATGTTTGCGTCACGAATGAGCCATGGTTGGCTAAGTTACATCCGGTTAATAATAACAGTGACACTAATAGTACAGAACTTAGTGCTAAATGACGTAGATTCAAAGCGTCGTCTCCAACATATTTTTGCCTAAAAGTTAATACTACAGCGACGGTACTGCAAAATACCAGATTAGTATTCAATCTTGTCGAACTTGATTTAAAAAGCGACAAGCACATCCCTTCGAATACCAATCGCTATAACAATATTACAGATAAACCAAACGAAAAAACCGTTAGAGCGTCTCTAAGATATAGTCTAACCCGCCTGTTATTGCAGCAACTTGTGCAAGGATACAGTTTTCATCGTCGACTCGTGGGCTGTCAGGATAAACCTCAGTGGTTGTAGTAAAGGCCGCATCACTAAAACCGATACATAAGCCCAAAGCTTTAGTCGCGTAATTGACGACTCCCTCCTGAGAAAGCGGGACACCTATGAGTTTGCCCTCCTCATCCGGCGGCGCGATATGCGTCACTTGGGCGACAAGCTCAATAATCGCTTTTTGAAATTCACTGACCGGGTTTTCAGTATCTCCCACAAGATAGAAACCATCCGGGATGTTCCAGTTGTTATGCACACAGCCATCTCGCGCAGCTAACGCGGGCCTGAACTCACTATTATCGGTGTCAGTGGTTTCATGCAGATCGATATGAGCAGAGAGCTTAAGCTCAAGAGCGGCAATATATCGCATCAATGCTGCCGATTCTTGTGATGGACTACCTTCATAGAAGGAGCGGTTAGGATCGACCGCGTCAGGATTCCAGCGGTTAATGGTTTCATATCCCCAGGGACTCAGACACGGCGCAACAATAATGTTGAACCGTTCACTATAAGTCGCAGCTTTAGTTTCAAGAAAGCGAATGGCTCCCTGAACACCGCTGGTTTCATAACCATGCACGCCTCCGGTGACCAAAATGGTCAGCTTATTGCTATCCCATTGACGGGTTCTGACGACAAATAGCGGGTATTTGCCTGCATCATAGGAAAGTTCACCATATTGCTCGATATCAAAGCGAGCCTTCAAAGGCTCAAGTTTCGATACCACCTCTTCTTGATAGGAGCGTTTAATTTCTTGTTGAAGGAGCCATAATCGCTTCTCCTCTTCACCCCATTTATTACCCGGAATGCCGATCGAATAGCTTGCTAACGGTTTCATATATTGCCTTAAGATTAGAGGAATCCATGTATAAAAAAGAGCACATACTAAATAGGATTAGTATCTTACCTTGATGTTGCAGCAAAATAACAGCCTGGCAATAAACGACACTAGAGTCCGTTTCTATTGTCTTATCACTAAAATCGATATTGCCAAAAAACACCGAAAGAGTCGAAATCATTACCCACCCGCGTCAGAACTCCTGTACTGAAGTTGAGCTTAATACTCTGATGTATTCCTATTGGAGCCGAATATGTTAACCCGAATCGAGAGTTGTCTTGACGATCTTGTGAGTCGATGTTGTCCTTCTCTGTTTCGCCTCCAAAGAAATAATTTGCATTGAGAGACAGCCAGTGTCCCCGGGATAAGGTATAGATAAGGTGTCCCTGAAAGTTATATTGGGGTTCCTGCGCTAACGTCACTCCACCATAATACTCCTTGTTGTCCCCGTAGACTCTCACCGATGCAAGAAGATCATAATACCAACGTCCAAGTTTCTGAGACATGCCGATTCCAGGTCTGAACACCCACCTATTAGCACCGGTATTAAGTAGTAGGTCATCATCATAAGTACCTAGTGGAGCAGTGATCTGTAGACTGGTTCCTACAACGACCCCCTGTTTCCAACTGCCAAAATCCTTTCCCTTAAGTGCAGGTGCGCCGTAAAAATTCCATGTAAGGCGAAGGCTCGGGTCGGTATAGCCACATCGGTCAGCTTCAACTCTATCGC
>Ga0070724_10002540_pt1 | contig 10063 bp, 9 predicted proteins | sample tdDd001_FD_67278 | JGI IMG/M metagenome (GOLD analysis project Ga0070724, IMG submission 67278) | Marine sediment microbial communities from the Atlantic coast under amendment with organic carbon and nitrate - tdDd00.1 | ecosystem: Environmental > Aquatic > Marine > Coastal > Sediment | place...
CTCTTTGAGATCCATCTGCAAATCATAAGCAGTATAAAGGGATAACATACACACCTCCAAATATGTCACTATAGTATCAATTATAGCATATACAATGACATTATTTGTTACTATTGTGACAAATATGAAATGGTGTTGAAGATTGTTTCATAAAGAGACAATATAAAAGTCATCACCGATGGTGAATAAAGTTGCTATTATAGTAACAAAAAATAAGATTATCAGTTAAATTTGTTACTATTGTATCAAAAAGTGTCAAGATTAGAATTCTGCCTTATAAATAAATCTGTGTATTCACTGTCTTGATAATTAAACCTACACCTCCCATTATTTCTGGTGATGACTTTGTGATCCTATTGGTATTAAAAAGGGTTCTACTGAAACTCTTCTAGTTAAATTTGTGTAAGAGTTGAACGGGTGAATTTAATAAAGGTTCAAAATAATTGCTACTACCAAGTCTCAATCGAGCTACAACTGAGTATTTGAGTATTAAAGATAACACTAGGGAGCTTGAGCAGTGACAATCTTGACCATAAGAAAAACTCATCTTTGGACAAAAGTGTGCCAGTAAGGAAGCGGCTCAAAAAATCAGGCGCCGTTACGCAAACACTCGTAAGCGGTGACTATCTGGGTCTAATGCAACAAAGTTAACGCCATATACAGACTCTTCGCGTTCCTGAGCAAATTCCACACCTAGTTGCTTCCACTGCTTGAACAAGTTGTCTAGATCGACGCGGCTCGTTGCATGGATTGAAAGTTCGGTACCACCGCCTCTAACTGAACTGCTTGGCGTAAGTGTATTTACTTGTTTCAGAGTAATCTTCACATTTTCAGCAAACTCTAATACTGCAAAAGTTGGCGATAAAAGCTTTGGCTGACATTCAAATGCTTCCCCATAAAAAGCCATGCTAAGTTGGATGTTTTCTACGTAAAGAACTATAGAGTCAATAGCGAACATATTAATATACCTGCATTTGTTGAATACTAAATTGAGTATAAACAAAAGCACTGACAGTTTTTGTCAGTAGAAAAAATGCTTATGTTCGATTCCCTCTAAAGCCTCCCACTCAGTTAGCAATTCATTGCGAGAACGTTCATATCGAGAATTAAGTTGAGAAAAAGAGTGAATTTTATCCAGCCGGAAGTTACGGTAATCACTTCGTATTTCGCACCATGCAACCAAAATATTGTATTGCTCAAACATACCTATAAGTATTGGCCACACAACCCTTTTCCTGATAACCCGTTTGGCATCTTCATAAACAATTTCAGCTTTATGCGCTTTTTGAATTGTTGCTTTCAACTCTGTTAGCGAGATCATTAGCTTCGGAACTTTGAGAGCTGAAGCAACTCTAACGACACTCTCAGTACGCTTAGCTCTGTGCTCAGGGGGTAACACTGCTGATATTTTAGCAAGTGCATCAATGGCAGCCTCGCTAAATTCCCCGTTAGCTTGCTTCGCCACCCATTCTGCCCCTAACCTGAGGGCTTCAAGCTCTTCAAAGCTAAACATCATTGGTGGTAAATCAAAGCTCGGCTTTAATATATAACCCAGCCCAGCTACTCCTTCGAGATCTGCTCCTTGAGCTTGTAAAGTGACAATATCGCGATAGATAGTCCTAACACTTACATTAAGCTGACTAGCCAGTTTCTCAGCTGAGATTGGGTATTTATAGCGTCGTAGTAGTTGAAGTAGATCTAGAAGGCGTTGACTTCGGGACATTGCAAAAATTCATAAAATAAAGAATATGCCTAATGTACTAAAATAAAATCAACTAATCATTCAATTAAAAGATGTGTGAACGGCTTAATAATTAAATAGTCTACCATCTTGACTCTAGAAACTCATTTTGAGGCTATATTTACAACACTCCTTTGGACAATTGTGAGTTAGAACCGAAGGACGGCATTGTGCCAATAGCAGACCTTTCAATACTAGCTGTTGAAGTATAAACAAACCTTCTTGCCATCAACATCTTGAATGGTGAAGGGAATACTATAGATAGACTCCAGAATTTCGGCTTTTATAACGTCATCTACTTTGCCTGCACATACAATTTCACCATTTTTCATCGCGACAATGTTGTCAGAATAGCTTGCGGCAAAATTAATATCATGAATAACGATAACAATAGCTTTATTAAACTCTGTAGCTAATCGGTGCAATGTCTGCATAATTTCAACAGAGTGCTTGATATCTAAGTTGTTTAGCGGTTCATCTAAAAATATATAGTCAGTATTTTGCGCCACAACCATTGCAATAAATGCCATTTGGCGCTGGCCACCACTGAGCTCATCTAGATACCGATCTTTAATATAGATGAGATCTAATTTGTTCAAGGCATTATCAATGATGTCATTGTCATTGTCGGTTAAACGACCTTGTGAATGTGGAAAACGGCCAAAAGAGACAAGCTCTCTTACAGTAAAGCGCATATTGATATTATTAGATTGCCTTAATACAGCCAAGTGTTTGGCAAGCTCTTTACTATCCCATTGGGCAAGTAGCTTATTACCAATCAGCACTTCACCAGCGTCACTTTCTGTTAAACGGCTAGCCATCGATAATAAGGTGCTTTTGCCCGCACCGTTAGGCCCAATAATGGCGCTTACTTCACCTTTAGGAAATAACGCATCTGCATTATTTACAACAAAAGTATCACCGTATTTTTTTGATAATCCTGTTAACTTAATCACAACTGTCTCGGAATTTAATTAATCTTATTGCGAAGGAGTAACCACATAAAATAACTCCCACCCACCAAATTGATAATAACGCTAATCGTAGTTTGGAAGGTCAGCACCTTTTCCACAAACCATTGTCCAGATACTAAAAGTAATACCGCCAATAAACTGCTCGTGACAATTAGAAAGCTGTGTTCAAAGCGCTTAAATAGTTCGCGCGTCAAACTTACCGTGATTAAGCCAAAAAACAGTACTGGGCCAACTAGGGCTGTCGCTATCGCCACCATAACAGTAATAACTATCATCATCTGCTTGGTGAGTCGTTGCGTGTTTATGCCAAGGCTTGTTGCATTGTCTTGTCCTAACCATAATACATCGAGCTTTCTTGCTGAAAAAAATAGGTAGGCAAAACATAGTATCAGTGGAATCGCACTCCAGTAGACCAATTCTGCATTGATATTATTAAAGCTGGCGAACATAGCACGTTGAATAACAGCAAACTCGTTTGGATCAACTAACATGGTTAAAAAGCCTGTCAGGCTGTTAAATAAGCTGCCACAGACTACGCCTATTAATAACAAAGTGAATATATTGCTACTACCGCGCTTAAAGTAAAAATGGAATAAAGTGAGTGAGAACCCGATCATTACGGCTGTTGATAGTAAGAAATTTGGTATGGCTTCTATCACCAATACACTCGCCATGCCAAATATCACAACAATTATGACTTGCACCAATAAATACAAGCTATCAAAGCCTAAAATTGAAGGGGTAAGAATTCTGTTATTGGTAATGGTTTGGAACACCAAAGATGAAGCCGAAATTGCCATAGCAGCTAACACAATTGCCAGCACTTTCGGCAAACGAAGTGTTAAGAAGAATTGATAATTGTCAGCGTTTAGTCCTTGCCCAATAAACCATGCAATACTTGTAAAACATGCCAATAGTAAAATGGCGACTTTTATCCAATCACGCATTGGCTTTATCCTTAACAACCAGATAAATAAATACCACGCCACCAAATATACTAATGATCATCGAAATTGGCATTTCATACGGAAAAATGATCAATCTGCCTAGAATGTCGCAACTCAATACTAAAATGACGCCCCAATAGGCAGTCCAAGGTAGGATTTTTTTCATGTTATCGCCCATAAACAGCGAAACAACATTCGGTACTATCAACCCTAAAAAGGGAATAACGCCGACAATCATCACAACACTTGCCGTACTAATCGCGATAAGCACAACACCGATAAACACAACCTTTTGATAATCAAGACCAATATTTTTAGCAAAGCTATGGCCGATACTCGCGGCGCTAAACTGACTAGCGTAGTAATAAGCCAAAATACAGGCAGGCACAGCTAAAAACAAAATTTCATAGTTACCCTGTAAAACACTGGCAAAGTTAGCAACACTCCATGAAGACATGGTTTGTACAAGGTCGTGTTTATAAGCTAGAAAAGTGGTCAAGGCTGAAACAACATTGCCGTACATAATGCCGATTAGTGGCACGAGTACAACATTTTTGAATTGAATTTGCTGTAGAAAACGCACAAACAGCAAAGTGCCAAAAACAGCAAAGCCAAAAATAACCGCTAGATACAACCACTGAGATGCTTGCTGTAAAAGAATCAAACCAACAATATAACCTAGCAGTGCACAATCGATAGTGCCCGTTGTTGAAGGAGATGCAAAACGGTTTTGCATGATTTGCTGCATGACTAAGCCCGCGATACTTAAGCCAGCACCTGCTAGCACAATGGCAATAAGTCTTGGAATGCGTGAAATCACATAAATGTCATAAGCGTGTTCGTCGCCAGAAAACAAACCTCTAAATGACACATCAGCAGCACCTAACAGGAGTGATGTCAGCGCTAAGGTAAAAAATAAACTGGCAGCAACTATCTGCTGTTTAATGACCATAAAATGAAACACTCTATAAACATGAACCTTTCACCGTTTTGTTTATACAGTAAAGGGCTTTGTTGAACGGTTAATTTGTCATTAAAAAACAAATTTAGTTAAGGGCTCTACTCAACTAGAGTAGTGCTTTTTCAGCATCTGCCACCATCAACTCAGTAGCCGTAATACCACCCGTTGAAATATACCAAGCGTTAGAGTCGATAAAAATTAGTCGATTGTTTTTCGCCGCAGGCGTACCATTAACTAGCGGGTTATTAAACAGTGATTGCGCCTTTCCTGAGCTTCTACCAATAGCTTGCTCTCTATCCATAACAAACATAACATCGGGTTTTGCATCGGCAATGTACTCAAATGAAATCAAGCTGCCGTGATTACCTTTAATCGGTATGATATTTTCACTGGTTGATTGTGCGAAGTTAAATTCATCAAATATCAGAGAATAACGACTGCCTTTATTGAACATCGCAAGGTTATTACCATTATTCATTATCATCAGTGCGTTGAGTTGTTGCTCTGACACATGATTGCCTAGGTTATCAATCTTAACTTGCACTTGGTTTATTAAACGTTCAATTTCAGCTTCTTTATCAAACAGCTTACCTAACATTCGCCAATTTTTTTGTGCATCTTGCCAATAATTACCGCTATCGATATAAAACATTACCGTTGGTGCGATTTGTTTAATATCATCATAAATTTTAAGCATACGGTTTTCTGCAATAATTACATCTGGTTTTAGCGTGAAAATTGCTTCAAAGTCAGGCTCCGCAGTTGTCCCCGTATTTTGAGTAGAGTGCTCGTAGTCGGCTAAATACTTAGGTAACAGTGAGTGTGGCGCACCTATGGGGGTTATCCCTAATCTGTCTAGTACATCTAAGCTAGCATTACCCAATACAACAACGCGTTTGGGAACACCGCTAAATTTAGCGGTACCTTTTAAGTGTTTAACCGCAATCTCTTTGGCTGATACTACATATGTTGAAAGCGCGATAATCGCTAAAAAAAATAATTGAAGAAAGTATTTCATAAGTATTTATTTAATATTGATTAATTTCATAAATAGCACAAATAAAATAGCTAAAGCTTACTTCTCTTGCTGCTGAATTCTTAATACTTGCGCTTGGGTACAGCTTGCCAGCATATCATAGGCTTTAGCCACCACGTCTTTACCTTGAACAAAAGGATGTGGTTGATCTTTGCTATGCTCAGCCATTAACTTGAGTTTTTCTCTAGAGCCATCTCTGGTTGGGTGATTTGACAAAAAGACATCGACACCTTGCGCCTTAGTAATGTCACCAAAACGAGAGGCTGCGTCAGTATAAGATTGAATACGTGTCAAATCAGGGCCGTAGTTTAGACCTGTACCACCCCAAAGGCTGACCATGTGTTTTTTACCATGATCAAATACTGGAAAAATAAGGGAAATGGTTCCTGGTGTATGCCCTGGTGTTTCATAAACCTGTACTTGAATATCACCAAGTGAAATGGTTTCACCATCTTTTATGGTAATGTCGCGCTTGGGCATTGGGCCCCAGCGCGGACTAAACACGGTTAATTTATTGTTTTCCATACGTGACCACGCAACATCACTCATCACTACTTTAGTTTTATAATTGCTGACAAAGTGTGCCTGACCTCCATAGTGATCACCGTGTTCATGCCCGATGATTAAATATTTGGTTTTTGCTGGATTAAGACCTAACGCAAGCATACCTTGTTCAATGTACTCTTTAGCTTGCCTTACCGTATTGAGTGCATCGATGAGAATTAAACCGTCACTGGTTTCAATTACCCAACTTGAAACACCACCAGTCCCAACGTAGTAAAGGTTATCAAATACTTGAGTGGCTGGGATAGCTGATGAACGTAACTTACCATTCTTTTTCTTTTTACCAGAAGCACTACTGCGTTTACGCTTTGACAAGTCGCGAATTTCAGCTTCAATATCACAAAGATTTGTTAAGCCTGGAAAAAGTTCAGCATGCGCCAAGCCTTTTTGTGCAAAATGTTGTGCCAAATTAGTTGTTTTATCTTCTGTTTGAACGTCAAACGCTAGCGCAGATGCGCTAGCTAGAGAGAAAAACAAGTACAATGCTTTTTTCATATTAATCTAAAACCTTTTAGTAATGATGTGCAAGCAATCTAGAAAGAAGTCACAGCTGATAACCACAAGCGGCGGCCATCTTCTTTGTAACCGTATTCTTCGGCAGTAATTTCTTTATCAAATAAATTATAAACGCCTGTAGATAGTGTGAACATGTCGTTTATTTGCCAGTTTACGCCAATATCCACATAAGTTAATGACTTCGCAACGGTTGAACGTGAATCTACCGTGATTGGCTGACTGTCTTTACCTCGGTGTGTCACTTTTGCCCATGTATTGAATGACTCATTTACTTGCCAGTTTACACCCGCGTTAATTAAATGCATTGGTACTTGAGTTAAGGGTTGACCTTTATTGCTACCAGATTTTTGCTCTGAATCGTTGTAAGTATAGGCTGCGTTAAACGAGAACAGTTCAGTGATATCAGTCGAAATCGACGCTTCAACACCTGATACAGTGGCTTTATCAAGGTTCTCATATTGACGACCTGTTGGGTCTTCACACTTTTCAACTGGGCAGGCTGTTAAGTTAGTTTTATCGTCAAAGTCATTATAAAATGCAGTTATTTGCACGATTAAGTTGTTTTCGCCCGTGTAATAAACACCGACTTCATTATTTAATGACGTTTCTGGTTCTAGATCAGGGTTACCGTAAATATCTCCCCCGCGACTCTCTTGCACCCACTCAGGTGTCATAGCACGAATTCTTGGCGCACTGTAGCCTGTTGAAACTCCACCTTTTAGCACCCAGTTATCTGATAGCGACCAAACACCGTATAAACGGTAGCTAACGTGTGAATCAAATATTTCATTATTGTCATAACGAAGGCCCAACGTGATTGCTAAATTATCTTGTGCTTGCCACTCATTGTCTGCAAATAATGACCATTGGTAATTAGAAATTTCACTTGCTTCGGCGCCATTTCCAAAATCTTCTAGGTCTTCATTTTCGTAAGAAACACCAGCAACAATTGCATTATGGTCTAGCGACTTAGACCACTGTGAATTAAACACTAAATTTTCAATCGTAATTTCACGGCCAACATTTTCAACTGTTTCTTGTTGAATGAAACTTGTTCCTGTTACCCACTGATAGTTACCCGTGTGAGTAAGCGAGAAAGATTTTCGGCGGCTGCTTCTTTCTGACTCTCTACGAGCAGAATCAACAGAATTGCCTTCTGTTGTGAGTCGCTTTTGATCCTGATTTGCGTAATCAATAGTGAAACGATCTACCTTGGTTGGCATGAAGTGTAATTCTGCGCGGTAGTTCTCCATTTCTTTGCTGCCGTACCCGTCAATAATTTTATCTTCGTCACGCTCTTGTGTCATCGCTGTAAATGAAGCTGATAGCACGTCTTTTACTATTGGCATTGCAAGATATACTTGTGCTTGTTTTTCATTCCCAGCATCACTGTTTTCTTGAACAATCGTTTCTAAACGCACATTGCCTTGAAAATTCTCAAAATTTTTACGCGTGATGATGTTAACTACACCGCCAATAGCATCTGAACCATAAAGCGTAGCCATTGGGCCTCTCACAACTTCGATGCGCTCAATAGCATCAAGCGGTGGTAACCAATCTTGCTCCCAGCCAGCTCCACTTCCGCTTGGCTGAGCTTCTCGTCCTGATTGCTTTTTTCCATCAACTAAAATTGCTGTGTAAAGGCCATTCATACCACGTAATGAAACATCTTCACTCGCGCCACCACGAGTAATAGTAACACCTGGCATATTACGCAAAGCGTCGGTTAGATCTTTATAAAAGCCTTTTTCAATATCAGTGCGATCAATTACGCTAATTGACGCGGCTGCTTGAGACAAAAGTTGTTCTCGACCAGCAGCGGTAACAACGATGGTTTCCATTTTATCTGTGTGAGCGGTACTTGTATCAACTGCTTGAGCATTTACTTGAAGTGAAAATGTTGAGCAAAGACTAAGCGTTGCAAATGAGCTAGCCACTTTGCTCAAAGAAAAGGGTTTAGTGTGTGTCATTAGGGAGAAACTTTAGATTTAATTAAAACTGAGAATTGTTCTCATTTAATGATGGGGGCACTTTTTTTGCAATATATTGCTCATTCGAAATGCAGATTATGATTATGCAGGATCTGCATAATTTTGTTATGCATGAGATTTTTCTTTGGAGAAAAGTGACTTTAAAGTGCTTCTCACCCACTCACACATAGGATCATCGTGAAAGCGTTTATGCCAATATAAATAAACATATTGAAAATCTAATTGCAGCTCTTTGGGGATTTCTTTGACACATAACCTGTCATCTTTACATGCTGCAAGGGCAAATGTCGTCGGTAAATGAAAAATAATATCAGTGCCAGCAGCAATATTGGGTGCCGCGTTAAAGTTAGATAGCTGCACGGGTACATTTAAACTTTCTTTACCTTTTAGGTAGCCTAATTCTCGAAATTTAGTTTCAAAAGAAATGTTTTTCTCACCTTGTAGTGATATTTGTCCAAACTGGCTTAGCATAAGGTTTTCAGCTGTTAGTATTTTATCTGCTAGAGGGTGAGACTTACTCATCAGTAATCTAAAATCACGCTCAGCTAATATCATTCTGTGAATATTTTGCTCACCTGTTGGCGGCTCATGCGAAGACATTACAAAGTGAATATCACCTGCTATTAAGGCATTAAAATGACGTTGAGGTGTCGTGTCTATACTGACGACTAAGTTAGGTGCTTCACGTCTGATCCTCTCAATAAAGGCTGGCATTAACGCATCTATTTGAGGCTGTAGTCCATAAAACTTAACTGTACTTGCTATGGTGTCTGGAGAAAATTGCTGCTTATGTACTAATCGTTCAAGGCTTGTTATCACCTCAGTGAGATCTTCTTTAAGGCTTTCTGCTTTAGGTGTTAACTTATAACCATAGTTTGAACGGACAAGCAGCTCATCATTAAAAAAGTTACGCATTTTTTGTAGCGCACGACTCACTGAAGACTGACTAATATTTAAAGATAGTGCTGTGTTAGACACATGCTTCTCTTCTATCAGTTGTTTCAGAATTTGTAACGAATTTAAATCTAGTTGTGTTAAGTTCATCAGGTTACCCAAAGCTAATCTGGTATGAATTGTAAATCAAATTGCCTGAACTCCAAAAGGCAAAAGAAAAACAAAAGAGTAGTTTGTTAAAGTTTAATGTGCACTTCAGAAAATATATGGTCTAAAGGCGAAGACCTGTGAATGTCTGAGCCTAGCTTTTTAAGCATTCGCCTAAACACGTTTTGGGGCGTGCGACGTGAAGTCGTATGAAGCGCTGTTCACCGCTTAATGAGTGAACCATCTGTATCACCAGATGATCCTAGGAGCCTGAATAAAGTAGCGGCTCTGA
>Ga0070724_10002542_pt1 | contig 10057 bp, 7 predicted proteins | sample tdDd001_FD_67278 | JGI IMG/M metagenome (GOLD analysis project Ga0070724, IMG submission 67278) | Marine sediment microbial communities from the Atlantic coast under amendment with organic carbon and nitrate - tdDd00.1 | ecosystem: Environmental > Aquatic > Marine > Coastal > Sediment | place...
TTAGCGCCGATGGCCTTCTTAATGATATCGAAGAAGAACAGACCCATGAACAGACCACCGATACCGAAAACGACATCGCCGGGGACACGCATCCAGACCAGAGTTTCGACGAGTGGGCTGTGGATCACCTCTGGTGAACGGGCAAACCAGTAACCATTTTCGATGACGGCGAAGAACTGAGTGATACCGACCGGGAGCAGTGACATGAATACCATGGCAGCCAGGCCAATGTTCAGACTCCAGAACGCGCCCTTGAGTAGTTTTTCATTCCACTGCATCTGACCCGTCAGGCCTCGTGTGCAGAACAGCATTAAGCCTATGCCTAACATACCATAGACGCCCATAAATGCAGCGTGAGCATGGGTGGCGGTGGTATTCAGCCCCTGGATAAAGTACAAGGCGATAGGTGGGTTGATCAGGAAGCCAAGTACCCCCGCCCCTACTAAGTTCCAGAATGCCGTTGCCACGAAGAACATGATGGCCCATTTGTAGCGGATCATCCATGGAGCGGCCTGACGCATACGGTAACTCTCTACCGCCTCATAGCCTATGATGGCCAGTGGCACGACCTCTAATGCTGAGAAGATGGCGCCCCAGGCAACCACAGAGGTGGGGGCTCCGGTGAAGTAGAGGTGATGCAAGGTACCGATTAACCCACCCGTGAGGAAGATCAAGGTGGTAAAGAGTACTGCTGCGTTGGCGCTTCGGGTACGAATGAGCCCGAGGCGAACTAACATGAGTGCAATAACCGAGGTGGCGAAGGTCTCGAAGAAGCCTTCAACCCAAAGGTGAACCACCCACCAGCGCCAGTACTCGGCAATCGCCAGGTTGGTATGTTTACCCATAAACAGGCCGGCACCGTAGAACAAGCCGATAGCGATGCAAGAGGAGTACAAGACCCAGATAACCGGTCCCATCTCACCTTGGTTTTTAAGTGCAGGGCGAATTGCTGCCGTCACTAGTCCAAGCCAGATCAAGAGTCCACCGAGTAACAGGATTTGCCAAACACGGCCGAGATCTATGTATTCATAACCCTGATGACCGAACAGGAAGTTCATGTCCAGATCGAAGTACTGCTGAACACCTGCCCATTCTCCCGCCATAGAGCCCAATACCACGACAACCAGTGCGGCCCAGAGTACGTTGACGCCCAGACGCTGGTACTTAGGCTCGTGACCGGATAGGGCCGAAGCGATATACAGGCCCGTGCCCAGCCAGGTGGTCGCGATCCAGAATACTGCTAACTGAGTGTGCCAGGTTCGTGTGACCGAATAGGGAAGAATTTCGGCCAGCGGCAAGCCATAAAACTCCTGACCCTCTACCGCATAGTGAGCCGTGATGCCTCCGAGGAAGATCTGCAGCAGGAAGAGGCCAATGGCCGTGACAAAGTATTTGCCGACCGCTTTTTGTGAAGGGGTGGGTTTCTTGAAAAATAGTGGGTCTTGAGCGGCAGGCTCGGGCAGAGGCTCATGCTTACCACTTGCATGGTACCAAACGAGTCCGCCGATACCCGCGATCAGGGTGACGATACTCAGGATAGACCAGACGATATTGCTCGAGGTTGGTGTGTTACCCAGTTGAGGATCGAATGGCCAGTTATTGGTATAGGTGTAATCCAGGCCGGGACGTTCGGTGATTGCAGCCCAGGCGCCCCAGAAGAGGAAGGCATTAAGCTGCTCGCGATGCGCTAAACTTTTAACTGTGCCCTCTTTCATGGCGTACTGCTCTCTGAGTGTAGAGAGCTTAGGATCATCACCAAAGAGTGAAAGGTAGTGCTGGCTTATCTCCTCGATGGCCAGAATACGAGTCTTAGAAAGGGTCACCTGAGTTGTATCGTCGGCATTGATGACTACTGTATTGTGACGAATATCTTCACGCAATAGCTGCTCTAAACCTGCCTTCCTCTCGCTGCTAAGCGAGTCGAAATCTTGCTTGAAACGTTCCTGTGCCGTGAGGTTAAGCCATGCTGCCGCCTCTCGATGCAACCAATCTGCAGTCCAGTCGGGAGCGACGTATGAGCCATGGCCCCAAATTGAACCTAGCTGGTGGCCGCCCATAGAGCGCCAGACCAGTTGTCCCTGCTCAACATCATCTTTACTGAAAAGTGTTTGTCCGTTGGTGGCGATGAATGCCGTAGGGATCGGGGGTTTCTCTCGATAAATATCACTGCCTATACTCAGTAGTACAGTGAATGAAGCAATTAGCACGGCGATGAGTGCGATTGCGGTTAATTTTAGTTTGCTCATATTTCCTCTTAGCGCGGTCATTGATATCAGGCATCAGAGTTTTTAGCATTTGTCGTGCCAATCAGGTAACTGGTTGTTTTTTCCTCTTCTTGTTTGTTTTTGTTACGTGATGGTCATGTCATTTGGACATTCTTGCGGGGTGTTAAAATGACGCGCATTGTCATTTTGATACTCTTACTTGGATAGACTTTTGACTGTATATCGATATAAATATCAAGTTCGAGCATTTGAGTCTAAGCAGTTGATATAAACTTACGTTTAGTGCGGTCTTTGTTTGTTTTGTTGTTGCTTAAAATGTTTTTGTTTTTTTTAATCTTAGTGTTTATAAAGGTTTTTTTTTAGATTTTAAGTTTTTTCGAGTGTTAAAGTGTTTATTTTGTCTTTATGTATTAAAATTAATTGAAATTTATGTTTTCACTCTCCCTTGCTATTGTATAATGCATGGCTAAACATCATTCGATGTTTACAAGATAAAAACTGAGCTTACGACATGTTCATAACACTAGTGTTCATAAAACTAGTGCTCATAAAAGTAATGTTCAGAAAGCAGGCATCAGAGATAAGGTTCAAGTACCGGAGAAGGGGTCGTCGTGAGCGCTGAAACAATTAATCATTTTTTTCTTATTGGCGCGCTGTTAATTGCGGCTAGCGTTCTTTTGAGTGCGGTTTCCTCACGTGTCGGTATTCCTATCTTATTAGTCTTTCTTGGTGTGGGGATTATGGCGGGAGAGGACGGCCCCGGCGGAATCCATTTCGACGACTATTCAATTGCTTACCTGGTAAGTAATTTAGCCCTGGCCGTTATCTTGCTAGATGGTGGTATGCGTACCCGCGTCTCCAGTTTCAGGGTGGCCCTATGGCCGGCACTCTCCTTGGCCACATTTGGTGTCGCTATCACCACTGGCCTGACGGGAATGATGGCGGCGTACCTGTTTGACCTGAATATTCTTCAGGGACTATTGGTGGGGGCTATCGTGGGATCTACCGATGCAGCTGCCGTATTTTCATTATTGAAAGGCAAGCGTCTGAACGAACGTGTCGGTGCTACATTAGAGATTGAGTCTGGTAGTAACGATCCTATGGCTGTCTTTCTGACTGTTACCTTAATTGCCATACTCGCTAGTGTGGGTGATGGGGTTTCGGCAAGTTTCATGATAATGAGCTTCATCAAACAGTTTGGTCTGGGGGCGTGCCTGGGCTTAGGTGGAGGCTGGTTGCTATGGCAATTAATCAACCGAGTTCAGTTGGCCGATGGCTTATACCCTGTGTTGGTGCTGAGTGGCGGATTAATCGTGTTTGCTATCTCGAATAGTCTGGGCGGTAGCGGCATCTTGTCTATCTATCTGTTGGGGTTACTGTTGGGTAACCGCGCTATACAGGCAAGGCACACCATTTTGAGTGTGCTCGATGGCATGACCTGGCTGAGCCAGATTGGCATGTTCCTGGTTTTGGGCCTGTTGTTGACGCCATCGGATCTGACTGAGGTGGCGCTTCCTGCACTGGCATTGGCATTCGGTATGATCGTTTTTGCGAGGCCAATCTCTGTGTGGTTGAGTCTGTTGCCATTCAGGAGTTTCAGTAGTCGGGACCGTTGGTTTATCTCCTGGGTCGGACTGCGAGGCGCGGTACCCATTATTCTAGCCGTGTTTCCTATGATGGCAGGCTTACCTAATGCTCAGCTCTATTTCAATGTCGCCTTCTTTGTCGTTCTGGTCTCCCTGTTGGTTCAGGGATGTTCTCTGGGCAGGGCGGCGAGACTCGCTAAGGTCGAACTGCCGACAAAGCCAAGTCCCATCTCCAGATCGGGAGTGGCCATCTACCCTAAGAGTGACTGGGAGTTATTCGTCTACCACCTCAGCGAGCATAAGTGGTGTGTCGGAGAGCCCGTTCGCAGACTAAACATGCCTGCGGGTACCCATATAGCGGCCCTGTACCGTGGCAATGATATGTTGAATCCTTCGGGTAGCACTAAGCTGCAAACGGGCGATATCTTGTGTGTACTGGGTCATGAAGAAGATCTTGATGCCCTGGGTACTCTGTTCAGTGAGGCTCCGATGCAGCAGGAACTGCCCCGCTTCTTCGGTGATTTCTTTCTCGATGTGGATATTCAATTAGCCAGTCTGGCGCCGATATATGGCCTCGTTATCGATGAAGAGCTTCAATCTCTCTCTGTTGGAGAACTGTTGGTAATACATTTAGGAGAGGAGTTGGTGCTTGGTGATCAGTTCCAGTGGCAATCAATCAGTTGGGTTGTCTCTGAGCTGAATCAGGGAGAGGTCACTAAGGTGGGGATACGTTTACCCACTGACTCATAAGCCTTTAATTGAGGTTATTAAACTTTTATCGTATTTGACTCGCTGGCCGACTTTGTTATCTTATAACTCCTCCTCATCTTTAAGAGAGTCAGTATGGATAGCGCCATTGTCACACCTAAGTATGTCAGTGATTTCAGCTGTATAGGACCGGATTGCGAAGACAGCTGCTGTATCGGCTGGAATATCTATATCGATAAGAAAAGCTACAAGAAGACAATGGCCCATCCTCAGTTGAAGGGCTTGGCAAAGTCGGCCCTGAAGAAGATAAAACGCAGTGATGAACAGTGGGCCATAATTCGGACCGACCCTGAGGGCGCTTGCCTGTTTTTAGATAGTCAAAAACTCTGTAAGATCCATTCCATCGCCGGAGAAGAAACCTTAGGTGAAACCTGTAGAACTTTTCCCAGAGCAAGCCATACAAGAGAGAGTGATAAGTATGAAACCCTCTCTCTGTCGTGCCCTGAAGCTGCAAGACTGGTACTGTTCAGCCCAGATGCTTTCATGTTCGAACGTAAGTTATCCGGGGCACAAATTGCATCCTTCCCTAGTCCTGATTGGCTCTCTAAGACATATGATTACAGCATCGAGCTACTGTTAAATGAACACTTAAATTGGCAACAGGCGCTGCTCGCCATCGGGTTCCTGATTAATTCGGCCGACAAGGTGTGGCAAAATGAATCCCCGGCTACAGTGTTGGATAGCCGTTTCGAGCAACTGTCCCTGCTTGCTGAGCAAGGCGCTTTTCAGGAGCAGTATCAAACATTATCTTATGTGTGTGAACATCAGGCTCAGGCATTCGCTTCAATTCATGGAATGCTTATCGATGCACATCCGAGGCGCGAAGGGGTTAGGTTTAAAGAGGTCGATGATGCTATCTCTGACGTGTTAGATGAGGATCGAGTACTGGATATCGATAGAATTAACCAGGCGTGGAACGATATCGCATCCCCGGCGTTAGAAGAGCACGGAGATATATTTAAGCGTTACCTCTTGTACTATATGTATCATGAATACTTCCCGACTACTCTGGATGATAAACCTCAGTCTGCTTTCAGGCTGATAGTGCTGGATTGCTTTATGTTGCGTTGTTATCTGGCCGTTATTGCAAATAAAAATAATGGCTTATCACAGAGGGATATTATTCTCTGTTTTCAGACTTACCACGTGGTTCGTCAGCATCAATCAACTTTTATTCAGGGAGCGACAGAGATAATGGAGAAATTTAGCTTTTCAAATGTGGCTGGGATCATCAGCCTGTTAAAAACTCAGGACTAGTTTCGAACTTTTCACTCTAGTTCATTGCAATAAAACGAATTTTTCAGCCTTACTTAATCTAGTTTCAGATGTGTGCATACTTAGCGCAAGTGTGCACACAAGAGCTTGCTAGCTAGGTTTCCCTCCTATCGCTTATCTTTTACCTTAACGGTCGAATTCGTGTTGACATTTTTTTAACGTTATCTGGGTTAGACTAATAATAACCATGATGAAGTCAGTGTCTGGTTTTCTTATTGTTATGAAATAACACGAGTTTTCATTGGATCGCTTTTCATTCTAATTGTTGTGGTTTAGTGTGAAACTATAGTGTGTAGCAATTTGCTCTGCTTGTTGAGCGGGTTAATGAGTTAATGGTCGCAATCATTCTGGGTTTATCATGAAAAAACTATTGCTGTTACTGAGCTTTATGACGTGGGGCATAAGTGCCGCGCCTTCGTTGGACTACCAGGTACAAAATTTTCAAGGTGAATTGGTCAGTCTGAATGAGTTTAAGGGGAAGGTGGTCTATCTGGATTTTTGGGCCTCCTGGTGTGGGCCTTGTCGAAAGTCCTTTCCCTGGATGAACGCCATGCATCAAAAATATCAACAGCAAGGGTTAGCCATCGTTGCCATTAACCTGGATTCAGATAAGGCGTTAGCTGAACAGTTTCTATCAAAAATACCCGCCGATTTTCATATCAGGTTCGATCCACAAGCTGATGTCGCCAGCCAGTTTGACCTGCTGGGTATGCCGAGTAGTTATATTTTCAATCGTCAGGGAAAGTTAGTACAAAAACACCAAGGTTTTTTTGAAGAAAAATCGGCAGGTTATGAAAATGAACTCGTAGAATTACTGAAGGAGTAACCCATGAACCGAACCCTCATATCTATTGTGATTGCTTTTAGTTTATCCGCGTGTTCGAGCCTTGGGATTGAGCCTTGGGAAAAAGATCAGCTTGCCAGAGCCGACATGGCGCTGGACAGTGAGAAACTGGACTTAGCACTCGATGACCATATCTATTTCAGCAAAGAGGGCAGTAGTGGTGGTCGCTCGTTAGCGGGAGGGGGCTGTGGATGCAATTAAAAAACAGCTCAAATATATCTACAGCACTAGCGATTGCCAGCTGTAGCCTGCTTGGTCATAGCGCCCAGGTTTATGCCGGTGACGACAAGCAGGATGACTGGAAAGTCGATGCCGCCATCATGTACTACGGTGAACAGGACAGGGTTCAAGCCGTTGAAGCTATCGGCAATGTACAGAAGGCATTTGGCGATGAGTCTCTGCTTGATGTGAAGCTGGTGGTCGACAGTTTGACCGGTGCATCGGCTTCCGGCGCCGTAGCACAGTCACAGAGCCAAACCTTCACCCGCCCGTCCGGTGATGGTCAATATGAAACAGCCCCCGGTGAAACGCCTCTCGATGATACCTTCAAGGACACCCGGGTGCAGGTAAGCGCCAACTGGGCGGAGATCCTCTCTCCGGTGTGGAAAACCAATGTGGGTATGAATGCCTCTAAGGAGTTTGATTATTTCTCCTTGGGCCTCAATGGTGGCCTTGAGCGCAGTTTCAATAAAGATAATACGACGCTGGTGCTATCGGGTGCCTATACCTTCGATAACGTCGATCCCGTTGGCGGAAGACCCGTGGCGTTTTCGTCCATGGCGCTCAGAGGTGATTATGACAGCGAGGAGGAGTATAGAGCGGCTTTCGCTCAGACTCGCATGGAGGGCTCAAATGACAAGAAGACCTTAGACATGATGCTGAGTGTCACTCAGGTGCTGAGCCGAAGGTGGCTGTTTCAGGCAAATTATGGCCTGTCCAGCGTGTCGGGTTATATGACAGACCCTTACAAAATCTTGAGTGAAGTAGACGATACGGGGACAACACAGCGCTATCTGTATGAGAGTCGTCCGGATTCCCGTCTAAAGCACAGCTTTTATATGATGACAAAGGGGGCACTGGACTCCGGCGTGGTCGATTTCTCATACCGATACACTACCGATGACTGGGATCTGAATTCACATACTTTAGAGACCCATTATCGTTACTATTTCAGTGGACGTTTCTATGGCCAGCTGCATCTGAGATATTATCAACAACAAGCCGCCAACTTCTACCGCCCCTTTATGATGGCGGGTGAGCCTATCCCCGACTATGCCAGCGCCGATTATCGAATCGGTGACATGACAAGTTATACTCTGGGGCTGAAGTTTGGACAGCGGCTCTCCGGCGGCCATGAGATGAGTTATCGACTGGAGTACTATCAACAAAATCCAGAGAATAACGGCTTTGATTTAGTCGGGCAGTTGCAGGATCATGATCTGTTCCCCGAGGTGAAAGCTGTCATTGCCCAGGTGAGTTACTCTTTTTAGGCGATAGCGAACCGAAAACTCGTACAGTGAAGAGGGAGCATGAGTATTCAAGAGAAAAGGGTACCATCTGATTTTGCGTTGAGTCATCGCAGCTGGGGACATTCAGGTTCGTTTCGCGCGATGGCGAGCCCCTGTGAGTTACTCATCAATTCAGAAGATGAGAGCCTTGCCCGTGAGATGATGGCAATTGCAGCCTGTGAAGCCGCCCGCATCGAAAAAAAATTCAGCCGCTTCATTGAGGGTAATCCCCTTTGGAGGCTTAATCATGCCGGGGGGGAAGCCTCTGCCATTGACGCAGAAACAGCGAGCCTGCTGCAGTTTGCCCGCCAATGTTATCGGCTCAGTGATGGCCGATTCGATATCAGCGCTGGCCCCTTAATGGCGCTATGGCGCTTCGATGGAGGCGGGATCCCGGCAGCGACCGATATCAAACAGGCCAAGGTGTTAGTCGATTTTTCTCTGGTGGACTTTGATGACTATCAACTACAGTTTCCGTCTGGCATGTCCCTAGATTTTGGCGGTATCGCGAAAGAGTACGCCGTCGATAGAGTGGCTTATCTGCTCGCCGAGCAATGGCCAACTATCTCTGTGCTGGTTAACTTCGGCGGTGATATCGCCTGCCCGGTATCTAAAGGAGCGGACACTCCTCCCTGGCAAGTAGGAATAGAGAACCCGCAGCGACTCGACAGCGCCGCGGCGCTGCTGGAAATTCGCCAGGGAGCATTAGCCACCAGCGGCGATACCCGGCGATTTATCGAAAAGGATGGCCAACGCTTCGGCCATATTATAGATCCCAAGACTGGTTATCCTGTAGTCAAGGCGCCACGCTCGGTCACCGTACTCGGACCCAACTGCGTCACCGCCGGCATGCTGGCCACCATGGCCATGCTTCAAGGAGAACACGCCGAAGCCTTCCTCAGCGAGCAGGAGGTCGAGTTCAAATGCTTTAGATAGCATATGTGAGTTTTTGGTGTTGGATTGGTTGGTTGAATAGCAAAATTTCAATCTTGCTTGAGCAGGAGCACATCACATGTACTATTTGAATCTGAAAGGTGTCAGATATTGAATTTATATCTTAAGTCCGGTCACTTTGATTTACCAAGTGCTTTCATAATATCCCTCCAAGATAGTATACCTACCGGATTTCCTTCGTTACTGATGATCGGAATACAAGATATTCTATTAGTATTAAATACATCAATTGCATCCTTTACCGTAGCATCACTATTTATCGAGATCGGCTTACGGGTCATTATCTGATGCACCTTTTTGTTAAGACAAGCCAAATCCATAGTGGTGGCAGCAATACTATCAATTTTTGGGCTTAGTGATTTTAATAGGTCTCTATCAGAAATGACGCCGATCAGTCTTCCTGAGTCTACAACTAACAAATGATGAAAATTAGTCTTGTTAAAAATATCTTTAACTTTGCAGAGACGGTCCTCCATTTCTACTGTAACGATATTTTCGCTCATCAATTTGCTGACCTTCATTCTCTATACTCGCTTCTGTGCCTTAATTGCTTATTTATTCGCAGCACGGTGACGTGCTCTATTGATTTAGTAAGTTATAACCTACAACTCATTGCTGCAAAAGGATTATATTTTATTCAGTGAAGAGGGGCACTTAAAATTGTTCAACAAAAAGGTGTGTGGGTGTTTATGAAGTCTGCATAACTCTTTACTAAATAGCTGAAAAAGCTAAATCGAAGAGAGAAACTCTTCTTTTGAATATCCTGGTGCGGATGCGTCTGAGGGTATCGAAAACAGGGTGAGTTTCACCATATTCACTCTCTCGCTCATAAGTACAGAAACCTAAGGTTTCTATTCTCCGTGCCACTGAATAATCTGCACATACTCCACCGGAGGT
>Ga0070724_10002545_pt1 | contig 10047 bp, 8 predicted proteins | sample tdDd001_FD_67278 | JGI IMG/M metagenome (GOLD analysis project Ga0070724, IMG submission 67278) | Marine sediment microbial communities from the Atlantic coast under amendment with organic carbon and nitrate - tdDd00.1 | ecosystem: Environmental > Aquatic > Marine > Coastal > Sediment | place...
TTTCATCTACACAAAGCTCATTTATAATTGTAGAGTAGTTATCAGCCTCACTTACAAAATCAGTTCTTACTATTTCAAGTTTATTATTATGTGTTCTTTTTTTCTTATATTCATAGGCAATATCACCTAATTGTTGATATAAAATAGGCTGTAAGCCATCTTTTCTATTTGGTGTTGCACTTAAACCTAAAAGATACTTACCTTTGAAGTTTTTGATAATTTGTTCAAAAGTAACTGCTGGAATATGGTGACACTCATCAACAATCACAAAAGAGTAATTATCAATTAGTTCAGGTTGGTTTTTTAGACTTTGCATAGTTGCTACATCTATTTGTCCATTTAGTTTATTTTTCCCTTTTCCTAAATATCCAATATCTTTTTTGTCATATCCAAAGTAATCAACGAATCTCTCAATCCATTGATTTAAAAGCATATTTTTATTCACAACAATAAGTGTTGTACAAGCTCTAATCTCAAACATTTTAGCACCAAGTAGAGTTTTACCAAATCCAGGAGGTGCCACACAAATAGAAAAATCAGTTTTACAAATACCTTTTATAGCATCATCTTGCTCGGGTCTTAGAGTAAATCTAATCTCTTTAGTTAAAATACTCTCATGATGTCTTGTATCTTCAATAGAAAACTTAACACCATTTTGGGTGAAAAATTCCTCTACTTTGTTTTTAAGACCTCTTGGAAGCATTAGATAGTTTTCGTCCTCTTCAAATCCTTGAATCATTTTAGGAGTATTATAAAGTGGTTTTCTAAGACTCAATAAGACTTTGATTTGTGGATTGTCAAATGAAGCAAAAGATTTTAGTCTATTTATCAAAGATTTTGATAGATTAAATGTAGGAACATATAAGAAGTCATACATCTTCATCTTTATCTCGTCAAGTGGAAACTTAACATTTCCAAAATCTTTTTCTTCACTTGTTTGAGTTGATGTTTGAGAGAATTTATAAACTTCCTCTTTTGAAACCTTTGAGACATTGTTTAAAACTGTCCATTGGTCTTCATAGATTTTATTTGTATTTGTATCTATAAATATAGTTTTATTCTTTTCTCTATATTTTAAGTGAAGTGGCAATTCTATAGAGTTTCCTAAACTAGCCTTTGTTGCAAACTCTTTATTTGGATATAGTTTTGCAGAGATATCTGCTTTGTTTAGTATAAACTGTGCAAAGTTATAAGCTATTTTTGAAGGAACTTCTCCTTCAAAAAACACCCATGCAATTATAGAGTTATAAGAGTTTAGTTCATAATAAGCTCTAATTCCAAGAGAATTAAATGCAATTTGTAGTTTGAACTTATCTTCATCAAGTATTTCAAAAGCTACAAACTTTGAGTTATTTTGAGAGTCTATACAATAAGTTGCAAGATGAACTAATCCTCTTAAGTGAGCTTCTATCTCTTTGTCTGTCAAAGGAATATAATCTTCCCCTCTAAAGGTTCTAGTAACTGGATAAAAGCCTTGTTTATTTCCATCTTGGCTTACCCATTTTTTTGCATAGATATCACTTCTTGCTATAAATAAAGATTTAAAAATATCTATTTTTTCATCTTTTGTAAAAGTAGTTTTGGTTTGTTTTGTTTTTAGTATTTCTTCTTCAATTTGTTGCTCTAAACTCTTTATCTCTTCTTCGATTTTTTCTTTTTGAGAGTAAAGAGCTTCTAGCTTCTTTTTAAGATTTGTCATGAGCTATTGCAGAGGGTCCTAGTACAATATTATTAATCTTTTGTTCAATTTCGTTGTATCTGCTTTTTAATTCAGAGTTCTTTCTAATTCCTGTTCCTTCAAACTTTCCAGCAGGGTCAATAACCAGTTCGTTATATCTCATCTCACCAATTACTTTACCTTCAGCTAAAATTTGAACTTCATTACAATCAATCTTTCCGTCAAACAGTCCATTTACAACTAGATTGTTTGCTTTGATATCTCCAATTACTTCACCCTCTGTTCCAATTGAGATAACATCTGCTTCTAAAATAACACCTTCAAATTTTCCATCAATATGAACAGCACCTTTAGTACTAATACCTCCAATAATACAAGTACCAGCTGATATTACTGTTGTTGCACTTGAAGCTGCTCCTTTATTAGACTTACCAAAGACTCCCATTCAACTCTCCTCTCTTTTTTAAAGATGTAATCATAATTTTTAATATCCCATTTTATGAAATGTTTAGGGTTTAAAACTTTATTTGCATATCTTACTTCATAATGTAAGTGTGGTCCAGAACTTCTTCCAGAGTTACCAGTAAGACCAATAATCTGACCTTTTTTTACAACTTTACCAACTTTCACCATTGTTTTATTCATATGTGCATATACAGTTTGAAAACCAAAATTATGTCTTATTTTTACAACCCTTCCATAATCCCCAATATTTCTAGATTGTACATATTCAACAACACCATCAGCAGTTACTCTAATAGGTGTTTTTCTTTTTGCAGGGATATCTAATCCCCTGTGAAATTGTCTTTTTTTAGTAATTGGATTAATTCTATATCCAAAACCTGAAGAGGTTCTGATCTTCTCCAAAGGTTTACCATTTGGTATAACTTGCAATGTATAACTTTTTGTATCTTTATTCATTGCTTCAAGTGTTTTCTTAGAAATCTCCTCCATTGAGGCATCTTTTCCAACACCAATAATTTCATGAATCTCTTCAAGTTTTGAGCTTAACTCATCAATATCTTTTATTTTACTTTTTATCTGAACAGAATAGAATTTATTTTGAGCAACAAGTTTTTCCTCTTTTTGAGCAAGAATTTTTAACTGTGACTCTTTATCTTTTCTCACTTCATCAATTTCATCATTTAAATAAGATATAAAAAAGAAACTACCTAATATTAAGACAATAGCACCAATTATAGCATATAGAGCTATTTTCTTTGCAAATTGGTGTACATTATATGATTTTGTTCCCTTTATATCTGAAACTGTAATTATAAGTCTATTTTTCATTAAATCCAATCAATGCCAAAAATTTTTCTACAACTAAAAATGAACCAAATACTAAATACTCTTCATCTTCGTTGATTTCTATGGTTTGGTCAACCATTATATTTAATTCTTTTGTAATTTTCAATAAATTATTTTTACCAACAATTCTATCATCATCAATATCAATAACAATTATTTTATTAATAATAGGTTTTAGTATTTTTAAAACCTCTTCATAATCTTTATCTGCATATGAGTTATATATCAAAGTGATTTTTCTATTTTCAAACTCTTTTAATAAAACTTTAGCAGCTAAAGGGTTATGTCCTACGTCAATAGTCACATTAGGTAAAATTCTTTGACATCTACCAAATAGTGGTACATCATCAAAAATAGATACATCAATATCTATATTTAACTCTTCTAAACAAGCAGTAACTAAATGAAGATTTCTTTTTAAATATGAAGCAAAGTTTTTATTTACATCATACTTATTAAAATCTCTTACAACATCTATAGTAATATCTTGATTTCTTTCATCTTTAATCTGTTTTTTTACTTCATTTGCCATAGTTTCAACTACATCATGAAGTTGATAACCTAAAATCATTTTAGTATCAACAGATCTCATTTTAGTTGTAGCAATTGATTCAACACTATCACCTAAGAAACTTTGATGGTCTAAATCAATTGTAGTAATAAGTGATAAATCATTTTTAACTACATTTGTGGCATCAAACTCACCACCAAGACCAGCTTCTAAAACAACATAGTCCATATCTTTTGAAAGATATAAAGCAAGTAGTGTTGTGTATTCAAAATATGTTAATTTCTTAAGTAAATCAAGAGGATATAAATCTTGTAAGAATCTGTGGGCATCTTCTAAAGTCTCATCACTTACATCACTTCCATTAATCCAAATTCTTTCATTGAACTTTACAATATGAGGTGAGCTGTAGTGTAATACTTTGTGATTTGTTTTGTTTAAATAGTGAGCTAAAAATCTTCCCGTACTTCCCTTACCATTTGTTCCAACAATATGAATAACAAAAGGAAGTTTGATTTTAGTAGATAGTAGCTGCCAAGATGATTCTACTGTTGTAAAATCTATCTTGTCATAATATAGAGTTTTATACTTTAGGAACTCCTCTAAAGAAGCCTCTTTTAAATCTGTAGTCATTAAAACTATTTACCAAAAGATTGAACTGCAATTTTTGATAAGAATTCATCAAGTGCATCATCTGCCGCACTTTTAATAGCTTCAAACCTTTTTGTATCTGAGATAGTAGTACCATCATCAATAGAGAAGTTATGTTCACCCTCTAACTTAACAGCTTTTCTAATACCATCTGTTTTTGTATAGTCAATATTTACATCAACTAAAGCTCTATATACTTTGTTATAACCTTGTCTATCGTACTGTAATTCTTGCATTTTAACAGAACCAATTTTTACTTCCATAACTGTATCAGCTAAAGCTTCATCATGAACTAGTTTAGTTCCTAGTTTTTGAAGTAAAACTTGTGTTAATGCATCTTTTACAAGTACAGCATTTCTTGGGTCTTTTAAATCAACAAATAATTTTACAAAAACTTTTCCATAAAGTTCTTGTTTTGCATATGTTGTTGATGGTTTATATCCACACCCAGAAAAAACAAGTGAAGTTGTAGCTAGGGTGAAAAGTACGAATAGTACTTTTCTAAAAATATTCATACTTTTCATTGTTTATTATCCTTTTACTACTAAGTTTACTAATTTATTTGGTACAACGATTTCTTTGATGATTTCTTTTCCATCAATCCATTTACCAGAGTTCTCTTTTGCGATTGCTAAAATCTCTTCTTTTGAAGCAGATGGTGAAACTTCTACCTCTGCTCTTTTCTTACCGTTGATTGTAACAGCTAAAGTAATTGAATCTAATGCAAATACTTCATCTTTTACTTCAATAGTATCGTTGAAGTTTTCTCTTCCAAACAATCCATTTGCTAAATCCCAACAAGCGTGAGGAATAACTGGCTCTAAAATATTTGTTAAGATGTAGTAACCTTCTGCCCATACATCTTCATTCTTTTGAGACTGAAGAGCGTTCATAGCTTCCATAGAAGCTGCGATTAATGTGTTGAATGCATAAGTTTTGTTGAATACATCATTTGATTTTTGTAATGCTTCATAAACTTTTCTTCTAGCATCTTTTTCATCTTTAGATAAAGAAGAGTGGTCGATATTTTTGAAGTTTTCAACACCTTTTGCAGTAACATTCTCTGCTCTTTCGTAGAATTTCTTGATGAATTTAAATGAACCTTCAACAGCAGAATCATTCCACTCAAGCTCTTTTGTAGGAGGTGCAGCAAATAATATAAACATTCTAGCAGTATCAGCTCCATACTTCTCTACGATTAAATCAGGATCTACTACATTTCCTTTAGATTTTGACATCTTAGCACCATCTTTAAGTACCATACCTTGAGTAAGTAGTCTTTTAAATGGCTCTCTAGAGTTTGTGTAACCTAAGTCATTTAATACTTTTGTAAAGAATCTTGCATATAAAAGGTGTAAGATAGCGTGCTCAATACCACCAATGTATTGATCTACATCCATCCAGTAATCTGAATCAGCTTTTGAAATTCCCTCTTCTTGCCATTTTTTGTGGTTAGTTGCATATCTTAAGAAGTACCAAGAAGATTGAACAAATGTATCTAATGTATCTGTTTCTCTAACTGCTGGTTTACCACAACAAGGACAAGTTGTATGTTTCCAAGTTGGGTGAGTATCTAGTGGGTTACCCTCACCAGTAATCTCTACATCTTCTGGTAGTGCAATTGGTAAGTTCTCAGATTTCTCAGCTACTAATCCACAATCATCACAATGAACAAATGGAATTGGAGCTCCCCAATATCTTTGTCTTGAAACTCCCCAATCTCTTAATTTGAAATTGATTTGTTTAGAACCAATTGAGTTTTGCTCGAAGTGGTAAATAATAGCTTTTTTAGCTTTAGTATTTTTAAGACCTGTAAAGCTCTCAGAGTTGATTAAATCACCCTCACCTGTATATGCTTCAGTTGGGTTAACCATTTCACCTTCAGGAGTATTAATAACTTGATTAATTGGTAAGTCATATTTACTTGCAAACTCAAAGTCTCTTTGATCATGAGCTGGAACTGCCATAACTGCTCCACCACCATATGATGCTAATACAAAGTTAGCAACCCATACAGGGATTTTTTCACCAGTTAATGGATGCATTACATCAATTTCTAAAGAGATACCCTCTTTATCTTGAGTAGCTCTATCTCTCTCAGATACTTTTTGCATCTCTTTGATAGCTTTGATTTTTTTCTCAGGAAGTAAGTTATGATCAACAATATATTTTACAATTGGGTGCTCTGGTGCTAATGCAGAGTAAGAAACACCATAAATTGTATCTGGTCTAGTTGTAAATACTTCGTATTTTTTGAAGTGTCTATCAAGTTTGTTTTTTGACTCTTTTGATAACTCTAAGCTAAATGATAAACCTTCACTTCTACCAATCCAGTTTTCTTGCATTGTAAGAACTTGCTGTGGCCATTCACCATCTAAAGTTTTTAAATCATCAAGTAATTCTTGAGCATATTTAGTAATACCTACGTAGTAACCAGGCATCTCTTTTTGTACTACTTCAGTACCACATCTCCAACAGCATCCCTCTTCTAATTGCTCATTAGCTAATACTGTTAAGTCATGTGGACACCAGTTTACAGTAGTTGATTTTCTGTAAAGTAATCCCTCTTCAAACATTTTGATGATGAACTCTTGTTCCCATCTTGTATATAATTCATCAGAAGTTGCAAACTCTTGGTTTTCTGAAAAAGAAAGACCTAAAGTTTTAAGCTCATCTCTCATGTAATCAATATTTTCGTAAGTCCATTTCTTTGGGTGAAGTTTGTGCTTGATAGCTGCATTTTCTGCTGGCATACCAAAACTATCCCATCCAATTGGATGTAATACGTTGAAGTTTGCTTTTCTAAAAAATCTTGCAAAAGCATCACCTAAACAGTAGTTTCTTACGTGTCCCATGTGAATTCTACCACTTGGGTATGGGAACATACTTAAGATATATTTTTTATCTTTTGATTGGTCATCACTTGGTTCGAACGACTTGTTCTCAGTCCAAAAGTTTTGCCATTTTTGTTCAACTTGTTTTGAATTATATTCCATTATTAAAACTCTTCCTTATCATTACTTTTTGCACTTTCGATTAATGCTAGTGCTATTGAGAATACATTTGCTACAACTGCACCAATTGCTAATGAGATAGCCAATGGTAAGTCATGCATAAAAGTTAATACCATAAATGCTGGAATTAGGTGTAAATCAGCCACCAGTGAGCTAGCTAGCAGTTCTGCTGCAAGTAAGTTTTTAACACCAAGTTTTAAAATTGTTGAAATTACATTTACCCCTGATGCAATAAATAATGCTATTGCATTTGGTTCATATAAAAAACCTGCTGTTGTTGTAAGTGACATCAGTGAAAAGAATATATACGTTACTTTACCCCAATCCATTTCATTCCTTTTATAGTTTTGCTTTATTCATTAAGGCAAATATTTTATCTAAAAAATGATAAAAAACTTATTTTGAGGTATTTTTAACTATATATTCTTTTTCAAGACTATTTATTTGCTTTTCTATTTCTGATTGAAACAAGCATCATATAGAGTAAATAAGTGATAATAGCTTTTATAAATAGTTGAACAATCATATAAAATCCAAATCCATTAAATTCAAACTCAAAAGGGTTTAAAATATTGTGGATTAATAGATTAAAAGTCACATCATGAGTGACAATAAGATAAAGCCCAATAGCAGCAAATACAGCCACATAAAAAAACTGATATCTTTTCATAAATATAATCATATAAACCGTATACCAAATAAATGAAACAAGCAATAAAGCTATTCCAATCTCTTTATAAATACTCTCAGGAATATGATAAATATAGTTTTGAGCCACTTCAAGATAGTTGTACTCTAAGATAGAAGAAAAAAACTCAAAAACAAAAATCCAAGTAAGAGCCAGCATCCAATCATGACCATGATTAGAAGTAACTTTATCAAAATAAAATTTTGCTCTTCTAGCAAAACAAGCTTCGTTTTTAAGTGTTGTTGTAGTTTCCATAATAAACTCCATTATTTAAAGTTTACTTAAATTTATTTAATACTATTTTATATCAAGAAACTTTAAACTTAGCTATAATTGAAATAAAATGTGTGATTATTTTGTGACTAACATGAATGTTTAGCTACAGTAATTATGAATTACTATAGCTATAAAAAAGTTTATTTTCTTCTTGTGTTTTGTCTTATTGAGATGATTAGTTGATAGATTAGGTAAGCTATTGTTATTTTATATAACAAAGTAAAGAATCCTAAGTCAGATGCTTCAGTCATAATTGAAAATGGATTTATCATATTAGAGAACTCTTTTAGATTCCCATCATCAATATAACTACTTGAATAAATAAAATATGAAAATAAAGTAAACAATACTAAAGATATATTTATATATTTCTCTTTTAATTTAGTTATACCATAACCTATTAAAGTTAAACTTCCTGAGAAAAATAAAATTCTATCCAAATACTTTTGAACTGAATTATCACATGAAAACTCATAAGTAAAATAGTTTGCTAAAAAAGTAATATTTATAATCCAAAAAAGAGCTAAAATCCAATTTTGAGAATGGTTTGAAGATAAGCCATGAATTTTAAAAACTAACCACTCAAAAGGTTCTTTATAAAACTTTAATTCTTTTTCTCTTTCAATCATTTCTAATGCATAAAATCTATTAGCTTCTATAATATTATTTTGATGTTCAAATGAATCTTTTATTATCCTTGCTGTTTCTCTATTTATACTAATTACATTCATATTTAAAAAGTTTGATTCTTTCCTAAAATAGGTGTTATCAAGTAAAAAAGTATCAAACTTAGTCAAATTTAATAAGCAAGAATCATTAAATCTACAATGTTGTAGTTTAAATGAACTTTTTGAACTAGAATGAATAAAAGATGTTATTCCTTCAAAGATCACACTTTTAAATAAACTTTCTTCATTTAATTTACAGTTTTCAAATAAAAAATTACCTGAGAATTTTACATCAGTAAATACAACTTGGCCTTCAAATTTACAATTTTGAAAATTTACATTTTTTGCATTATGAATTAAATCGAAACTTGTAGAATCAGAAAATATACAGTCATTAAAGATAATATCTAAGTTTTTATTTAGCCCTTCAAATGGAATTTGATTAAAAGATATAAAATATTCTCCAAACTTAGGAAATATAATATTACTAAATTGATATTTATACATTTCATAATTATAATCTTCTTTTACTTCATCAAGTGTATCCTTATACTTCTCATAATTTTCACTTACTTTAAAAATCATTTCAGATATACAATTCCAAAAATATTTCATTTGTTCTATAGTCCAATTATCTTTTGAACAATGTAAAATACATCTATCCATATCTTTAGTATGAATATATTCTTCATCATCAAATTTTTTAACACAACATTTACAAATATTCTCTTTCATTAAATTATCCTATACTAAAATAACTAATTATATTTTATCTATTTTTATGTTTATTCTTCATTCTTTTTTTAGAAAAAAGAAGCAAAAAATCGTGAGCAGTGATTCAAAATAGCTAAAAAATATATCTAAATTCTAAAATTTTGAAACTCGATTCCGTTCCTCCATCTCAAACAGACAAAATTTCTTTACGAATTTAAATAAATTTTTCTTGACGCTATTTGGAAAATGCTCACTTCTATATGGAGACTTTTATTTTGGTAAATAGGAAGTGGGAGTTTGAAGTCTCAGGGTTTTGTATCGCTTTGTATTTTGAGGAAAAGATTTGTTGATTGATGAGCGTTAAAAAATTTAAACTGTTTGAGAGAGGTACGAACGAGTTTTTAAATTTTAGCGAAGATTGAAATAAATCCCTCAAAATGCAACTCGCGATACGCTTTTCTTTTGCTTACTTTTCTTTACTAAAAAGAAAAGTCAGAAGTATCCTATCTCAGTATTATATATAGTTCTAAAAAAAACCC
>Ga0070724_10002546_pt1 | contig 10045 bp, 11 predicted proteins | sample tdDd001_FD_67278 | JGI IMG/M metagenome (GOLD analysis project Ga0070724, IMG submission 67278) | Marine sediment microbial communities from the Atlantic coast under amendment with organic carbon and nitrate - tdDd00.1 | ecosystem: Environmental > Aquatic > Marine > Coastal > Sediment | place...
ACCTTATTGTAAAGTTTATTTACTTTACAAGTAAAAAAGTATTCCATCATGCCACTATTGATGAAAAGCAACCACTAGTAGTTGCTTTTTGGCATGGGGAATTATTAATGCAACCATTTAACTATCAAAAACTAAGACCACACTCATCTGTAAAAGCTATTATTAGTGAACATAAAGATGGTGAAGCTATTACTAGAACAGTTGAGCATTTAGGTATTGGTTCTATTAGAGGATCTTCTTCAAAAGGTGGTGCTAAAGCTTTAATTAGTACAATTAAAGAGCTTAAAAATGGCAATGATATTGCTATTACTCCTGATGGTCCAAGGGGTCCTAGATTCTCTGTTGCAGATGGTATTGTAGCTATTTCTAAAAAAAGTGGTGCAAAGATTGCTGTGTTTAATTGTAAACCAACAAAATATTGGCAATTAAAGTCTTGGGATAGATTTATAATTCCAAAACCTTTTGGTACAATAGAGTTTTTTATTCAAGAGCCATTTGATATTAGTGAAATGGATATGGAAGAGGCAAAAGCATTTATTCATGAAAAAATGATGATAAATGCAGTAAATTAATATTTAGTAGGAAGCAGATGTTTACAAAAGAGTCTTTATATATTAATGCAATTAAATATGATACTCAATTAAAACTAGATTATAAGAAACTAAATGATGATGAGTTAGTTGAAACTAATAATTCTGTTTTTTTAGTAGATGATGAGATATTATCTCATGATATTGCTCATAAATTAAACTCTTCTCAAGAAGAGACACCTGTTTCATATATCTCAACACTTTTAATTAGTGATACTACAAAACTTATTGAAAAAGGTAAGGGTAGTAAATTAAAAGATTGTGAGATTGCTCACTTTAATGCTGACTATGATATTGCAGTTTTAAAAACTACACTATTTGAAACTAAACACTATTTTGAAAAAACTGGTATTGATTTTATCTATTCGGCTTTTCATATTTTAAACTTACATATTCAACAAAATATTTGTAAAAGTCAAATGCTTACTTTCCTTTTCAATAATAAAGCATTTATCCTTATTTTAGATGATATGGGATCAATTGTATTTTCTAAAACAGTTGATTTACCTACTTTTGAAACAGTTAAAAAAACACATTTTTATGATGATGATGTAATTGGTCAAAAACTTTTTGATGAGATTTATTATTTAGAATTAAGTGAAATTATTCACAATAATTTAAATGAATTTTATGAGAAAGAATCAAAAGTATTTATTGATAAAGTAACTATTCTTTATACTGTAAAACAATTAACTAATGAGCAAATAGAACAACTAGGTGAAGAGTTACTTTTAACAATGGACTATCACCCAATTAATATTGATGAAGAGATTTTTGAATTATCAAAAGATAAACATCAAAAACAAAGTTTTATAAAACCAAGAGAAAAAGAGAAAAAGAATAACTTTAAGATGATGTTTATTCTAATTTTCTTTGCTATTTTATTCTTTGGTGTTTATAAACTATTTATGAATATTGAAGCTAAAAAAAATGAACCAGTAAAAACTCCTAAAGAAGTTAGAGCAACTGTAGACCTTCCTGATCATATAAACAAAAATGATAATATTTACCAAAGAGTAAAGGCTGTATTTAATACCATTCCTTATGATGTAGTTTTAAAAGAGTTAGTTGTAGATGGAGATGCTTTACAATTAAAGGGAACTTTTTTAAATAATGATACTTATATTACATCTTTATATCCTGAACTAAACAAAGTTTATGACACAATTGAAGTAAATTTTGAAGATGAAAATAAAAAGAATTTAATAGAAGCAACTGTAGTTGCAAAAGATGCAAAAGAGCTTGAAAATATTGTTTATAAGGCAAATACTCAAAAGTATATTGTAGATGAGTTCTTACCAATATCTAGAGTAACTGAACAATTAAATATACTATTACCCCAAGGAAGTATTATTAAATTTAAATCTAGTCAAAATAATAAAGTGACGAAATTCTTCTATGATGTAAATATTTTAGTTCAAACACCAAAACAATTCTTTGATTTAATAGATATGTTAAACAATGAATTATATTCAATTAATATCTCTTATCCTGTAAAAATGATGAAAATGGAAGAGGGTATTGAAATTGATTTTACTTTAGTATTTAATCAACCTCAATAATAAAAAAGAAAGAACTAAAAGTTATTACCAAACTTTTAGTTCATTATAAACAGAGTCTCTCTCAACTGGAGTAAATCCAGAGTTTTTAATTAAATCAACAAACTCTTTTAAAGCAACACCACCAGCACTAGAAGCACCTGCTGCACTTTGAATTGATTCTCTTTCAATAGTTCCATCAACATCGTTTGAACCAAACTCTTGAGCAATTAAAGCTAATTTAACTGTTGAAGTAGCCCAGTATGCTTTGATGTTGTTGATATTATCTAAAACAATTCTAGCAATTGCATATGTTTTTAAAATCTCTTGACCAGTTAATGGTTCTTTTACTTTTAAGTAGTTGTTTTCTGTTTGATATACTAATGGAATAAATGCATTAAACCCATTTGTTCTATCTTGAAGGTCTCTAAGTCTCATCATATGATCAATTCTATGTTCTCTTGTTTCAACATGTCCAAATAACATAGTAGCATTACTTTGTCTTCCGGCTTTATGCCAAAGCTCGTGAATTTCTAACCACTCATCTGATTTAACTTTTCCACCACAGATTTTTTTTCTAACTTTTTCATCAAAAATTTCTGCACCACCACCTGGCATAGAATCAATTCCATGTTCAATCATAGTGTTAATAATCTCTTGATAAGACAAGTCATACTCTTTACTTAAGAAGTGAATCTCAGCAGCTGTTAAAGCTTTTACATGAATAGCTGGATAAGCTTCTTTGATCTTTTTAAATACATCCATATACCATTGTAATCCAGTATGAGGATTATGTGCAGAAACAATGTGAACTTCTTTTATATCTCTTTTAGATGAATCTTTTACAATATCTAAAATCTCTTCATGAGTCATTGTATATTGGTTTGGATTTTTTCTACTTGCACTATAAGCACAGAATTGACATACATCTTTACAAACATTTGTTGGATTAATATGTCTGTTAATATTAAAATATGTTTTTTTACCGTGTTTTTCTTCTCTTATTTTATTAGCATAGTGTGCAAGTGTGAATAAGTCTAAATCGTAAAGTTTAATTGCATCTTCATAATTTAATCTTTCACCACTTTCTAATTTTTCTATAATACTCATTTGCATCCTATTTACAATCGAAATCTTCGCTATATTTTCTGTTTTTACCAATGTGGATAAATCCAACACAAGTTTTATTTATAGAGTTATCAACGAACCTTACTTTATATACTTTACTTTTATATCTAGTCTCTTTATCTTCTACACTTAATTTGTTTATAACTTCCATATTATTTATATTTTTGTGTCCTAAAGTAGCAAGAATTTCAATCATCTTTTGCTCTTTCATAAACTTTAAAAATAAAAAAATTGCAAGTGCAAGTGTAACTATTATTGAGATAGTAATAATAGTTTTTTTAGGCATCTTTCTAACTTCTATATCACTCATGTTTAGTCCTCGATTTTCATATCTTTTAATGGTTTAAATTGGTTTTCTACTTTATCTAAATAATCAATATCCCCAGTTGCTACATCATAGTGCCAACCGTGAATTTCTAAAGTACCGTTTTCAACTTTCTCTTTTACATCTGGGTAAGTAAGAAGGTTTTTTAACTGATGTTTTACAGAGTTTCTCTCAGTTACTCTATACATCTCTTCTTCTGTGTTAAATCTCTTATCAGCTAAAGTTTTATCTTTTGCTGCCATACCAAGTTTTAACCAAGTTTTTACATGAACTAATGAAGTAGTATTAGGGATTTGGTCATATTCATATAAACTTTTACATGCTCCACAGTGAGTATGACCACATACAATAATATGTTTAACACCTAAAACAGCAACAGCATACTCAATAGCAGCAGCACTTCCATGGAAATCTTCATCGTGTTTAAATGGAGGGATAAAGTTACCAACATTTCTTAAAATGAACATATCACCAGGTTTTGTTCCTAGCATTAAATCAGGAGTAACTCTACTATCAGAACAACCTACAAATAAAACTTCAGGTTTTTGTCCTTTTTCAACTAGTTCTTGTAACTCTTCTCTCCATTTAGGAACTTTATTCTCTTGGAACTTTTGATGTCCTCTAATTAAATTTTTTAAAATCATTACTTACTCACATTCTTTATAATTTTTTGATCTTTTACAGTTATTGCTGTAATTTTTTTGATGTTATCTTTCTCTTCGTCATCTACAAATCTATACTCTATTAAATAATCTACTTGATGACAAGATACAAGTGCTGTAAATTTCGAAAGTTCAATTCTCTCACAATTTTTCATATTTGCATAGTTTGATTGAGCAAATGAAAACGTAGCTACTAAACTAATAATTAAAACTTTTAACATTTTAATTCCTTTAAAATTTTACAAACTTCTATTAAATCTTCTTTTTTAATGTCAATTTTTGCAATTAATCTAATAATTGCACTCTTTACAGTTGGTTGCCTTATTGCACCAACTAAGAAATTTTTTTCTTGCAGCATTGATTGAATCTCTTTTACCTTTTTATTATCTCCAAAATCAACAGGAATAATAAGGCTTTGTGAATCAATATCTAGAATTTCTTTTATGATTTTTAAATTTTCTTGTATGTTTTCTTTTAGTGTTTGTTTATTTTCAACTATATATTTTAGTGATTCTAAACCTAATGCAGTATCAAACAGTGATGGGGCAGTAGAGTAAATAATAGGTTTAGCTCTATTTGTTAGAAAATCAATGATTTCATTTGAGGCTAAAATATAAGCTCCATATGAACCATAGGCTTTTCCTAAAGTACCCATTTTTATATGATTGAATGTAGGTTTAATATCATAATAGTCAAAAATACCTAGTAAGTTTTTGCCAATTACACCAGAACTATGAGCCTCATCTACAATAAGTAAAGCTTCATATTTTGTTGCAATATCAAAAATCTCTTTAGGGGCTAAATCACCACCCATAGAGTAAACACCCTCAATGGCAATAATCTTTCGACCTTTTCTTGAATCAGCAGATATTTTTCTTTCTAAGTCTTTGTAATCATTATGATTAAATACTACTACTTGCTCATCTCTTAGAAGTTTTGTGGCTAAGATTCCACTAGCATGGTACTCTTCATCAATAAATAAAGTATCATTTTTTCTACATAAAGCTTCTATCATAGCAATATTTGCTAAGAATCCAGAACCAACACTTACACCCGCTTCAAAACCATTAACTTCACATAGTGTATCTTCAAAATCTTTATGAATTTGATTATAACCATTTACAAGCATTGAGGCTTTTGGTGCAACATACTGTTCTTCTAAAACTCTTTCATAGGCTTTTTGGAAAATATCTTTATTAGTTGATAGACCTAAGTAGTCATTTGAGGCAAGGTCAATTAAGTTTTCATCAAATATATCTCTTGTTCTAAATCTATTTGATTTTTTAATTGAAAGTAGTTCTTTTGAATACAAAAAATTCTCCATTAGTGTTTGTGAATATTAGCTTAAAATTGCTAAAAAATAGTTGAATAATAATTCAACAAACTACATGCTAGATTATTGCTATTATGAACTGTTATAATTCTTTTATACTAATTTTATATACGTCCTAATCTATAAAAAGGTGAATGCTATTTTCCGCAGCTCAAGCATTCACCTTTTTTTATTTATATTATTTTTTAAATGACAATATTTTCCAAGACTTTTAACTTTTTATTCTGTATTATGTTTCAATGATTAATAAAACTGATAATAGAATTTTTAAAATAAATGAACTTCCATATTTAGAACTTAAGTATAGCAGGGCTTTTCACGAGTGTTCTCAAAAACATTATCATAATATGATTTGTATCTTAGCTTTAAAAAAAGCAAGTGCAACAGTTGTGATAAATGATGAAAAAATATGCTTGGAGAAAAACAAACTTGTAATTATTAATCCCAATGAAGTGCATTATTCTATTTCCGATGAAAAAACAAAAGATTATTATGTAATGTACCTAGATAGAACATGGTATAAGCAGTTACAAAATCATATATATAAGAATGAAAATATTTTAGCTTTACCAAATGAGATTTTTGAAGAAAAATTATGTGAAAAATTCTTTGAAGTTTTTGATTTTTTATATGAACAAAATGATGTGATTGAAAAAGAGTTAAAACTTTTACAGTTTTTAAAAGATATTTTTTCTAAATATATAAATGAAAATGAGTTTTTAAAAATAGATGATACTTCTGATATTGCTAAGGATTTTAAAAAGTATATTGAACAAAATATCTCTTCAAAATTAACATTGACAAAAATATCTGATGTTTTGGGATATTCACCTTATCATATTATTAGAGTTTGTAAGCAGGATTTTGGACTATCAGCAAATGCTTATATAGTAAATAAAAGAGTGCATAGAGCAAAGAAATTAATAGCTGACGGAGTTGATATAATCGATGTTGCTAATGAACTTGGTTTTTATGATCAAAGTCACTTAACAAATATATTCAAAAAAGTATTTGCAACAACTCCTAAAGCTTATCAACAACAAATAAAAGACTCTTTGCAAAATAACAAGGATATAAATGAGATTTAATTTATTAGATAAAAACAGCAATTTTAATATTTTACTTGCAGGAATTATAGGACTATTTATTGGAGTTGGTATTGCAAGATTTGCATATACTTCACTTCTTCCATCTATGCTTGAAGACAATGCCCTATCTCTTACTTTTTCAGGGGTATTAGCCTCACTTAATTATGTGGGATATTTATCTGGAGCTATTTTTGCAATTTTTATAAAAGATATAAATACCAAGGTTAAATATTTTAGAATTGGTACAGTTATGTGTGTAATTACAACTATTGTAATGGGTATAACTTCCAATGATGTTATTTGGTTAATAAGTAGAGTATTAGCGGGGTTTGGTTCAGCTATGGCACTTGTAGTTGGTGCTGCTATTGTAATGATGAAGTTAAATTTTGATGATAAAACAAAAGCAATGGGTATTTATTTCTCAGGAATTGGTTGTGCATTAGCTAGTTCTGATTTAATAAGTAGATATGTTTTATCTTATGGAACATGGCAAGAATCATGGGTGTTTTTAACTATTTGTGGTTCTGCTGTTGTTTTTTATCCTTTATATATTTTATCTTTTGATAGCGAAGTAAAACAAAAAGGTGAAAAACACCCCTTTGATAAAAAGATATTTTCAGCTTTTGTAGTAATTTTAATTGCAGCATATTTTACTGAAGGGGTTGGTTTTGTAATTCAAGGAACATTTTTGCCAACTATTCTAAAGTCTATTGAAGGCTTAGAAGAGATTGCTGCTTTATCGTGGCTTTTAGTTGGACTTGCTGGAATTCCTTCATCAATTATTTGGATGAGGTTAGCTCATAAATATGGAAGTGTGAATATTATTATCATTGCTATGTCTTTACAAGTAGTAGGTATTTTAATACCAACCCTTACAACAAATATGTATCTAAACTTAGTATGTGGGGTAATTTATGGAGCTACTTTTGTAGGGCTTGTGGCACTGTTTATGAATCTTGGAGGAGTATTAGCTGGGAAAAATCCAGTTATGCTTATGGGAGCACTAACTACTGCTTATGGAATAGGGCAAGTTACAGCACCACTTTATGCGGTTAGTTTAACAGAGTGGACTGGAAATTATGATTATGCTTTATATGTAACTGCTGCTATTGTTTCAAGTGGAGTAGTTATGCTTTTATTAGCTAAAAAAGCTTTAGCAGTTAGCCATTAATCAATTGGCTTTAAACTGCTGTCTACTAATAAAGATGCAATTTTATTGTGTGCGTGGATATAAGAGTTAATTGGTAGGTCTTTTAACTGTTTTTTCTCTGTTAAAGTATCTATTTTCACTATTACATTTGCATCTTTTTTATATTTAAATATTGCTTCACAAATTAATCTTTTTTTATTTACATTATCTAATGTAATTATTATACTTGAAGCCTCATCAGCTTTAAGTGATTCTAAAACAGTGCTTTTGTCTAAATGCCCAAAGTATGCCATATATCCCTTTTCTCTTGCTGCTAATACATGTTTTAAATTATCAGAGATGATTACAAAAGGCACTTCTTTTTCATCTAGTTTATTTGCTACTCTTTTACCAAGATTTTCATATCCACAAACAATAGTATGGTTTCTTTTGTTAATTGGTGTAATTTTATCTGATTCATAAAATTCAACTACAAAATATGAAGCTAACTTATAGATATTATTTACTATAAATGGAGTTACAATCATAGATAAAACAGTAATTAAAATAAGAAGTTTACTAAGCTCATCATCTAAGATATTATTTGAACTTGCTAATGCAAATACAGCAAATGAAAACTCACCAACTTGTGATAATGCAAGGGCTGCTTTAATTGAATCACTTTTATTAGATTTTCTTCTTATTAAAAAGTAGATAATTACACCTTTTAAAAGTAACACTCCTGTAAATAATAAAAATACATAGTGTATATTTGAAAGAAGATACATCACATCTATTTTTGTACCAACAGAGAAGAAAAATGTTCCTAATAATAGATCTTTAAAAGCTGCAATATCTGATTCAACTTTTATATGAAACCTTGTCTCTGCAATAATCATACCAGCAATAAATGCCCCAAGTGAATAGGTAAATCCTAACTCGTGGGCTAAGATTGATGCACCAATTACAATAGATAAAACTGATGCAATAAATAGCTCTTCAAGTTTTGCATGAGTTGAGAAGTGTAGTAACCAATTTACAATTTTTTTACCTATTGTAAACATAAATACTACAATGATTATTGCAGAAATAATAGTTTTGAAGATAATCTCATCTAAGGCTAAATCATTATTAGATAAAAAACTAATAAGTAAAAGTATAGGAATAACTGCTAAGTCTTGGAAGATTAAAATTGCAGTTGATTTCTGTCCATATGGGGTGTGAATATCTTTTGATTGTTTTAGATATGTTAAAACAATGGCTGTTGATGATAGTGAAAAAGCAAGTGATACAATAAGTGATGAAACTATATCAATATCAAATATAAATCTTGAAATAAAAAATATTATAGTAGCACTAATTCCCACTTGTAAAAAGCCATTTACTAGCAGCAACTCTTTCATCTTTTTTAGTTTTGAAAAGGACATCTCAAGTCCAATTGTAAACATTAAAAATACAATACCAAACTCAGCAATAAGCTCTAAACTATGCATATCATAGTGTGTAAAGTTAAAAATATAAGATATTATTGTACCTGTTAAAATATAACCAATGATATGTGAAATTGAAAATTTTTTAAAAAAAATATTTAAAATAGTTGACAATGCAAGTGATAAAAAAATAATTAATAATATAGATTCCATGTATATATTTTATCTAGAAAAAAGCAGAAAAACAAACTTTTTTTGTATATATTATTTACATAGTGATATTTTCTATTAGTTCAATCTCTTCATCTGTTACGATTATTGCATCAATACAGTATGCAATATCAAGTTTTTTTGTTTGGATATAGTAATCAACACTTCTTTTTATTTTTGATAGTTTTGATTTTGTTAGATTGTTTATAGCAGTTTCATAATCATTTGCTGATTTAACTTCACAGAAGTGATAAACATCATCTTTGGAAGCTATGATATCTATTTCACCAAGTTTTTTGGCATAGAAGTTTTGTTCAAGGATTTTGAAGTTTTTATCTTGCAAAAAAGAGATAGCTCTCTTCTCTGCAAAATCACCTTTTTGTTTACTCATGTGAATAAATCAACCACCACCAACAAATTGAAGTAGTTCGATTTTGTCATTCTCTTTTGGTACAAAGCTTGACCAGTTATCTTTTTTTACAATCTCCATATTAACAGCAGCTGCCATTACTTTATCTTCAATTTGTAAATTTGTTATAATTTGTTGTAGTGAGAAATTATCATCAAAGCTTTTTGTTTCACCATTAATAATTAGTTCCATTTTTTACCTTT
>Ga0070724_10002548_pt1 | contig 10043 bp, 9 predicted proteins | sample tdDd001_FD_67278 | JGI IMG/M metagenome (GOLD analysis project Ga0070724, IMG submission 67278) | Marine sediment microbial communities from the Atlantic coast under amendment with organic carbon and nitrate - tdDd00.1 | ecosystem: Environmental > Aquatic > Marine > Coastal > Sediment | place...
TTATCTTTTATATTTGATGTTAAGTGTTTTTTAGGGACGATAGTTAGTGTTATAAAAAGGGATGGTATTAAAGAGGGCTCTTAAATGAAGAAAATATTAATTACTGGTGCAAATAGCTATATCGGATTAGAGTTAAAGAATTTTATGAATCAATGGCCTGATGAATATACTGTAGATGAAATTGATGTTAGGACGAACGGATGGAAGAATATGGATTTTGCGGATTATGACAGTATTGTTCATTTGGCTGCCATTGTCCATCGAAAAGAGAATCCAAATATGGAAGGTGAATATTATAGAGTGAACTGTGAGTTGCCAATAATGATAGCAAATAAAGCCAAATCAGAAGGTGTTGGACAATTCATTTTTATGAGTACAATGGCTGTATATGGCAAAAACGGTTCATTGAAAAATGAAATTGTCATCAATAAAAAAACTAAACCCTTACCAAGAACATTATATGGGAAAAGTAAACTAAAAGCAGAACAAGGTCTATATCAACTGTCACACAGTACTTTTGGGGTGTTAATTGTACGATCTCCTATGGTTTATGGGCCTAACTGTAATGGGAATTTTGCGAAATTGGAAAAGATAATAAAAATTGTACCTATTTTTCCTAAAATAGATAATAAAAGAAGCATGATACATGTAAACAGACTTTCTTCATTGTTAAAGAGCTATGTTGATAATAATTTATCCGGTACCATGTTAGTTCAAGATTTGGAATATCAGAGTACTTCAGACTTAGTTGACGAAATTGCTAAAAAACAGGGGAAAAAGATTTATCAATCAAAAATATTGGGATATTTTGTTACTGTTTTTATGGGACGCATGACGATAGTAAAGAAGATTTTCGGAAGTTTGGTTTATTTGAGGGAGTAAGTATGAAAAAAGTACTTTTTATAGCACATATAGATCAGCATATTAGACATTTTCATTTACCATATATTAAATGGTTTAAAACTAGAGGATATGAAGTACATGTTGCTAGTTGTGGTGATGATAGTTTTGATTTGGTAGAAAAAAAATATAATATTCCGTTCAGGCGAAATCCCTTCAGTTATATGAATTTCAAGGCATACAAAATGCTAAAGAGTATTATTGAACGTGAAAAGTATGTTTTAGTACATTGTCATACACCTGTTGGAGGAGCTATTGGTAGATTAGCAGCAAGGAATGAGAGAAAACATAATACAAAGGTGCTGTATACAGCACATGGTTTTCATTTCTATAAAGGTGCTCCAATACTGAATTGGTTAATTTACTTTTCTGTTGAAAAAATACTGTCTAGATTTACAGACTGTATTTTAACAATAAATAATGAAGATTATGAACTAGCTCTAAAAAAATATACTCAAACCTGTATTAGAAAAGTTAATGGGGTTGGAGTTGATTTCAAACTTAATGAATTACCAGAAATGCAAAAAAATAATGAGTTCCATCTCTTAGAAAATGATATTCTTATAGTTTCAGTAGGTGAGCTGAATAAAAATAAAAATCATGAATTTATGATTAAGCTTCTAGCAAAATTGAATAATTACTCTTTTAAATATCTGATAGTTGGTGAAGGTCATTATAAGAGAAGTTTAGAGTTGTTAATAAATAAAAACAATTTAGAAAGCAAAGTGAAGCTATTGGGATATCGTAAAGATATATATAATATTTTACAGTCAGCAGATATATTTCTATTTCCATCTAAAAGAGAAGGTTTGCCTGTTGCTTTGATGGAGGCAATGTATTGCGGTTTGCCAGTAGTTTGCTCTAATATTAGAGGAAATAGTGATTTGATTGTTGATCAAAAAGGTGGATATTGCATTGATTTGAAAGATGAAAATGTTTTTTTAGAATCTATTACATATCTGTTTGAGAATAATGACAAGTGTTCAGAATTTGGTAAGTTCAACAAAAATCGAGTTAAGAAGTTTGAGTTAAATAAAGTGATTGATGACATGGAAGACGTATATCTTTCTTATTTGGAGTAGTGATCTCAATAAAACTCAATAATGATGTCTGTATCAGTTTAAACTATTTATTCATAAGATAATATGATTAGAAATTAATTTTGTAATAATATCATGAGGAGAATATGAAAAGTAAAAAAGATAAAATTCTATATATAGGGAACTACAATAATAATTCAACAAATGCGTCGTCTCAACGCGTAATAAATAACTGTAGGTGTTTACATAGTATTGGTTATGAAACTATTGTAATAGGCTATAAAGATGATTGCTCTGATAATGATATTGAAGAAATAACACTTAAGTCAGGAAAAGTTACATTACATAATTTGAAAAGAGATAGAAAGAGTAATTTTTCGGTTAGGAATATTTTAGAAATTATAGAATTATACTCAGATTCAATTAAAGGTATTATCCTTTATGACTACAATTCCTTAAAATCAATTATAATAAATAAGTATTGCATAAGAAGAAATATAAGAACATATGTAGATTTAACGGAATGGTATTCATCTAATCAAGGTAATATACCATACAGAGTTTTGAAGTTTATAGATATAAATGTGAGAATGAAATTATTTGCACCTAAATGTGATGGAATAATTACTGTTAGTAAGTACTTATATAATTATTACAGTAAGTTGATGGATAATGTTATAAAAGTACCACCGTTATCGAATGTAAATAAGGTTACTATTTCATCAAATACTACCAAAAGAATAGTATATGCAGGATATCCGTTTAATCTAAAGACTCATAATATCGACTCGAAAAAGTTCAAAGATCGCATTGATATTATTGTTGATTCAACAATGAATATGATTAAAAAATCAATAGATGTTTCTTTAGATATTATTGGTATTACAGCTGAGGAATATCTGTCGAAGGTTCCAAAGCATTCCGAAGTATCTAATTATAGTAATATTAAGTTTCACGGAGTACTAGATAAAGAAGCTGTTGATCAGATTTACAGTAAATCTGATTATGTGGTACTTATTAGAAACCATGATCGAATATCAAAAGCTGGTTATTCAACGAAGTTTGTTGATGCAATATCGAATGGATTGAATGTAATAACTAATGATAATTTTGAGATGTATGAAGTAATAGATTCTTTAGATCGAGGTACAATAATTAGTGTTGATTCTATGGAAGATGTAGCTAATGAGATAGAAAAGGCTGTTGTTTCTGAAGAGGATATTAAAATAGGAGAGTATGTAAATCCATTTTTCTACATGAACTATACTGAATATTTCAGTGAACTTCTCAGTGAGGATTAATATGGTTCTTATTCTAACTTATCTTTCAGTTTTTTTAGTTTCACCACCATTATATGTGAACAACTATGCAAGATTGTTGGCTATTTTGTTTTCAGTGCTTGCATTTACAAAGTTTAGGAACCTTAATAAGTTAAATGCGGTGTCAATATTATTTGTGATTACATTGATTACAAATTTAATCTTAAATAATAAGCTTCATTTAGTAAAACAACATTTTGCTTTAATGATTTTTGTTATGATGATGAACTTACTGTTTCATGTTATTAAAAAAGATAGTGAAATTCTTAGGATTCCTGTAATAGCGACTCTAATTGTAACGCCGATATGGAACACATTAACATTAATTGAGTTTACTCGTATTCCTAATTTGGCAAGACTTTTAGCGGGAAATGGCTTAGCAGACGAGTTTTATTATGCTTCAAGAGGAGTTGCAGGCTATGGTTTGGTATATTCAGTAGTATTAATTCCTGTTGCAATAATAACTTTTGCTTCAATTGACAGACAGAGTTCAAAAAAAATGAGATTGCTATTTGTTGTAAATGTATCCTCAGCAGTACTTGTTTTGATTAAGGCGGGATATTTTATTGCAATTTTGTCTTTTCTAATTAGTGTTTGTATTTATTTACTATCTAAACTAAAAAAGAATCGACTTCAATTCTTTTCAGTCGCATTACTAGTTATTATTTTATTTGTAAGTTTTGGGAATAGTGTAGAAGGAATCCTTCTAGATATAACTGAAGATACAATGTTTCATAATAAAATTGTTAGTATCTTTAATTCAAAAAATCAAGGAGAGATGACTGGTCCACTATACGAACGTGTAGTTAGATACGAGAAAAGTATAGAAACCTTTATTGAGAATCCAATTTCGGGGAACTATTATGGAGCAGGTGGACATTCAACTTTACTAGATATTTTCGCTAGATTTGGAATAATATCAGGTGTGCTATTTGTCCTTCAAATATATTATTTTGTGAAAGTTATTTATTCTTTCAAAGGGCAAAAAATTGAAGCTTTAAGAGACTCTTTAATATTTTATTTTTTATTTATTATGATATTGAATAATATTAGTTTTTCAATGGGAACACTATTTTTTGTTGTTGTTCCATATATTATTATTTCGGGAGGCAAGTTAAATGCGCTTACTTAAGTTATTTACAAGACCATTTGCAATGTTATATGCAAAAATATATCCAAGCAGTTATGCTAAGTTAATTGGTGTAAAAATTAATGGAAATATTAAGATTTATGGCTCTGCACTGGAGATGTTTAGCACTGAACCATTTTGTATCACTTTAGGTGATAATGTACATATAACTAATGGTGTGAAGTTTTTAACGCATGACGGAGGTACTCTATTATTTAGAGATAAGTTTCCGACTTTGGATATAACAAAAAAAATTGAAGTTGGTAATAATGTATATATTGGTATTAATTCGATTATTATGCCTGGAGTCACTATAAACGATAATACAATAATTGGTGCAGGATCGGTGGTTACAAAGAGTTTCCCGAGTGGTTCAGTAGTAGCTGGTACTCCTGCAAAATACATAAAATCATTTGACGAATATTTGGAAAAAATAAATGTTGAATCGACAGAGTTGGGACATTTGATTGGAAACAAAAAGAAAGAAGAGTTAAAGAAGTATTTTACATAGATTGAATTTGAAAGGACAAATAATAAATGGAAATACTGTGGGTCATTCCATATCCAATAGGTATTATGGCAGATGTTTTTAGTGTAAATAAGATTAACTCAGGCTATTGGATATCTGAAGCGCAAAACCAATTACTTAAAAATGAAGATGTAAATCTAACAGTAGTATCTACTTTGGATAATAATAATATCATGATAAATGAAAAGAATAATGTAAGATATATATGTTTGAATTATGGTCATTCTACTAAGTACAAAAGTGGTAAAAGAAATAGAATAGATTACTTTAAAAAACTATTTATAGACTATGAAATTCAATTAATTCAAGTATGGGGAACTGAGTTTGGTTATATAAGTGATATTTGTGAGGCAAAAATGAATATACCGTTAGTAACTTATATACAAGGGATCTCAGGACAAATCTACAGCAAGTATAATGGTGGAATAAAATTATCTGAGTATATGATGCACTTAAATCCAATTGATTTAGCGAAGTTGCTAGTGCTAAGAATTAAAAGAGAAAAATATAGAAAGCTTGCAAAATGTGAAAAACACACATTGATGAAGAGTGATTGTTATTTCACTGATAATGAATGGTGCAAGTCTAAGATAAAAACTCTCGATTCTGATGTTAAAGATGTTTATCATCAATTATGTTTGAATGAAACCTTTTTTAGCAAACAATGGGTGAATAGAGAAGTTGACGAATTAGTAATTTTCACCAATGCAAGTCATTATCCGTTAAAAGGTTTGCATATTGCATTAAAAGCTTTAAGAATAATAAAAAAGAATTTTCCAAATGTAAAATTACTAGTACCAGGGAGAAATGCATCGAGTGACAAGTCTTTAACCTCAAAGTTTAAGAAATCTCCTTATTTAGCATATATTAATTCACTTATAAAGAATTATTCGTTGGAACAGAACGTTATCTTCCTTGGTGATTTAAATGTTCATGAAATGCATAATTATATGCTTAAAAGTGATATCTTCATAATGACTTCGTTCTTAGAACATCATTCAAGTACGTTAAGAGAAGCACTTGTTAGTGGTATGCCATGCATTTCATCTAATGTTGGATGTGTTCCCGAGATATTATCTCATGGTGTTAATGGTCTAGTATATGAGTCAGGTAATTTTCAAACTTTAGCAGAACAAGTGTTACAGTTGTCTAGAGATAAGGAATTAAGACAATTATTTTCGAAGAATGCATTGGAAATGAATCGCAGTTATATTATGCATGAGATGAGGAAAAACTCATTATATGATTGTTATAAAGAACTGATTGGAGAAGTAAAATGAACTACCCTGTAATTATTTTTACATATAATCGTGTATCACATGTTAGAACATTGATAACCTCTTTGTTACAATGCAGAAGTCTTTCAAATCGTGATATTTATATATTTTCAGATGGGGCATCTAAAAAAGAAGAATATGAGAAAGTTCTTAAAGTTAGAGATTATTTACTAGATGTAAAAAAAACAAATACTGATTTGAGCATAAAGATTATTGAAAGTAAAGAGAATAAAGGTCTTGCAAATTCCATTATAAGTGGTGTTACAAAAATAATTAATGAATATGAAGCAGCGATTGTAATTGAAGATGATAATATCGTATCTCCATTTTTCCTAGAATATATGGATAAGATGTTACAATTTCATAGAAATGATAGCAGAATTTTTGCAATAGGTGCGTATTCTTTTCCATTCAAGAAACCTAAAGGATTCCAAGAAAAGAGTTTTTTATCAGGAAGGATATCGAGTTACGCATGGGGAACTTGGGTTGAAAATTGGAATACTATTGATTGGGAAGTTGCAAAATATAAAAAATTCAAATTTAATATGAAGCAAAGGAAAGAGTTTAATAAATATGGTAATGATAGAGCTCTAATGCTTGATAAGCAAAAAAAGGGACTTATTAATTCTTGGGCAATTAGATTTGAGTTTGAAATGTTTTTACAGAGTAAATATTGTGTATTACCGGTAGAGTCGCTGGTAAAAAACACTGGTAATGATGGAAGTGGTACTCATAGCAGTGAAGCCAACTATGAGTTTGATACAACTTTAACCCAAGCAGAATATTTTGAGCTAGAAAGGTTAGAAGTAAATGATGAAATAGCTTATAACTTTTCAAAAAAGTATAATTACTCTGTATTCCGAAGGTTTATGGTTTTTATTGTAAGAATATTACTTGGTCTTTAATTGTAAAAGCATAGAGATCTATTATTAGGAAGGAGAATATAATCCGAAATAAGGATTATATATTTAAATATGAGTAATAGTAGTAAGATTTCAGTTATAGTAGCGGTCTATAATACGGAAGAATTAGTTGAAAAATGTATTAATTCTATTTTGAATCAATCTCACCAGAATCTTGAACTGCTCTTGATTAATGATGGATCTACTGATTCATCAGGAGAAATTTGTAAAAAATATTCAAGAATAGATCCAAGAGTACAATATCTGGAAAAATCTAATGGTGGTCAAGGATCTGCACGGAACATGGCATTAGATATTGCAAGTGGTGATTACATAGCATTTGTTGATAGCGATGATTGGATTAATCAAGATATGTATGAAAATATGCTGAGTTATTTGGAAAATAATGAAGTTGAAATAGTTCAGTGTAGCTCAATAAAAGTAGATGATAGAGGTAATATTGTAGAGGGTCCAAGATATCAGATCCATAAAAAATATGATAGATATGAGGCTATGAAGATTCACATCAAAGGTCCGGATATAGTTATTGACCAAGTACCGTGGAACAAGCTATATGAAAAAAAACTTTTTGAAAAAGTAAGATTTAAGGAATCAAGAATACATGAAGACTCAGCTACGATATATAAGTTAATTCATAACTCGTCTAATATACTTGTAATTCCAGACGTTTACTATAATGTACTTGAGAGAAGTGATAGTACAACTAGAAAATCATATAACAATGACAAATATGAGGCAATTACTGTTTTTGAAGAAATGGAAGCTTTTTTCAAGAATCAAGATGATTATTCTGATCTTATCAAATATGCTGTTGCTAGTCAAATCTCTAATGTTCTATATATAGTAGGAGAAATATACCGACAAAGAATGTTAAATGCTGATGAATTGCTAGAAAAATGTATAGCTAAAGCTAATGAGTTGAAACAACGAAATATCTACAAAAATAGTAGGCAAAAGATTCTTTTATCAATACTCTTAAGAAGTAGTAAGTCATACTCAGTGATTCATAGAATTGTATATAAGATATCTCATTTATATCATCGTAATAAATTCAAATTTAAACTAATAAAAAACTTATCGAGGTGAAAGATGAATAAACCTTTAGTTTCAGTAGTCATGGCTACTTACAATACACCTACGGAATGGCTAAGAGAAGCGATTGATAGTATATTGATTCAAACATACAGTAATTTGGAGTTTATAATCATTGAAGATTGCTCAACCAATAATTCGCATGATGTACTAAAGCAATATAGTGATCCAAGGATAAAAATCATAAGAAATAAATCTAATTTAGGCTTGACAAAATCATTGAATATCGGTTTGGATATAGCAAAAGGGAAATATATAGCACGAATGGATGCGGATGACATTTCATTTGAAAATCGTTTAGAAGAACAAGTTAAGTTTATGGAGAGTAATAGAGATATAATTGGCTGTGGTTCGTATAGAATGAGTTTTGGACTGGACGAAAATATTGAATCATGGAAACTTCCATCTTCGCTTGATGAGCAAAAGATACAATTATTCTTCTATAATTGTGGTCTAACTCATCCAACAGCAATGTTAAATCATGAACTTTTAATAAAACACTGTATATCATATGATGAAAAGTATAAAAAAGCTCAAGATTATCGATTATGGGTTGAATGTGTAAAATATGCAAAACTACATGTAATACCAAAAGTTCTTTTAAAGTATAGAAAACATGCAAATCAAGTTTCAGTGTCTGGGAAAAATTCACAAGATGAATATGCAAATTTGATTAGATTAGAACAGTTGAAGGATTTAAAAATCGAACCTGATGAGCAGGAAACTAAGATTCATTTAGGATTATGTAAAGGCAATTACAATTTGAGTCCTGAAGCTGGAGAACTTTGGGTGAACAAGTTAATCTTATCAAATGAAAGATATCAGATATTTAATACTAAATTATTTAATGAAGAGTTGAATAGAAGATGGTACAACATATGTAGGACAAAGTATTTTGATAGTAAGAATATTGAATTTAGAGATACATATATAAGAGCAAAAAATATGAAGCTTCATTTCGGTTATATTAAAGGCAAAGTTAAGCACAAAATTGTTCAGTGTTTTGGATTTTGTAGAAATAAATAGAGGGATAATATGAAAAAGGAATTGGAATATTTATATAACTATTCAAAAAGTTGCTCTTCATTAGTGTTAAGAAAAATGAGGATTTTGGACAACAAGAACTATCATCTTTTTGATGAAAAAGTACATAATGTTTTTGAAACCAGCAATTTAATTGTAAGAAAAATAGATGAAAATCAACCATTTGTATTCACAAGATTTGGAACAGTTGAACATAGATGCTTTAGAGAATTTACTGAGATTAATCTTGGAATCAGAAGAAAATTTTCTGATAAAATTGTTCATGATATGAGTAATAATGCGGGTTTTTTTTCTAATGATTATGAAGGATTATTAAAGTATTGCGAAATGATAAAAAACTATTGTAGTGAAATTGATGCTTTGGGTGTATTCAATATGCATATGGAGAATTATACCATCAAAAACTATTGTGGTGATGTATATCTTGGGGAATTGCGTGCACTTGATCCAGTTGTTAGCAATTGGTCAGCTGCCTTAAAAGGGAAAAAGATTTTAATTATTTCACCACTCGTAAATACAATAGAGTACCAATATAAAAACAAACGACAATATATATTTGATGATGATAGTAAATTACCTATATTTGAGAATATGCAAATTGTGAGAGCTATACAAACTATTGCAGGCAATAAAGATGACCGGTTTGATAATTGGTTTGAAGCTTTAGAGTATATGAAGAAGGAAGTGAGTAAGTGTGACTTTGATATTGCTCTTATATCTGCAGGAGCATATGGATTACCATTAGCAATTCATATAAAGAATATGAGTAAAATTGCGATACATGTTGGTG
>Ga0070724_10002549_pt1 | contig 10035 bp, 9 predicted proteins | sample tdDd001_FD_67278 | JGI IMG/M metagenome (GOLD analysis project Ga0070724, IMG submission 67278) | Marine sediment microbial communities from the Atlantic coast under amendment with organic carbon and nitrate - tdDd00.1 | ecosystem: Environmental > Aquatic > Marine > Coastal > Sediment | place...
TGACGCCAGAGACGGCCTTACCCGCACTGAAAGAATCATTCTTTACGTCCTGCATGAAACTCAGAGAGAGCTGAAGGGCCGCAATGTCCCGACCGCCATGCTGTATGGCAGGGTGCTGGAATATGTGGACATGCGCGAGGCGGATCTTCATCTCTATCTGGACCGCCTGGGCGTAAAGGGAGACGGGATGTGACCATCGATTTCAGTCCTCTCTATCCCAAGCTGGTCAATCTCATACTCGACACGATCTTTGTGGTGGACGAGTTTGGCCAAATCGTTTTCGTCAGCGAAGCGTGCCAGCGGTTGCTCGGTTACTCGCCTTCGGAAATGATCGGAACACCGCTGCTGAACTACATTCACCCGGAAGACCAGGAGCGCACGCTGGCTGCTGCCCGCAGGGTAATGAGTGGGCACACTCACACGGACTTCGAAAATCGCTACCTGCACAGGGATGGTCATGCCGTGCATATCCTGTGGTCGGCTCGCTGGTCTGAGGAAGACCGTCTCCGGATTGCGGTGGCTCGGGATGTCACCGCTTTGCGACGGGGCGACCAGACCCGCAACGCGCTCTACCGGATCTCCGAAGCAGCTCACGAGGCAGAGACGCTCCGCGATTTGTGCGATGGTGTTCATTCAATTATTGGTGAGCTTTTCCCCGAGTCCGACCTCTACCTCGGCTTCAATCAGTCGCACTCTTGCCGGCTAAGCCTGCCCGACTGGCGCACGAAGAGCGGTTGGGTCGACTGGCAGGTGGCCCCGGGATCGGCTCTTGAAGACGTCATCCACACCCGAAAATCGTCTATGGCAGTGCGGAATCCGGCGCATCCGGGCTTGGGGATGCACCCCAAAACCGGCTCGGAAGTTGCCAACTGGCTGGGGGTGCCTCTGGTTTTTCATGAGTCCACCATGGGCGTCCTGGTTATTGAGCGTGGTACGGCGGCCGTGTCCTTTGATGAGGCCGACAAGTCGCTTCTGGAGTTCGTGGCAACCCAGGTTGCGACGGTTGTAGAGCGCAAGCGTTCGGAAGAAAACCTCCGATTCCTGGCGCACCACGACGGGCTTACCGGGTTAACCAATCGTTCCCTGTTCTACGATCGCCTGGAAACCGCGCTGCGATCAGCCAGCCGGAACGAGGGGCGGCTGGCGCTGCTGTACCTCGATGTGAATGACTTCAAGCAGATTAACGATACGCTGGGTCATGAAGCCGGCGATGAACTGTTGATCGAGATGGCCCAGAGGCTCAGGGACTGCACCCGTGGGACAGATACCGTCGCACGGATGGGCGGTGATGAGTTTACTGTTCTGCTCACTGATGTTCATGGGCGTGAGTCAGTTGAGAATGCCATAGCCAAGATTCGCGAAATTTTGAGCTTGCCGGTTGCCATCGGTGGCAAAACGGTTCGCGTTTGCTGCAGTATCGGTTCGGCCGTATATCCGGAGGATGGTGAAACCGGCAGGCTGTTGGTCAGCAAGGCCGACGCGGCCATGTACGCGAGCAAGCGCCAATCAGAGTAGCGCTGGCTGCATGCGCCAGATGGGCAGGCAGCCAGCCAGACCGTGAGCGATTATTTCGCGGTGATGGTCGACATCACCAGCTTGCCGTCCTTTTTGATCGGGCCGTCTTCCTTGGCGCCCAGGGTGTATTCAAAAATACCGGTTTTCATCCCGCCGTCTTCGCTGTGAACCATCAGCATCAGCATGTCACCGGATTGCACTTCCTCGGTCAGGATGGCGGCGACGTCCATGTTCATACCTTTGCGCAGCGGCGCGTGGGCGACAACAGGGCCTGGCTTCATGGATTCGTCGGTGCGGTGAACCACCAGCCACCCATTCTGCTCGGCAACCACCTTTCTGGCGGATACAACGCCGTTGGCAACAGACTGATCGTTGGTCCAGACACCGGCCTTGTGTTCAGCGGCTAACGCTGAACCGGTTGCGAAAGCGCCGGAAACGAGGGCGGCCAGAAGTGCGGAAGTTTTTGCGTGCTTGATCATTGCGTTCTCCTGAGTGTCAGTGTTTCCCGCCCGTCGGGTTGTTTTTGGGCGGGTTAACTGCAGCTACGGGAGCCGATGCGCAAAGTTTCAGGCACGGAAGATTTTTTTGGCACCTGCCTATTAATTGTTTCCGTCGGTGGGGTAGAGGTAACCGTGAATCGCCGGTCCCGTGGGCTGTCCGGTGGGTGAGCCGCCTTCGGGCTCGACGCTGATGCCGAACGTGGCCTCCTTGAGCAGGGCAGGGTCGTAATTGCTCAACGCCCCTTCATCCAGCGCGAAATCGTTGCCCAGAACGCCCACGGAGCGGGGGGTTGGACCCAGCTCGTCGGCCTTGATCCACAACTGATAGGATTTTCCGGGTCTTGGCTCGGCGGTGACCGGCCGGATGTTGAGCCGTTGCTCCTTCAGGTCCACCGTCAGCAGGAAGGCCGGCTGCTCATCGTTGTTCTGGAAAACCGCAACAAACGACTGGGCTTGAGGCTCGGGCTGCGGCTGGAACGCCAGAATGGCCACGAGAACCAGGGCGGCCGCCGAGGCAATCGCCGTGCTCCAGCGCCAGCGGTTCAGCTGGCTGCGCAGCGCAACCACGTTGGACGTTTCGGCAGCCTCGCGAGGCGTCGATTCCACCCGGTCCAGAGCCTTCTCGATTTTTGCGAACAACGCCGGTGAGGGCTGAACGGGCTCGGTTTCCTCGGCCAGCTTACCCAGGCGCTCTTCCCATTGAAGAATCAGCGCATCTACCTCCGGGTCCTCATTGCGCCGGCTTTCAAGATAGGCCCGCTCCGAGGCTGGCAATGTGCCCAGAACGAACTCTGCAACCAGCATGTCCAGGTCGTCGCGTTCAGTCATGATTCGAGGCACCTTTTGAGCTGTTTCAGGGCGCGGTGAAGCCAGGTCTTTACCGTGTTGACCGGCTGTTCAAACTGGCTTGCCAGGTCCTCCCGGGACCATCCGTTAAGGTAGGCCAGGCGCACCATGTCCTGTCGGTCTTTTTCCAGTTGGTCGATGCAGTGATTCAGTTGATTTGCCGCCCGCTGGTCTTCCAGCTGTTCCTGCGCCGATGTCTGCCGGCCTGGCATCTCATCCAGCTCGTCGCTGTTCGTGGTGCGTCCGGCGGGGTGTTTGCGCAGCTCATCAATGGCACCGTTACGGGCAATCGACACCAGCCAGGTAATCGGCGAGGATTTGCCGTCCTGAAACTGCTTGGCTTTTTGCCAGATTTTGAGATAACTGTCCTGGATAACATCGTCTGCCCACCCTCTGTCTCTGAGGATACGCAACACGGTGCCCAGAAGTTTCGGGGCAGTTGCCTGGTAGAGGAGGGCGAAAGCCTGGCGGTCTTTCTGAGCCACGCGGTGAATCAGCTCAGCAATACGCTCCGGGGTGTCTGGGGGCGCCTGAAAACTCTGCGCATCATTAGCATTGTCTGGGAGCTGATCGGGGTCAGGCTTCATGGGGCCTCAGGCTCTAATGTCTGATCAGCAGGTTACTGCTTGGACTGCTAATGCTCAACATGAAATTACGCTGGCGGTGTTGCCCTGCATGTCAGTTTGGGCCGCAGTCAGCCCGAATACTGCTGCTTGCGCCACCGTACCGGTGGCATGCCCGTCCAACGCCGGAATGCCCTGTAAAACGTGCTGACCTCGGCAAACCCCAGCGCTTCGGCGATTTCAGGTAGGGAGGCGCTGGAATCGGCGACCGCCTGTAGGGCTTTTTCACGGCGCACGTCGTCGATCAGCCCATCAAAGGTCTGGCCCTGTTCCCGCAGCCGCCGGGCGAGGCTGCGTTCGCTGATGCCCAGGGCTTCGGCTGCGTCTGCCCGGCGGGGCAGAACCGGGCCTATCCGGGCGTTCAGCCATCTGCGTATTTCTGGCACTGAGGCACTGTTGATGGAGAGGGCGGCAAGGCGGGCATTGGTGTAGCGCTCGTGCACCTGGGCAAGCTGGGGGTCCGCCTGGGGCAGGGGCTGGTCCAGAACGGCGTTGTCGATCTGAACACCGCTGAACGCCTGCTCGAACTCCACCGGGCAATTGAATACGGTCTGGTAACCGGCCAACGGCCCCAACCGGGGTTGGCTGAACTGCACCCGGGACGGTTGCATCCGGGTGCCGGTAACCCAGCTTCCGAACCCCACTACCGAGGCCAGCACCGCTTCGATCTGGTGCGGGCTGAAGGCCAGTCGCCCCTGCCTGGGGTGGTAGACCAGCCAGGTGGCTGTGTTGCCGGCAACAATCTGGAACCGCCCGCCATCGGAGATCAGCCGCTGAAAGCGCTGCACCATCACGATGGCCTCCCGCAGGGTTGCGGCAGATTGCAGCGCAAACCCCACGCCACTGATGCTCATCGGGGAGAACTCCGCTCCCACCTTCAAACCAAAGCCCGGGTCGCCGGTGCAGCGTTCGGCGGCGTGCCAGAGCCGGGTAATATCGTCGATCGGCCAGCGTTCCAGTTCGCAGGCGGCTTCCGGAATGCCGGCTTCTGCCAGCAGTTGGTTGGCGCTTAAAGACAGCCTCTCGGCAGCACCGATGACGGTGTTAACCCAGCCAATGGAAACCGTGGCCTCTAATGTCAATTTTGTTGGCCTCTGAAGTCAATTTTAAAGCCATGGTACCGGTATATCTTTAAACCTGACAACTCATTGCAATCGGGTCGGATGCGATATGGCCAAGGTGATTTCCTCAGACATTCTGGTGGTCGGCGGCGGGCTGGCCGGTATTGTCGCGGCTCTGGAAGGATTGCGCGCCGGCAAGTCCGTAACCCTGGCAGACCGGGACACCGAAGAACGGATGGGTGGCCTGGCGCTTTGGGCCTTTGGTGGCATGATGCTGGTGGGTACGCCGCTGCAGAAGCGCATGAAGATTGCCGACACACCAGAGATTGCCCTTGAAGACTGGCTGAGCTTTGGCGAGCTGGCCCCCGACGATGAATTGCCCCTGCAATGGGCCCGTTACTACGTTGAGCATTCACGCTCCGAGGTCTACGACTGGCTCAGCAACGAAGGCATCAAGTTCCTGCCTGCCGTGAACTGGGTTGAGCGCGGCCGTTTCGGCGATGGTAATCGGTTGCCCCGTTACCATGTGGTGTGGGGAACCGCCCGGGAACTGGTCCGCTGCCTGATGACCGCGCTGCACCGGGAGAACACCAGCGGCAAGCTCACGCTGCTGCACCAGCATCGCATTACCGAACTGGACCACGAAGCGGGAAAAGTCAGCGGAGCCCTGGCTATCAACGAGGCCACGGGTGAGGAGGTTCGCTTCGCCGCGTCTGCCGTGGTGCTGGCCACTGGCGGCATCAACGGCAGCCACAGGGAATGCCGCGCGAACTGGCCGGTGGATCGCCCGCAACCCACCCGCATGCTGAATGGTGCCCACCCCTATGCCGATGGCCGCATGCATCACTGGGTGGCCGACACCCTCGGAGGCCGGATTACCCACGCTGGCGAAATGTGGAATTACGCGGCCGGCTTCCCGCATCCGTACCCCCATTTTCCCGGCCACGGCCTGTCCACCATTCCCTGCAAATCCGCCCTGTGGCTGAACCATCGGGGTGAGCGTATTGGCCCGGAACCCCTGGTTACTGGCTTCGATACCCACTGGCTTTGCCAGCGCGTGGCCGAACAGGAAAAGCCCTGGACCTGGCACCTGCTTAACTGGCGCATCGCCGCCAAGGAATTTGCCATCTCGGGGGCCGAGCATAATGCCCGCATCCGGGATAAACAGTTCCCCCAGTTTGTGAAAGAGCTGTTGCTGGGCAACCACGCCCTGATTCGGCAGATGCAGCATGAAAGCCGGGATTTCCTAGTGGCCGACAGCCTGACGGATCTGGCCGGCAAGATGAACGCGCTGACCTGCTCCAACGACATTAACCCGGCAACACTCAAGGCTACCGCCGATGCCTTTGATGCCAACTTCACGGCAGGCACCAGCCTGCACGACGATCCCCAGATCCGGATGATCCAGCATGCCCGGGAATGGAAGCCGGACCGCCTGCGCACCTGCAAGCCGGCCCCGCTGCAGAAATCCGGCGCTGGCCCCTTTATCGCCATTCGCATGCAACTGATTACCCGCAAGAGCCTGGGTGGCCTGCAAACCGATCTGCAGAGCCGAGTCTTGGGCGCCCACGGGCAGCCGGTTGAAGGCCTTTATTGCGTCGGCGAGGCGGCAGGCTTTGGTGGCGGCGGTGCGAACGGAAAACGTTCCCTGGAAGGCACCTTCCTGCCCGGCTGCATCATGACAGCCCGGGCAGCGGTGCGGGCCATCGTGGCCGGAGGCTGAACCCTGTGGGCAAAACACATAACCAAAACCCCGAACCCGGAAAGCTTGGAGAACAACAATGACAAACGGCGCTCAAGCCCTGATGAAAACCCTGGTGGATGCCGGCGTTGAGGTCTGCTTCAGCAACCCCGGCACCAGCGAGATGCATTTTGTGGCCGCCCTGGATGACGAGCCCAAAATGCGGGCGGTGCTTGCCCTGTTCGAAGGGGTCGCCACCGGTGCCGCCGACGGCTATGCCCGCATGGCCGACAAACCTGCCGCCACCCTGTTGCACCTGGGCTGCGGGCTGGGCAACGGCCTGGCCAACCTGCACAACGCCCGCAAGGGCAAGGTGCCGGTGCTGAACATTGTGGGCGACCACGCCACCTACCACGTGAAATACGATGCCCAGTTGCAGTCGGATATCGAGACCGTAGCCCGCAACGTATCCCCGGGGTTTGTGCGCACCGCCAAGAGCACGGAAACCCTCTGCCAGGATGCCGCCGAAGCCATTGCCGCTGCCCGTTCGGCGCCGGGGCAGGTCGCCACACTGATACTGCCTGCGGATGTGTCCTGGGGCGAGGGCGGTGTGCCCAGCGCGCCCCTGGCGCCGCCGACACCGGAGCCTGCAGACGATGCCACGGTGGAAGCCATTGCCAAGGCCATCCGCTCCGGTAAGAAAACCGCCCTGTTGATGGGCGGCCATTCCCTGCGAGAGCCCAGCATGCTGGCGGCCGCCAAACTGGCTGCACACAGCGGCGTCACCCTCTTGGCGGAAACCTTCCCCACCCGCATGGAGCGAGGTGCCGGCCTGCCTTACATCGAACGAATCGCCTACCTGGCGGAGCTCGCCACGGTGCAGCTTACCGATGTAGAGCAGCTGATCCTGGTGGATTCGAAAGCGCCGGTTTCCTTCTTCGCCTATCCCGGCAAGAAAAGCTACCTGGTGCCGGATACCTGCGAGGTACACACCCTGGCCGCCCCGGACCAGGATATTCTGGCCAGCCTCAACAAACTCAACGAGGCTGTTGGTGCTAGCCAGGCGCAGCCGAAGCTCCAGCCAGAGAAGCGACCGGGCCGGCCACGGGGCAAGCTGACTGCCGAGAAAGTCTGCAAAGCGGTGGGCGAGTTGATGCCGGAGAACGCCATCATCGTCGACGAGGGCATCACCTCCAGCCTGATGCTTTCGGTCATGACTGCCGGCGCGCCGCGGCACGACATGATCACCCTCACCGGTGGCGCCATCGGCCAGGGCCTGCCCAATGCAGTGGGTGCTGCCGTAGCCTGCCAGGACCGGCCGGTTATCGCCCTGATTGGCGATGGCACCGCCATGTACACCATTCAGGCTCTGTGGACCATGGCCCGTGAGCAGCTGAACGTAACCTCCATCATCTTCAACAACGCCTCTTACTCCGTGCTCAATATCGAACTGGAGCGGGTAGGCGCCGAAGAAGCCGGAGAGAAAGCCAAATCCCAGCTGGACTTGCGGGGCCCGGTGATCAACTTCGCGGAAATGGCTAACGGTATGGGCGTTCACGGCGTGCGGGTACACACCGCCGAGGAAATGGCAAAAGCCCTGGAATACGCCCAGAGAATGCCGGGCCCACACCTGATCGAAGCCGTGATCCCGGAATCCCTGAGTGGGGTAAAACGCCGGATACTGCCGTGGATGCTGCGCTCACTGCCCAGCCTGCCACTGTCGGTGTCCAAGGCGCTGAAGCGCAAGTTGGCCCCCTGAGGCGGGAAGTAAGGGTTAGTCTGGCCGATTGGTGGGGCTGACCCTGTCTGCCAGTGCTTCGGCAATGTAGCGGTAACCCTTCTGGCCGGGGTGATAGCCATCCCTGGCCAGAAGTTCAGGATCGGTAACCACCGGATAGTTCACGTAACGGAAGTCTTCAGGAAACTGGCGAGCCAGACGGATATAGAGGTTATCCAGCTGCCGGGCCCGCCACCCCATAACATGTCGAAGCTGCGAAGGCAGTGCCGTGAACAGATGCATCGGCGGCACGCTCAGAAGCAGAATAGGCCCTGGATATCGTGGCGCCAGCAATTCACGCAATGCCCGCAACTGCTGGCGGAAACGAAAGCGGGGCGTGAAGCCCGTGGTGTCGTTCACCCCCATGCTCAGCAGTACCACATCCGCCTCTGGCAACTCGGCCGTTTCCAGCTTGTGAACCAACGCCCCAAGCCGGATGCCGTTGACCCCGAAGGTGTGCCAGGCAATGGTCTGGCCCGTGCGCTCGTGGATTTCTCTCGCCAACTGGCTGGCCAGGCCCTGATCGTGGGTTTCAACACCCACGCCGGCCGCCGTGGATTCGCCAATCACCAGGACTCGCCTGGCGGGAGCGCCTTCACCGTATTGGCCGCACGGAGATCCACCGGCCTCCAGCAACCTCGGCGTTCTGCGGCGCGCCTGCTTGCCCTGGTAGAGCAGTACCGGAAAGAGCAGGGTAGTCGTCAGCCAGAAAGGGAGATGCATGGGGGCTCCTGTTTTACCGTCAGGTTAGTGAGCGACTGACTTGGAAAACAGATTGATCACTGCAACCCCGGTGATGATCAGCGCCATACCAATCACAGTGGCGGCATCCAGAGCCTGCCCGTAAATCAGCCAGCCGATAAGTGCCACCAGCACAACGCCCATGCCCGCCCAGATGGCATAGGCCACGCCCACGGGGATTTCCTTCAGGGTCAGCGAGAGGAAGTAAAAGGCAATGGTATAGCCGGCAATCACCAGCAGGCTGGGCCAGAGTCTGGTGAATCCTTCACTGGCTTTCAGGCCGGTGGTGGCAATCACTTCCGCTACGATGGCAACGCCCAGAAAAATCCAGCTCTTCACAACTTACAGCCCCCATTGGTGAACAACCGCCCGGCAAGACCGAACGGCACTCTGTGGCTGCGGAGTCTATCAAAAACCGGGCGGGGAACGCGCGGGCTTATCCCGGCCAGAGCGGTGGCCATTGGCCGTGGAGCTTGTGGTACTGCTCGATCGGCTCGCTGCGGTAGCCGCTGGCATAGCGCTCTTTCACGCTGGGATGCACCCAGGTGCGGTTTGTTTCGGGCGGGGGTATCTCACGCACCAGCTTGCCCAGCAACTTGTACTTGCCCTTGTACTCATTGTGCTGATCGGCGTTGGCGTGGGTTGCGGCAGGCAGGGAATCGTTGAACACCAGGGCGTGTTTTTGCGCCTCCTCTTTCAACCACAGCAGGGGGATATCCGCCAGGGTGCGGCCCTGTTTGTCTGGCTCGTAACCGCCGCCGACGTCCGAGTGCACTCCGGCAAACCAGACCTGGGCTAGATCGGTGCCGTCTCGCGGGTCCCAGAGCGTGGGTTCGAAATCCTCCCGCTGCTCGTCCAGCGAAAGCGCGTGGCGGGCGACGCGAATGTTGCTGCCGATCTTACAATCGTAGAACAGGTCCCGATCCTTGATCAGGCCGAAAAAAGTGAATGGCAGGCCCAGGGCGCCCACGGTATCCCACACCCCGACAAACCGGATCGGCGTGCGCTGTTCCAGCGAATATTTCGCCTTCCAGGCCATGGAGTGGTCGCCGTTCGCCTTGTGCTTCTTGGTTTTGTAGAGCTTGAAGGCCTCCTCGATCCGGCTGCCGTGTTCTTTTCGCAGAATGCTGCAGTTATTGATCATCCCGCACAGGCTGCGGGCCGTGTAGGCGCCGCGGCTGAACCCGAACAGGAAAATCTCGTCGCCGGGCTCGTAGTTGTGCACCAGAAACCGGTAGCCGTCCATCACGTTCTTCTCCAGACCGTACCCGGTGGCGCCGGCCCGGAGTGA
>Ga0070724_10002551_pt1 | contig 10032 bp, 10 predicted proteins | sample tdDd001_FD_67278 | JGI IMG/M metagenome (GOLD analysis project Ga0070724, IMG submission 67278) | Marine sediment microbial communities from the Atlantic coast under amendment with organic carbon and nitrate - tdDd00.1 | ecosystem: Environmental > Aquatic > Marine > Coastal > Sediment | place...
TATGCCAAACGAGAAAGTGAAATAAAAACGGCTATTTTTAACTTGCTCAAACATGAACATCAAATAGACTTCTTGACTATGATTGGTGTTGGTTTAGGTTTTCATATTGAAAGGCTTTTTCAGCTTTGTGATGTGCGTTATTTTTATTTATATGAGCCAGATCCTGATTGTTTTTATTGTGCTTTGCATTGCATTGATTTTGGCCCGTTAATAGAGCGATGCTACTCATTAGGCGGAGCATTTACTATTAAAATTGGTGGTAATGCAAACCAGTACGTAAACGGCCTAAATACTATGTTTAATCAGCATGGATTTTTTAACGTCTCTCGATTTTTTAACTATCGTCATTATCGTAGTGAAGCAACAGATGATACTTATCAAACCGTCCATGAACTAGCATATAGATTGAGTAGCGGTTGGGGCTTTTTTGAAGATGAATTAATCAGCGTTATTCATACCTTGTCTAATGCAAAAGCAAAATATCCTTACATTTTGGATAGAAGTTTATTTGATAACCAATTAGCTGATAAACCAGTATTTGTTATAGGTAATGGACCTTCACTTGATGAAACCATTGCATATATTAAGGATAATTCCGCAAATGCGGTTATCTTCTCTTGTGGTACCGCATTAAAACCGATATTAGATGCCGGAATTATTCCTGATTTTCACATTGAAATGGAGCGCACTGTCGCATTATTTGATTATGTTGATGCTGCTGGTCATAAAGATAAATTAAAGCATATTAATATTCTTGCATTAAACACAGTTTACGACAAAATTTTACGTCTATTTAAAAACGCTTATTTGTTAGCTAAGCCCAAAGATAGTGGTATGGATTTTCTCTATGAGTTTATGGATAAAAATAAATATCCATCTGTAGCTGGTTGTAACCCTACCGTAACTAACGCTGCAACTGCTGCAGCTATATACTTGGGGTTTAAAACCATGTATTTATTTGGGGTTGACTACGGTTATATAGATGAAGAGCACCATCATTCAAAAGGAAGTATTTACTATCAAAAGGATGGTGAAAAGCTTTATGGTAAAACTGTTGGTGATATGAAAATTAAGGGAAACTTTGTTGAGGAAGTTACTACAACGCAACATTTTGACAATTCAAGAGCTTCATTAGAAATTGTTCTAGAAAAAAATCCTGATATGACTTGTTATAACTGCAGTAACGGAGCTCATATTCAATTGACAAAACCTTTGAAACATATAGAAGCTCCGGAATTTTTCGCTATCGAAAATAAAAAAGAACTAATTGAAAACCTGCTATCAGTGGCTTTTTCTTCAAAGGAACTAGAGAAGCTGAACCTAAGCAAGCAATTTAAGAAAAAGCTAAGTGCTTTTGAACAATGCATTGATACACTTATAGAGTTGACCTCTACTAAAGTAACTTCTCGATTACAATTAGCGCAAATGTTTACAAAGCAATATAAGCACTTAAAGAATTTTGATGTAAGGGATGATACTCGTGTTATTTATCGCGCATTGAAAGGCACATTAAATTATTATCAAGCAAATATTATGACTAATGCATATTGTTATAGGGAGCAAAACCAGCAGATAGAGTTTATTGAATATGCCTTAAAACTATTTCATAAGCACCTTTTATGGCTTAATCGAGAGTTAGCTCAAGGCTATGACAAACCATCGAAGATATAGATAGTGTAAAAATACTAAAAATTAAGCTTGTAACTGATAATGGAGTTGAATAATGAATAGAAATGCAAGATGGCTTGATACATGGCAGAAAATGGCGAATATGGATGATGCGTTTTGTACGATGGGACGCAGTGCCTACACCATCACTGATTACTTTAAATACTTAAGTAATATTGCAACTGGTTTAGGACAAATTAATCAATCTGATAGGTTATTAGATATGGCTGGTGGTGCTGGTTATATTGCAATGTATTTTTCACCGTTAGTAGCAGCAGTTGATAGCTTTGATTATGCGAGTGATATGATCAAAAAATCAAAATCTATATGCTCTGGCTTTAATAATATTACTCCTTATGTTGATAATTTGTTAACTTTAGATGAAACCAAAGCAAAAGGCCATTTGTATAACAAAGCCGTATTAGGTGGTGCTTTACAGTTGTTTGAAGATTATGCAGAAGTTAAATTAATTTTACAGCATTTATTTGATGTAATGACGTTAGGCGGTCAAGCTATTGTAACTCATAATACAGATATAACGTTAAAACAAGCACATATTGAATCATATGATTTACTTGATTGGTCTAAAGAGAAAATTAACGAAGCTTTGAAGGCTGAACAGGATCGCCTTTGGATGGATTTTCAACAAGTAAAAGAAATTGCTTTAACTGTTGGATTTAAAGAATGTTATAAGCAAGACATCCATCCAGAGCTATTTCAATCAAGTCATATGTTTGACTTTGTTTTAGTGAAGTAACTTCTATTTAGACTGAAGCATTCGTTCAATAAAGAATGCTTCAGCATAAGAATATCCTACACTTGTACCTCTAGATATAGCATGTGCTTCAAGAGCTTTTTTACTTCGTGAATGAGGATATTCTCTAAGTTCTTGCTTGTAACAATCGAGTGCAGTCATTTTAATTTCTATAAAATCGGTTATATCGACAAAATAATTTGGCGTAAACTGTGCCATTGAATTTGACTGCCATTCTGTAGCTGAACGAACCTCAAAGCAAAAAATAGACTTTACGGTGCTACTTGGCTGTGGGCGACACGCTGTCATGACAGCTTTATGTGTTGTGAGGTGATCTATATTTAGATCACAACTAGAATGAGTATAAATAATACTCGGCAAATATTTAGATATAACACCTTCTATTACTTTTATTACATCCAATAGAGCAATGGAGTCCATTTTGTTATCTGGAAAGTTAAAAGAGTAAACTTTACTAATCCCTAATGTTTTTGCTGCTTGTTGCAGTGAGGTTAAACGCTCAGAGTCATGGGGGCTATTACCATGATTTGGCGTTTCTCTCGCACTAACACCATCTGTCATCGTTATCAGCCTGACTTCATCTTTATTGGCTACATGGCGAGCTATTGTGGCACCCATGCCTAAGGTTTCGTCATCACTGTGAGCGGCAATAACAAGAATTTTATTCATTATCTATTCCTTAATATAGCTATGCTATCATCGCCATGATTAAAAAGTAAATCTAGTATTGACAAATGAGAGGTAAATGGCAATGTCATTTGCTGATAAGTAGGGTGTTGATAATCTTGAAATTCAACATTGATGGTGTGGTGCCTAAATGACTCTAATGATAAGTAGTCTTTACCAAAAGCACCTGAAAGGTATTTACTTGCAGAAAAATGCTGACATATTTCGAGTATTAAATCTGATTTTGTATGATGCCAACAATGATCGCTACTGTATGAAATTTTTGTGGTAATTTGTAAAGCATCTAAGAAGAATATTAACTGAGCTTTTAAGCATTCATTAAAACTTTGCCAATTATAACTGTAAAAATGTTCAATTTCTTTTTCATATTTTTTGAAAAAAGGCGCTTTTTTGTAACTAAAGTAAATGCTTTGCCAGTGTTTTTTTCGCCAATTTTGACTATTTTGTATTTGTAAGTTATTGATAGCTAAATCACCAAATTTTCCAGATGTTAATAACGGAACAGAGAGTAACAATGGTCCGTTAGTGGTATTTATTTTATTACGGTTAGTCATGGAGTTTTTTTCAAACTGCACATGATCCAATACTATATGATGATCACTTCTATCAATTCGTTCAAAGTATCCTAACCAAGGTAAATAGGCTGGCTGGTTAATAGATATAGTTTTATTCATGTTAAGAACTCATAGCATATTGTTGCTATTTTTGAAGCATGTTCTAGTGACAACGTAGGGTATATTGGTAGTGAAACAGTGTTGTTCGCTAAAGATTGTGCATTTTGGGAGATTTTTAATAACTCTGTTATTTCTATCGGTATTATTGCTGAAATGTTTGATTCTTTAAGTTTAGCAATAAGTTGATTCGCTTTGTTTGTTGTTACAATGGCTCTGTATCTAACTGATTGGCAGTTTGATTCTGTGTCGTCTAATAAAGGAAGCTTAGCTTCTTTATAAATTTGCCATATTTGTTCTCGCTTTTGAATAAAGCTTGGAAGTTTTTTTAGCTGACAGCGGCCGATTGCTGCTTGTAATTCTGATAGTGGCAAATTAAAGTGATGGCTTTTTCCTGATCTCATATCAAAATCAAGATAATCTCTAACAAAATCGATATGCTCTTTATTCTTGCTGACAACCATGCCTCCTTGGCCTCCACTTGTAATCAACTTAGTGGCATAAAACGATAATACTCCGATATCTGCAATTGCACCTAGGGGCTTACCATTAGCGCTTGCGCCAAGTGCTTGAGCAACATCTTCAATAATTTTACCTGAAAAGCTGGGTAGAGTAGTTGCCTGGCCATAGAGATAAGGGTATATAAGGGTATCAGCATTGCTATTATTTAGACTTTTCTGACAAATGATTGTTTTACCTGCTGTTGTATCAATAATCTCTGTTGTTAACCCTGCCAAGTCGGCTGCTTGCTTTAGGGAGTTACAAACATATGTTGGTATTACAACATGACTTGAATTTAAAGCCTTTAAAGCTAGAAACAACGCAGTAGAACCCGTTGACGTAGCAACAGCATGTCCATCTGGTAAACCTAAAAATTCACATATTTCATATTCGAATAAAGAAACTTGTTCACCATTCGCTAGAATGCCTGACTCTAGTACAGATTGAGCTGCAAGGGATTCTTCAGTGCTTATTGAAAGTTTATTGTGAGGGATCACACTCATTTTGGTAATATCCTGCTTTTACTGTCATAGGGTTGCCAATCACTAGCGAATACGGAGGGATTTTTCCTGCTTCTACTATGGTTCCTGCAGCAACAACTGTGTGATGCCCTATATGGGCACCTCCCTTAATAACGCTGTGTGAGCCGACAAATACATTGTGCTCTAGAATAATGTTTTGTCGTTCAACCGTTTGTGATAAGCCTAAACATAATTTATGTGAATCAGCACAATTGATTGACACGAAAGATGCAATATCACAGTTGTCACCAATACTAACCATTGCCCCATTAGCGTTGACTTCAGACATACCCCCGATATATATATTATTGCCAAAGTTTGGGGTGCCATTTATCCAAACAAGGGGATGAAATTGGTTTTCTTTAAAATGAGTGTGTTCGGAAAACTGTTGTGAAAAATTTTTACTAGTCATCACTAAAGTCTCCTAGTGGTAAACAATTTGATGCTATTATTTTTCTACTGGCTTTGGTACCTAAAACATTTTTAAAAAGACTAGGTGGTAATCCATTTCCAGGGCGTCTAAGACCAATGTTAGACTCATTTAATATCTCATTAGGTTGAATATCTTTTAATGCAACAATACTACGTCGTGCTAGTGTTCGCATTTCAATTTCGTTAGTTGTTGGTTGAATAGAAGAACTGCCTAACATGTCATATGCCGTATTGATACTGTTTACCCATTCTGTTAGCCCTTCAGGGTCTTCAGAAAACCAATGATCAGGACCTTCAAGATCATGTGATAATGTAAAGTGTTTTTCAAAAACCCTAGCACCTAAAGCTACAGCTAAAGAAGATGCTAGGGGGCCCTGACTGTGATCTGAGAACCCTTTAATTACATGAGGAAAGGCCGCTTCTAATGTTTTAAGTTTATTTATATTTATGTCTTTTGGTGGTGTTGGGTACTGTGAGGTGCATAGGCAAAGAATACATGGGTAAGGGGTAGGCTCTAATGCTCCGATTGTTAATAATGCTTGGTATACTTCAGCTAGATCAGCCATTCCACATGACAAAATAATAGGAAGGCCTGTTTTTGAATACTCCTCAATTAGAGGCATGTTGGTAAAGTCGTCTGAGCCTACTTTTATCGCATCTATACCTAGATCAAGTAAAAGTTCTAAGTCACTAGGGTTTTGTGGAGTCGATAGAAAACAAATTTCTTGTTCTTTACAAAAACTTTTTAATTCTCTCCATTGATTTTTTGTAAACTCATGCCTTTCAAACATAAGTTGCATTGATTCAGTTATGGTTTTCCCTTGAGATTTGTAAGTAAACATTTGATTTGGGTCACCACAAAACTCTTTAGCTTTAAACGTTTGAAATTTTACTGCATGGCAACCAGATTCCTTTGCAACAACTACCATTTGTTTAGCTTGTTCTAAATCGCCATTATGGTTAATGCCTACTTCTGCAATGATGAACGGACTATGTGTTTTACTAATTTCTTGGTTTGCAATATTTATTTTCATGATTATTTTATCAAGTTAATTCAATGATAAGAGATTAATGTAATTTATGATCTCTTTGCTAATTCTTTGGGCACCTAAGCCATCACATAATTTCGTTGCATTATCAGACATTGCCTGCAAATTTGATGGTTGTTGCTGTAGTTTTTGTAACGTATCTATTAATTGCTCAATATTTGAAGCAGTTACCGAGCCAAAATTAACAGCTGCTCCATGTTTTTGCATTATTTTGGCAATATCTTTCTGGTTATCGGCTAGGGTAAAGGTTAATGCGGGAATACCTAAGCAGCAACGTTCCCAGCTATTACTGCTTGGAGCGCCTATTATTAGATCAAATTTCAGCATAAAATTCGCCATATCTTCACAATAATCAATTAATGTAATGTGTGGACATATGTATGTTAGCCTTTTCACTTGTGAGTATGCTGGGCTTATTGGATTAAGTAATGCTGTAATTTTATAATTTAAAGGCAAAGCTTTTGCTATTTGATATGTGGCACCTGTAGGGTCTGTTCCTCCAAAGAAAATGAGAATGTTCTCTACTATTGCTTTTGGACGTTTTTTGTTTGTTATTATTTTTTTGTGCAATTCATTAAACTCTCGTCTAAGCAGTGTGTAGTTTTCTCCTAATAATGTGATGCAGTCGTTAGGAATTAACTCAGCATATTCTTGTTTTTTTCTCGAAATCGTTGGATCTAGCAGTAGTTGGCATACATGTTTTCTATTTGGAATATCTTCCATAGCAAATAGTGGAAGTTTTTTTAGAAAATATTTTTGCCATATTTCTGTGAGTAAGTAGCTATCAACAATGATAAGTGACGCATTGATTTGTTTTGCATACAACAAAGTTTGTTTTGCATCTAGCTTTTCTTCAAGATGAGGCAAATGATGATATCCAATCTTATGCTTGGTAATTAGTTGTTTATATTGTTCTAGTTCTATATTCCCTATAAATTCAACATTTATATTTTCACTTATTAAAGCGCTTGCTAAGGACAAGCAACGAATAAGGTGACCACTTCCAGAGTTTGCAGTAGCGTCTACTCTAACAAGGATATTCATTAGCGTACTTTAAAGATTGGCTCTAATAAGTCGCATTTAATACTTTCTCGCATGTTTTGCTTTTCTACTCCAATATTTATGAGCTCTAAAACCTCTTCATAAGCACCGATTAACTTATCTATGGCCTCATTTCCATGACAGTAATTTAAATTATGCCCACCATTTAACAATATGCCTCGTTGATGCATTTCTTGTATAAACAGTGTTTGAACTTCTATCTCACTGTATCCTTGTTGTGGCTTTATTTGTGCAAAACTCCAGCTGGGGTGACCAGAAAAGGTTAGCATATTGGCTAATGAAAGTTTTTTTAATCCTTGTGTTAACTTTTGTCCCATTTTTAATGCGTGAGCTGGAAAGTTAACGCTATCTAGCTTATTGATACAAGCTTTTGCTGCAGCAAGAGATAGGGTTTCTCCACCAAAAGTGCCTGAAAAGAATATATTTTCCATTTCTGACATAATTTCTTTTCTACCAACAATAGCTGACAGTGGCATTCCGTTAGCCATGCCTTTGCCAAAAGCAGCTAAATCGGGAACTACACCAAATAGTGATTGAGCTCCTCCCATATCAAATCTAAAACCAGTGATCATTTCGTCAAAAATAAGGACAGCATTATTTTTTGTGCAAAGCTCTCGAACTTGTTGGAGAAAATTTTCTTGTGGGAAATACAAATTCATTGGTTCTAATATTACAGCTGCAATTGCATTGTTTTGCAGGTTAAAAATATCTTCTAAAGATTTTATGTCGTTGTAAGTAAAGCTATGTGTTAGGGCTTTTGTAGATTTTGGTACACCTAAATCTCTTGTTGTAGAGCCAATATACCAGTCTTGCCATCCGTGATAACCACAAACTGCGATGTGATCCCTGCCGGTATACGCTCTTGCTAGCCTTACTGCTGCAGAAGTTACGTCAGTTCCATTTTTTCCAAATCGAACTTGTTCAGCACACGGGATATGTTGAACTAGCAGTTCTGCTACTTCTGCTTCTAAGATGTGTGGAAGTGAAAAACTAATCCCCTTCTTTAATTGAGCGGAGATTGCAGCATCAACTTCTGGGTCTTGATAACCCAAGGTAACAGAGAGTAAGCTACTGACGAAATCAGTGTATTTATTTCCATCTAAGTCCCAAACTTCGCATCCTTTCCCACGTTCAATAAAATAAGGGGAGGAGCCTAATGGAAAAGCGAGCTTACTTTTGCTAAATGTTTGAGAGCCTAATGGAATTGTGGTCAAAGCTCTTTCTAAATATGTTTCAGACTGTATATAGCGACTACTCACAATGACTTTTCTCCACAAAAATCCAAGATATCTTTTTGGTTAAAACTATTATTGTTTTCATATAATGCATCGTAAACTTTACAAACAAAGAGATAGTCTTCTTCTAGATCAACTGTCCATCTTAAGGCTGATAAATCATGTTCTTGTTCTACATTTCCAATTTTAAACTCATCTAAATGTTCATCTATATATGTTGTTACGTGCTCTAACTCTAGATTACTTTTACTTTTATCATTAACGAGCATTAAGGTGTCGTAACTTAAAATTTCGACATCTAATCCATCAGGAAAGGTACGAGGATGGCAATTTGAGGTGTAGTCATATCCACCTTCTATATGCGTTTTTATAGCTAAATCAATAATATTATGGTCTGTGAGAGGACAGTCCGCTGTTAATCTAATTATATTTTTTGCATCGTGCTGCTGTGCCAAAATAACAAAACGGGAGAGCACATTATTTAAGTCGCCCCTAAAACACTCCAGATTGAATTTTTTGCAAGCAATTACAATTTCATCATCTTCGGGGTTGACAGAGGTTGCTATAATTAACTTATCTATTTGAGATGACTGCAATATTCGCTTGGATTGTTGTACTAACATAGGTAAGTTTGCTAGTGGTTTTAAGACTTTACCAGGTAATCTTGAAGAAGACATTCTAGCTTGTAGAATAGCAATGTTCATCATGCTCTCCTTTGATATTGATTGTTACTTAACCCTAACCAAACTAGATCATGTGGTATGCCATTTAAGAGCATGTAATCTGGGCTAGTTCCCTCAATGTGGTATCCTGCTTGGCAGAATACATGAGCGCTTGCTTGGTTTTCCTGGTAACAACTGGCCATTATTTTATTTAATTTAAGTGTTTCAAACGCAAAAGTAGTGATAAGTTTAATAGCTTCAATGGCTAAGCCTTTCCCCCAGAAATTCTTGTTACCTATAAATAGGCTTAAATCAGCTCTTTTATGATACTGATCTATAGGTCCTAGTTTAATATTTCCAATGTGTAGATCTGTATTTTTACAACAGATTGCCATTAAATATTCATCATCAGCATTGATTTTTGATTCTACAAACCCTTTGATCGATTCGTAATTTTGACAAAAATGTCGAACCTCTAAGTATTTTACAACTTCAGCATCATTGAGCCATCTTATGTAGTCATTTGAAACATCACTTAGTAAAATAGGTCTAAGGTATATATTGGCTGATTCGAGCTTTTTTTCAGGTGTCATATTAAACTCCTAGTTGCCAGTTTTGAGGTAGCAGTAGGTTTTCGTCATCGCTTTTAGTCGACGTAAAGTCTATGTCTAAGGATTTGGCTTGGTTGTACGCATTTACTATTTCGATAAGCTCTTTGTGGCTGCAACAACCAACAATAATTTTTTTAAAGTACTCCTCATTTATTACT
>Ga0070724_10002552_pt1 | contig 10028 bp, 10 predicted proteins | sample tdDd001_FD_67278 | JGI IMG/M metagenome (GOLD analysis project Ga0070724, IMG submission 67278) | Marine sediment microbial communities from the Atlantic coast under amendment with organic carbon and nitrate - tdDd00.1 | ecosystem: Environmental > Aquatic > Marine > Coastal > Sediment | place...
AGACCAAATCTAGCTTCAATATCTTTCATTATCATATACACACTGTTTCTATGAAGTGGCTGACTATCACTTTTTTGAGAATGAAATAGATACTCTGAATGACCCTTATTTCTACAATAGTTCATAATTCTAGTTTTGATACTTTCAGGAATAATCACTTCTCGTTTTCTCAGTTGTATGAAGTCTTTACCTTTTACATCTTTGACTTTGAGCTGCAACAACTCATTAATATTAAGATCCATATGCGTACCTAGTATAAATATCATATAATCTCTTCTATTTTTCTTAAGCAAGTACTCTTTTATCTCTTGAATAATCTCTACATCTTTAATCGGATATACTGTTTTCATCTATAACTCCTTTTAACTCAATATACTTTAGTGTGTCATACTCCTCTGTATGACCAAACAATTGCTTTAGTAACTCAAGATTCCTGGTACTTAAATAAAAAAGATACCCAAAGGATTTCCTCAAGGTATCTACACCAAAATCTTCTATACCATATAATCCGACAGCTTCAGCTAAAATTAGGATAGCTCTTTTTTTTCCTAACTTTTGATTAAAACCATCAGATGATTGAAATACATACTCATTTTTCTCTTTATCCTTACAATATGTTTCAATCTCCTCTCTTAACTCTCTTCTCAACTTGACTTCAATGTTTGAAATCATTAATGATCTCTTGTTTCTCAAACCACTAACTTTTAGAGACAATACTTCATCTAAGACCATTCCAGTTTCAAAACATAAGGCAAACAGTAAGTAGTCTCTCATATTAGTTTTCTTAAGGTAATCCATTATGTCTAATGCCTTTCCAATATTGATAATCACCAGTCAGTCACCTCCTTATTTCTAATTGTAAATACTACACAATACAATATTAGCACAAGCATTTAATTCTAATCAGAAATAAATGTGTATCTCATATCGAATCATTTTTTGCTATGGTTCCTAACTGACACTCTTGCATATATGTTCAGTTCATCAGTCATTAGTACTCCAATCCAATGCTTTTTAACTAAATAAATGGTATCCTCATCTACGGAGAATACCATTATAATACTTCGTTTTAAACTCAATTACTTATTTTATTTGTATGATTAATCAAACAATCTCACGATGTCACCACACTTTTTCAACTACGAATTTGGTACCGATTGTATTATAGTTCTTTCTAACTTTTCTAAATTACTACTATTAATATCTGACATATTGCAAAGCTTAATAGATTCCTTAACAATATTTAGTAACACAGCCTTCTCCTTATTATCAATATTATCTTTATGCTTATACCATATTTTGGGATAAATTTTGAATTGTTTTATCACATATCTTTCAGACTGATACTTACTTCTTATTGAACCCTCAAATAATTTGTGAGCTTTCTTTACATCAACTATAAATTCTTGAGGTATCTCAGATTTTAATATACTTTCAAGATAAAATCTACCCTTTTGTGTATCAATTTGGAAAGTATCAAAGCTGTCTTGCAAATATAATCTATTCTTTCCCCATTCTTCCCCTTTTTTATAAGCTATATCTAAGTAATGTTCTGCTCTATCTAAAACACCAGCATCCATACATGCTATACCATATTGTAGCCAAAAAAATGGTCTATCTTTATAAGATTCAAACTCACTAAGATTATCAAACACCTCAATTATCTCACTCCTAGCCTTTCCAGTATTGTTTAATGAAATCATTTGTAGGTTTGAAACTGAAATCAACTTCCTTGATATCAATTCACTTTTTTCGTCGTAATTATTCTTATTAGCATAGAGTGCAAGTTTTTTCACAGTAGAGATAATGTCTTTTTTACTTATTTTCTCTGATGAAAAATACTGTGCTAAAATAGGAGACTTGAATTCAACTTTGTTCTCTTCCCAGTTTATTAACGTCCTGACACTTTCATTGACACGGAGCATATGGTCAAAGTCCTTGATTTCCAAATACTCTACAATCTCGTGAGCACATAAACCTAGATTTAGAATTGAATTAATACATATAGCACTCAGAATCTCCCTGAGACCTTGGTTAGAACTCACACTGGCAAATACTTTGTCAATTCTTCTTTTAATTTCTTTCGAATTTACTAAATCTAATAAGATATTGTACAACTTGCTTTTCATGTCTTTTCTTATATATTTCTTTTTTTGACCGTTACCAGAAACTCCTTTTTTCTCCCAAATATTTATTTTATCCAATAGATTGGAAACTGAGAATATTTCAGATTCATTTAAACGATTTAAATCAATTTCAATTACATCATCTTGTGTGATATTTAGTCTAGATGTAAGTTCTTTTAGTCTATTCATATGAACATATGATCTTCCTGATAAAATTATTTTTGTATCTTCATTTATCATGCAAGATAGATAGTCAATAACTTGCCAATGGTCATAATAATCTTCCAAAAATATTATTGGAGATTTAACTTTATCCCTTATATAATTAATTTCCTCATAAAAGGATTCACTTAAACCATTGAAGACATATACATCATGTTTTTTACATAAATCCATACTACATTTTCTAATAAATGATGTTTTTCCATTACCAATATCAGAATGAATAACAACAATTTTTTCGTCTCTGTCATCTATATACTTTTGCAACTCATACTTTTCTTTACGATTAAACAAATAATCATTATTATCAATATTTGAATATGCAATTTTGTCCTGAATATCACCATAAATTAATAGCGACCAATAGTCTTCTGTAATAGCATTCTTATATGGGAATAAACTTGGTTCCACTTTCGTAAAGCATTCAAACTCGATTTCATTTTCAGTCGAATTAAAGGTACTCTTAACTTCATTTATCTTTTTAACGAAATTATGTAGTCCGATATATTTTACTGCTCCATAATCTAATCTGGTATCAAGTTCATCTCTCTCTTCTTCATCTATAAGTCTATCTATGAAAAAAATCTTATTCTTTAAATCTGGATTAGTATTTATTATTCTTGTTATATCCAAATCATAATCTAAGGAAGTTCCGATAAAGAACGCTGCTTTGCAACTTTTCAATGCATGAACAAACAATCCTTTCCAATCACTATTGATAAAATCTTCAGTGTTGTAGCTAGCTTTTGTTAGTTTAAACTCACTTTTTAATGTATCCTTAGTTAACTTATCAATATAACCATTTATATGAACAACTATCTCATTTTTAGAATATTGCCTTGGATTATTACTCAATGTAACTGGGGTAATTTTTTTCCCAATAATCTTTGCAGTTGTTTCATATACGTCATCATAATTTGTTGTATAAACCTCATTCCAATTTACATCAACAATTCCTTTATAAGTTTCTTCAGCCAAATCATCTGAATCAGATTTAATGCTCTTGCATTTAAACTCCTCTCTAAGAAGAGATATCAACTCAGTACTACTTTTACTTCTTAAATAGTGATTTGAAACTTTAGATAAATCACCATTCTCTTTTAATCCCATTTGTCTACATAACTTATAACTTAATTCTGTTGCATCTCCCATTTCTACATCAAGCAGATTTATTGCCATTCTTGAAAAACCAGCTCCTAAAAAAAGTAATGCTTTACCAGCGAGTGCATATTCTATTGCTTTTTCAAAAGTCATAACGCCTCCATAATATAAATTTAGATTATTCTACATAAAACTAGCAATCATCTCAATAATTGTAACATATAAAATATTACAACTTTCATCTCATTCACAAAATTTATCCTTTCGAAATATGTTCTTTTATGACAACAACTAAGAAGGAAATTTTTGTCTGTCTACTACCTTCTAGAATAGGAAACCGATACCTTCAATCTCACGATGTAATCTATATTACTCGTTTATAGAAGTAATAAAATATATCCAAATCAGAATTATGATGATTGGACCAAGTTTTAAGTTTCTGACTATCAGAAAATGCAGTCATTTGTATTTCGGTTCATTCAAAACAATCCTAAATTAATTGTATCACAAACAAATAGAGATTTGACAACATCTACACATAACAGAATAATGAAACGAGCCAGCTGCATATGTGTAGCAACTTGTTTCATTACCCTTATCAAATTTTATGGGAATAATTTAATTACATTGTCTATTAGCTCAACGAACAAGTCTAATGTGAAACCAGTGTGTTATAAAGATGACTCCATGTTATTTTGACCTGATCCATCTCCATCACACTCAACTGGTGGGTATTTCTTGATAACCTTAAAAGCTAAGTTTTCTAAAGTACTGTCATTTGATAAATAAATACCTCTATCAAAACTATCTAACGATAATAAAGTAGATTGCCCAATAACTTCGACATCGTCTTTTTTAAACACTGCAATTGTAAAGTCACCTTCATCTCCATGAAAAGCAACTTTATATTTATGTATTAGTCCTAACTGTTTCAAAAAATTCCCGTTTACCAAATTAGACTCAATTGTTTTAATATATTTTACCTTAAACTTAATGAAATCTCTAGATATACGACTTCCTGTACCACTTTCAGGCTTTTTCATTTTAACACTTCCTCTCAATATTTAAACATCAATTTATACTTTTATGAACTGTCTTCAAACTTATTTAAAACATCCGTGTTTTGACTCCTAGTTTTGAATCCAAGTTAATAATAATGAACAATAATTATTTAGTTGTAAATGTGAATTCTTACCTATTAAATTTTACCATTTAAATAAATCGGGGCAAATTAAGAATTACCAATTATCTCTTTTTCATCCATCAGTTATCATATAAATAATATTTCGTACCACCCTGATAAATCAGAAGATTGCTGGCTAAGAAAAAAGTATCCTGAAACTCTTCTGTAGATGCTAATCAATTAATTATTTCTACTTGTTTATTAGTTCCATAGATGAATTGAATACCTAATTCATTATTTCAAAAGAAAATATCATTGAATGATTCTTTTTGTTTTATCTTATTTATTCATCGCATTGATAGGATTACAATCTACTCTTTTTTAATACCATCTTCTAAACTTGTTAGATAATAATTATCCGAATTCGCATTTTCATTAACTGTTAAATAAAACTTATACAACTTTTTTGTCATTAGATTATTTATTATTGTGATATCTGCATCAGGTAAAATAAGTGTCATTTCTTCATTTGGTGTATTTCCACTTATAGTTTCTTCGACTTCAAGTTTGCAATATATTATAGGTGAAATTATATTGTCTGCTTCATTATAATCAGAGTGAAGTTTAAAATCACTTATAAACGCTGTAATAACAAGTTCAGATGAGTTTATTAAATCCTGTTCAGTCATTATAGGACCATCAATTATCAAATTATATTTGACTCTCTCCTCATACGAATCTAAATAAATAACTCCTGAATCCTCATCTGATTTACTAACAACACTGCGCCCAGTAAAAATTATAAGTCCTATTAAAGTAAATATGATTATCTGTAAATATATTATTTTCACACTAAACTCCCTTGTTTTCTATTATATGTGTTATTACAAGTTTGAATACGGAGATATTGTATTCCTATTCAATTCAAGTACGTTATTTTTACTTTGTTTTATACCTTATCAAAGTGTAGCAAATCTTAATAAAGTCGAAATATCAGCATATAATCATTTTAATCGATACTCAATTAAATAGAATAATAGAAACGGAAATGGCAACAAAAAACTTTTTTTACTGAAAAAGTTTTGGGCGTCTCTTACCCGCAAATTAATTAATTCTGATTAAAGAACCTAAACTTCTTGAAGTCATTTTCCTAAGTTTAGGAGACAAGTTCCTTGGGCGATCAGATATAAATGCGAAATCAACTTTCATCATAGCGACTAAATCATAAAGTACTATTGTAACAGCCCATGAATGATAATTAAATGATTCATATCTACAGTGTGTTAGACTATTTCTTATGTTTAGTTCGTCGCTACCAAATAGTATTCCTAACATCTTCCTAAAAGGTTTTTCTATTAAATGACTCATCTCTCTGTTACTAAGTATTTCTCCGAGAGAAATTTTTCCGAGAATAAGTTTCGCCTTCATAGATCCACTAGAATAAAGGTTATACTTCAAGAATAACTGATTTGCTAATATAATCGAGGCTTCTACTCCAATATAAGATGGACCATCATATTTTTCATCATAGTAATATACTCTCTCAAGAACTTATATATATTTATATCTTTATCCTGAATTTCAACTCTAGACATCTCATCTAGAAACTTTACAATAAAATCTACTTTCAATGATGTTCTTAAATCTTCTTCAATCAATGAAATAAGACATAAATTAGCACCATATAAGCATTACAATTCCGGATATTCATAACTGCTGAAATCATGTTCTTTTAAGAACGAAACATTTTTTTCGATTTCTTCAACTACATAATCAAATATGTCAATAGTAGATACTTGTCCATTATCTACTTCATTTACTGGCACAATCTTGTGACCATGTAATAGATATAACTGAGTCAAAATATTCGAAAAATCTGTAAGCGATGTATCAATGAGTGATATCATTTTCCTGTTATGCCCCGTTTCAGAGCTAATAAAGCTATCTGGAGATTTTTGTTCTACCTTGCATTTCTTTCTGTTATGCTTTGTCAAACTATTTATATAGCTATACAGTTCAAGTCGTTTTGATTTGGACCTATAATCTTCTGTCTTTTCTAGCTTCTTTACTTGAATATCAAATTCAATAACTCTAGCTGCAGATGGATAATTTTCACAATAAGCATTCTTGCCCATTTCTGCTATTCTAATCCCTGCATTCTCAACATCGTATTCTTTAATAATCGATTCAAATGAAGTTCTTACATAGCTCAACCTATCAGGCATTTCCAATGCCTGTGGTACTATCAATTTTTCAGTTGCATGGATATAGCAAATAGTTTCAGTTTCTTCAACTACGCAATAAACAATGTCTTTGGCTCTTGCTCTGATACCTATAGCTTTCATACAATCCCTCAATTCTTCTCTAATTAATGTTCCTGCTCTATCATACCTGTTGATAGGATTATTCCAAACATTACCTCTATATAATCATCATATGATAACTCACTCGGTCCCTTTATCTTAACCTACATCTAAGGTATAATTCTGTAATGTGTATAAATAATGGAACTAGCTGTAAATAAAAGATAGTTAAATTTTTTACTTTAAAAATATATATTACAACTCGTTTTTCACTAATTTAAACCACAGATTTTAGTTTATATCCATTTAATAAAGTCATACTACGTAACTATTTTCTCTTTGCTAATTTATAAAAAACATTCACTATTTAGTTAATACTGTTCAACCTTACAAAATTAACATTCTCCTGATTACTCATAAATGACATTATTTAGATATCGTTTGTCCAGTTTTAACTAAAATGAATGAATAGACATCATGCTCTAAATAATGTTGTTTTAGTAAGTTTTCACTTAAAGGGAGTATATTTTGATAAGTTTCGTTTAATCTGTCAACTTCAAACTCAAATAACCTATTATTAAGTTCAAGTTTAGTTGATAGCACAATTTATCTACTTACACAGATCACAAGTAATATGTATGAAACAAATACTAAATATATCATTTTGGAATATAAAAGGAGGCTTCAGTTAATTTTCATATATTCATTTCTTAAGTCATTCGAAAGTAACTACATTCAAAATGTTTATTTAATCATATCTGCTAATTCGATATGTTATGCAATCGCTGCACATTCCGAAATCATTATTAATCATAATACTACTACATGTTTCACAAAAGCTAATACAGTCTAAGGAGTAGCTAGTACCACATTCTGTACAAAAGCATGATTTAAGAATTGTGTGGTCCATCACAAATGATTCATTACCACAATCCGGACAATAGTATACAGGGAAATCACCTCCATCTGTTCCGCACTCATATTTTGAAATCAACATTATCTCTTCCACATAATTTTCTGCAAATTCCTCACTATCAAACTCAGTTTCACAGACATAGCATTCTACTCCATCATCAACTACTACTGATTTATAGCTACAGTTAGGACATTTAAAAATTAAGCTACCATTCTCTTCTATTATTTTTATGTTTTTCTTTATGTTATTATACTTTTCTTTAAGAAACTCTTCTATTTCATGAGCTGCAGTTTTGATTTCTTCTAATTTCTTTTTTACCTCTTCTGAAATATATGTCTGACTTATCTCATCATCAATGAAGTTAAGTAAAGAATATAGCGTCCTAACGATGATTGCTTTTACTTGTTCCTCTCTAACAACAAATGAAAAGTGTTCGATTTGGTTCCGCAACTTTCTCAACTTCTTTATGGTTGTTATAAATTGGGGATCGACCTGAATTCTACACACTTTCTCAAGCCTCTTAATAGAAGTATCTGAGTCAACACTAATAAAATCACCTTTCTCCAACATAGAATAATCAGCTGTATCTAATTTTTGAAATAATAATGACCAATGCTCTTGCTCAAGTCGAACCTTCATTATCAACTCAACACCCGCACTTAAATGCAACACTGAGTATTTCAATCTATCTTTCTGCTGAGTATGAATAATCTCTAACGAATGCTCGATGAAATCTAACGCATTATCGATTAAATTAAATCTTATCTCCCCCATATTACTACCTTCTTTCTAACGATTACAAACTTTCATCACTAAATTGTGTATAATGCAATAATTATTCTAATTGATGCAACATACTACTAAAAGTCAAGCTTTGATGTAAAAAGCATCTGATTGTTCACTAAAAACAATACCGAGAATACATTTGAATAGTTTAACCTGTGGTGCTTACTATTATAAAAAAGGAAATGGCACCAAAAATAATTTTTAAACTGAAAAAGTTTTGGGCGTCTCTTACCCTCACCTATTTTTTGAGCCCCAAAGGACCCGCTTTCTTTTGAGATGATACCATTTCCTGATATAAGTGATATCTACTCTGGATAAAAGACACTATCTAAAAAATCCTTAATTCATTTTCTTAGCGAAAACACATCCGAGATGCCTTCGAACTTACAGTCTCTCTCATACTTGCGAGTCAGCGAACGCCTAATGAGCTGGTGATAAGGTTAGTGAGAAGGATTGTCCACGATAACAAGATTAGGTATCTACTCTTCTCAAATCGTACTTTTATCCCACTCTTCTATGGATCTCTGCTCAGTTGTAGTGTTAAGTGATTGAACTATATTCGTTTCTTCATTTCTAGCAAGAAAACTAACCCTCTATTTTCACTAATCTGTTTTATGTTTCTAATTTCGGTCTTATAGCTATGTACGTTTAAGGCAGCACTCCCTATTAAAGAAGATATTCCTATTACTTTCCCAGATGAAGGTAAATTGAAGTAATGAGCAGCTAAACTTGTAACACTTCCCCCAGCAATGAACATAGAAGAAATCTTTCTGAAAAGGCTATCTCTTTCAGAATTGATTTTCAATTCAATATCATTGATTCTAGGTTCAATTTTCTTCTTTACTAGATCATCAATATCGTATAACTCCTCAACCGATGATTTAATAACAACATCTCTCACCTCTTGACGAAAGTAACCAATTTCATCTTTTAGTTTATATCGAACTTTCAAAATTTCTTTAGGCCTAAGTTCAGGAAACTCTGGAAACATTACCGAAAGAGCACTAAATGCAACTTTACTGACAGTTTCGTCTATGGAAGGTGCTAAAGGAATATTTCCAACCTCTGTCATCGTTTGACATGCAACACTACTTAAAATTCTGTTATCACTTATTGGTATGAGTTCACTTGATACTCCAATATTTAAACCAGTAAACAAACTTTTCCATCTATGTGCGACATACCAATATGTATCAATGTAACCTTTATCACTAGGAATCAAACCAATACTTCGTCCCCAATAATAGAACATTGAAAAAACTTCCTTATTTAATTCAGTACTTCCATATAACACTCCATCTTCAATATCTGAAGGCGTATGCTTTACAACAATAGGATTCAATACTTTTGCATTAATTAATTCCTTATTTTCCTCTAGAAAAGATTCAAATCTACGGTTATATACATCAGTTAATAAATCATCTTGAATTCTTTCATCAAAACGTTTCAAA
>Ga0070724_10002553_pt1 | contig 10028 bp, 6 predicted proteins | sample tdDd001_FD_67278 | JGI IMG/M metagenome (GOLD analysis project Ga0070724, IMG submission 67278) | Marine sediment microbial communities from the Atlantic coast under amendment with organic carbon and nitrate - tdDd00.1 | ecosystem: Environmental > Aquatic > Marine > Coastal > Sediment | place...
AAAACAAAGTTACATTTATTGTTATATTTTAAATATAATATTTTTATGTTAGAATAATCATAAAATATGCTAAATTGTTTTTTTATAACTTTTTCATAGGAAAGTAGATAAAGGACTTACCATGAAACCTCTAGTTAGTATTATTTACATCATTTTAATCTTATCTTTTTACAATAATATTTTAGCAAACGAAAATAAAAATAACGAAAATCCTAAAAAAATAACTTTACAACTTCAATGGAAACATCAATTTCAATTTGCAGGATATTACATTGCTAAAGAAAAAGGATACTATAAAGATGCAAATTTAGAAGTTCAAATTAGAGAGTTTGATTACAATGTAGACCTAATAAAAGATACAATAGATGGAAAATATGATTTTGCAACAGGTAGATCTTCTTTAATAGTAAACAAAAGCCACGGAGATAAAATCACACTTTTAGCTGCAATATTTCAAGCCGCTGCAGATGTTTTAGTTGCAACAAAAGAGTCTAATATCAAATCTTTTGAAGATTTTAAAAATAAAAAAATCATGATTACAGGTGATGCTAAAAATGATTTAGTATATAAAAGTATGCTTTTCTCCCAAAATGTTTCTACTGATGATATGCAAGTAATAAAACACTCATTTAATATAGAGGATTTAGTTAATAGAAAAACAGATTTAATGGCCTCGTATATTTCAAATGAACCTTTTAGATTAAAAGAAGAGTATGGTCTTGATAGTGTTATATTTGACCCAAAAGATTATGGTTTTGATTTCTATGGAGATATTCTGTTTACTTCAGAAGAACTTGTAAAAAAAGACCCCCATTTAGTTCAAAAGTTTAAAGAAGCCTCTATTAGAGGATGGATTTATGCATTTGAAAATATTGATGAAAGTGTAAATATTATACTTGAGAAATACAATACACAAAATAAATCAAAAAAAGCACTTATATATGAAGCAAAAGAGTTAAAAAAACTAGCTTACTATAAAAATGATACTCTTGGGAAAATAGACTACAATAAAATAGATAGAATTTATGATGCTTATAAACTAATGGGTATAGCAAAAAACTCAAAAAACTTTGAAGGTTTTATATTTGATGATTTCACATCTTTATTAAATTTAAATACAAAAGAAAAAGAGTATTTAAATAAAAAACAAAGTATTAAACTATGTATTGATCCAGACTGGATGCCTTATGAGAAATTTGATTTAATGGGTAAACATGTAGGATTAAGTGCTGATTACTTTAAAATTTTTGAAGAGAGATTAAAGATAGAAATTAATCCAGTATTTACAACTAATTGGTCACAAACACTAGAGTTTATGAAACAAAGGAAATGTGATGTTTTATCACTAGCTATGCAAACACCAAATAGAAAAAAATATATAAAATTTACACCTGTACTTTTAGAGATGCCACTTGTTTTTGCAACAAAACTAAATGTAACTTTTGTAGACAATTTTAAACAATTAAGAAAGAAAAAAATTGCAATTGTAAAAGATTATGCTTATGTAGAGATAATCAAAAGAAAGTATCCAAACCTTATGTTAATTGAAGTAAAAAATACACAAGAAGGATTAGAGAAAGTATTTAATGAAGATGTTTTTGGATTTATAGGTTCAGTTGCAGATATTAGTTACCATACACAAAAAGATTTCTTAGCCAAGCTAAAAATTGCTGGTAAATTTGAAGAGAAATTAACTCTAAGTATTGGTATTAGAAACGATGATGAGACTCTATATTCAATATTTAGTAAATTAGTAATGGCTATCCCAGATTCAATAAAAGATGATATTAGAGATAAACATCTTGCTATAAAATATGAACTACAAAAAGACTACTCACTATTTTGGAAAAGTTCACTAATATTTATCACTATTATTCTAATTGGTACATACTGGATATATACAATTAGAAAAGAAAAGAAAAAAACAGAATTGTTACTATATAAACTTCAAATTTCAAGAGGACAAATAAAAGAAAAAAATAAAGAGCTAAAAATTCTAGCTAGTACAGATAAATTAACAACCCTATTTAATAGAGTAAAACTTGATAACGCCCTAATAAAAGAGCTACAAAGATCTAAAAGATACAATCATCCCTTTGGGATTATTATACTTGATATTGACGATTTTAAAATTGTAAATGACACTTATGGACACTTAGTTGGAGATGAAGTTTTAATAAAAATTGCTGAATTACTAAAAAGTCATACTAGAAAAATAGATATCTGTGGACGATGGGGTGGAGAAGAGTTTATGATAATATGTCCAGAAACTAATCTAAATGGTATAAAAAAACTCTCAAATATTTTAAGAGAAAAGATACATCAACACAACTTCGAAAATATAGGTACTATTACTGCTAGTTTTGGTATTGCAGAGTGTAAAGCTACTGATACTTCTGATAGTTTAATTCTAAAAGCAGATAAAGCACTTTATAATGCAAAAAGAGATGGTAAAAACTGTGTTAGAGGATATTTAAATGACTAGTGATTTAAATCAATATAGTCATTTAATTTTGAATAACCACTAATAGGATTAGCTTCTAAATCAATATTTACAACTTCAATTGGGATATTAAAATCTTCTAAAAAATCTTCTTTTATTTTTGAAAAAGATTCATTGTTTAAAACTAAAAAATCATCCCCTCTAAATCTAAATATTTTGGTACCTTCTTTGTATACTGTTTTTAGATACTCAGCAAAAGTAACAAGTAATGAATCACCCTTTTCCCAAGAGTTTTCTTTGTTAAACTGATTAAAGTTACGTAATAAAACAATAGTCATATATCTGTTTTCAAACTTTTGAGAATTTTTATTTAAGACTAAATCTAAATAATCACTATTATAAAGACCTGTTAATTTATCTTTATAGAAAAAAGAGAACCTCTGTTCTTCAAATTCAGTTATTGGATTTTGATTTACTTCGATGTTTATCTCAACATCTAAAAGAACCTTTGTAGCAACATCAACCAACTGTTTTGAAAAACTAATATTTGATAAAGTTTTTAACTCCTCAATAGCATCTTCTTTATTTTTTCTTGGTTTATAAATTCTACTTGTAGTCATTGCATCAAAAGTATCTGCAATAGCCATAATTTGAGAATAAAGAGGTATTTCATCCCCTTTTAATCCATCTGGGTAACCTGAACCATTAAACCTCTCATGGTGATGTTTTACATAAATTGATAAATCTTTATACATAGGTATTTGATTTAATATTTCATAACTCATTATCGCATGCTTTTTCATAAGACTAAATTCAAATCCTGTTAAAGCATTAGGCTTTAATAAAATACTATCAGGAATAGCAATTTTCCCAATATCATGTAAAATACCAGCTTGATATATAGTATCTAACTCTTTCTCTTCTGCTCCAAACTCTTTTAAAATCATTTCAGAGTATTTTGCAACTCTTAAAGAGTGCCCACTTGTATAAGAATCACGAATTTCAACCATATTTACTAAAGCTAAAATAGTATCTTCATAGTTTTTAAATTTCTCTTCTTGAAGTAAACTATTCTCTAAAACTTTTTTCTCAATAATACCTTCTAGATTTTTTTTATAGTACTCATTCTCTTTTTTATTTTGTAAAGATGCTCCTATTTTAATAAGTGTTGCATACATTTGTTGCATGTCTATTGGTTTAATTAAATATCCATCTAATCCTAAAGAGATAGATTCTAAAAGCTTCTTAGAATCTGAGTATGCACTAGTAATAACAATAATTTGTTCTGGATTAATCTCTAAAATTTTTTTAGACATATCTAAACCATTTAGTTTAGGCATTGCAATATCTGTGATAACTACATCATAGGATTTTTGTTTATATAACTCTAGTGCTTCTACTCCATTATGGGCAGTATCAACACTTTTAAACATTCTTTCAAACATTTTTGCAGTTAACTCACAAAGTGCTACCTCATCTTCTACATATAATAGTGTACAATTTAGTAAATACTCTTTTAGTTTCCTACTATCTATTTGCATCTTCACTCCTATAAATTGGAAGATCTACATAAAAACACGCTCCACTATTATTGTTATAAACACCAATTTGTCCATTGAAATGTTTTTCAACAATAGTTTTACACATATATAAACCTAGTCCTGTACCATCTTTTTCATCTTTTGTACTAAAATAAGGATCAAATATTTTATCTATAATCTCTTCTTTTATACCACATCCATTATCACAAATTTGAACTTTAATAACTTGATTAATTTTAAAAATACAAATATCAATTTTTTTATCTTTTATATTATTACTTACTAAAGCCTCTTTTGCATTTTTTATTATATTAATAAATACTTGAAGTAACTCTCTTGAATGAACTTTTACCTCAACACTATCTTTCTCTTCAATATTAACTACAATACCATTGTTTTCTAAAGACTTATCCATAATCTTTAAAGTCTCATCAATTAATACTTTTGGAGTAGTAATCTCTTTTTCTTTATTTGGCTTAAAGAAATCTCTAAAATCATCAATTGTTTGAGATAAGTACTTTGTTTGTTCTAAAATTGAATCAGTATTATCTTTTAACTCTTCATCATCAACCATACCTAATTCTATATCAACTAAAGTATTATTTGCGGCCATTGAAATAACAGATATTGGTTGTCTCCACTGGTGAGCAATCATAGAAATCATCTCTCCCATTGCAGCATGACGAGATTGAGCAATCATAATCTCTTCTTTATCTTTTAACTCTTCTTTTAAATATATCTCTTTTGTAATCTCTTGTTTTATCGCTAAAAAATTTATAATCTCATTATTGTTATCTAAAATAGGAGTGATTATTGCACTTTCCCAAAACTCTTTTCCATCTTTATCGATATTTTTAAAAGTTCCTCTCCAAGTTTTTTTAGATACTAACATTTCCCATAAATCTTTATAATCACTTGATGATGTGAACTCCGATTTTAAGATTCTTGGGTTCTGTCCTATTGATTCACCATAAGTATATCCAGTCACTTTTGTAAAATGTGGATTTACATACTCTATTTCACCATCAGTATTTGTTATTACAATTGATATAGGAGAGTGTTCAATAGCAATTTTAAGTTTGATAAGTTCCTGCTTTAAAAGTTGCATATTTGTAATATCAGTATGAAATCCAAGCATTCTAACTGCCTGACCATTTTCATCAAATATTGTTCTTCCTTTATCTAATATCCAAACCCATGAACCATCTTTATGTCTTAATCTATGAATATTTTCATAAAATAAAGTCTCTTTATTTTGATTTGCTAAGATATCTTTGATTGCTTTATCTTTATCATCGGGATGAACTCTCTCATCCCAAGTATCAAGTATATTCTCTAACTCATCTTCTTTGTAACCTAACATCTCTTTCCAAATTTTAGAAAAGTATACCTCATCAGTTTTAAGATTCCAATCCCAAAGTCCTAATTTTGAACCTGTAACAGCATAATCATATCTATCATATAGAATTTTATACTTATCTTTTAACTCATATAATTTAACCTGATTCTTATATATTTTATTAACAACAAGTGCTATTATAAAAAGTAAAACCAGTGAGAATAAAATTATTGCAATTATTTGTAAAGAGTAGTTTTCAAAAATCTCATCTAAACTACTTTGATATAAACTTAAAGGTATAGAAACAGATATACCACCTCTTACTTCACCTAGTTTATATCCTTGAGATTGATGACAAGATAAACATGAATCTTCAACTACTAATTTACCAATAAAGTTATAATTATTTCTGTCATAATCAATCTCTGTATAGTAACTCTCTTTTTCATTTTTTTCAAAAAACTTTAAAGCTTTTTCTTCAAATTCATTAGCTTTATTTAATGGATTTAGAGGATTTAAACTTGTGATTTTATAAGAATAGTTTCCATTTTTATTTATCATTTCTGATACTTGTCTTGTCATCCAAGCAGGGTTTATTTTTATTAATAACTCGCCATCTTCTGAGTACAAAACATTATCTTTTAAATATTCATTTGGCTTTATTTTTCCATCTGGTTTTACATAAACACCACCATACTTAGCATTCCATGATCTAAATACTTTCACGTTCTCAAAGTGTGCTTTTGCTGCTTGAAAAATAGTTTGTGTAAACAGACTCTTATTAGTTTCATGTATTTTATTTTTATAATTGATTATAAAATATGTCATTGAAACAATTAACAATGATAAAAATATAAAAACTAAATTTCTAACTAACTTTGGATTCATTTCAAACCTTAAGAATATTGGAACTTCTCTTTAAACTCTTTGATTAATTCACTCTCTCTTTTATAGATATATCTCTCCAAAGAGCTTTCTACTTCATCTTTTTCTTTTATTAATAGTTCAACACTAACACTTTTATTATCATTCTGTTTTATTTTATAAACCCTAGAGCTTAGTCTCATATAATCAATTGGTGTATTTTTTTCATCCCTTGATAGAACAATTAAAATATCAATTAAATCATGTTTTTCATAAGTAAACTTTTCAGCTACAGCATTTATAAAAACCTCTTTTGTTGATATAGCTTCAAGTTTAACTTCAAATCTCTCTTTATCACTATTAAATACATAAGCTTTAGTTTTACTATCAGGCTGAATCACAATCTCATTTCTATCCTTAAACTCAGGATGGAAAAGTTCTTGTTTTCGTAAAACCACTTCATACTCATCAATATTCATTGAAACAATAGAACATCTTATATCCTCATTTATTAAAGAGGAATCTAATATTGCTTGTTTTTCTTCTTTGATAGCAAGTAATTGAAAGTGAGTTGTTCTAAGAGTAATATCATCACCATCAATCTTTATAATCTTTCCACTATTTATTATTGGTACACCTTTATAGTGGTTTATTACATCAATTTTCATACTATTTTCAAATATAAAGTTTAGTATTTCAGAGTCATCTTTTTCATCACTGCTTTCTGAGACAATCTCTTTTTCAAAAGGATCTTGACCAGCAAGTTCTAAAAACTGAAATTCTCTTCTTTTTAGATTAGAAAGAACCTTTAAAAAAGTTGCTATCATTTTAGTTGCATTAACAGGCTTAGCAATAAAATCACTAACCCCAATATGAAATGACTTCATTAAAGTATCACTATCTGAATGTGCAGATAAAATCACTATCTCAACATCAGGATTTATTTTTTTAATTTGTCGAATCATATCATGACCACTTAAATTAGGCATTGTTAAATCTGTCAAAATTAAATCTGGCTTGTTTTTCTTATATTCTAATACCCCTTCAACCCCATCAGAAGCTGTATAAACCTCTTTAAAAAGCTTTTTTAAAAACTTATCAATCTGTTTTCTTAACTCATGATTATCTTCAACAAATAAAATAGTATAGTCTTTAGCAATCTCTTTTAGTTTTGTAATATGCTGCATATTTTCCATTTATATTCCTAATTTACTTTTTAAAATCTTCTTCAATTTTATGAACTATGTCTCTTAATCTATTTACATTTAAATCAAATTCATTAGCACTTCTTAGACCATTTTGAATACTTTTTACTTCAAATGGCGCATTTAGCTTTGTAATTTGATTTATTGTATTTAAAATAGCAACCTCTTTTACACTTGTTTCTAAAAACATTGGAGTATCTATATAAAAAACTGTATCTACTAATTGTTGAGGAAAGCCCCATCTTTTAAGAACTATAGAGCTTAATTCAGATGATGAAATTCCAACAAAATCTTTTTCAACCCTTGATTCATTTTTATTTTCTAAAAGTAGTTTGAAATTTTCTTGTTTATTCTCTTTTTTTATATACTCAGAGATAAAAAACTTCCCTATATATTGTAAAAAAAGAGGTAATATCAACTTCTCTTTTAAATCTACTTGGGTTTCATCTAACCACTCAAAAAGCAACTTAAAAGCACTATCACTAATTCTTTTAAATTCAAAATATGAAATTCCAAAAGCTTTTAAGTCAAATTTTAAACTATTTAAAACCAATTCAGCTATACAAACAGCAATAGTAAAATGCATACCATATAAACTAAGTGCTCTTCCAGGAGTATAAATAGGATTTAAAAAACCGAAATATTTAGAATTTGCTAACTCTAATAGTCTTGTAGTTAAAATTGGATCATTTTGTATTATATGTAATAACTTTTTTGTATCATAGTTTTGTTCATGATTTAAGTTCAAAAGATGATTAACTTTTTCAGGTAAAACTGGTAGGGTTTCTAGCTTCTTTTCTATATCCAACATGCTGTTATACTCAATTATTTTTTAATATATAATAACATAATAATATCATTAATGCAAAGCAATAAACAAAGAATAAATACTTGTACTCTATAATAAAAACAAAAATCAAAAAGAGAAAACATGAAACACTATGATTTAATAATAATTGGAGCTGGAAGAGCTTCAAATTTAGCAATAAAAGCTAGTAAACTTGGTAAAAAAGTTGCACTTATTGAAAAATCAAAACTTGGTGGAACTTGCCCAAATAAAGGCTGTGTTCCTTCAAAACTTTTAATTGGATATGCTCATGTTGCACGTGCAGTAAAAGAGTCATCAAGACACTTCGTAGACTCAACTATAAATAACATAGATATTCAAAAAATATTTGAAGAAACAAACAACTATATTTCAAAAGTTGACCCAAGATATGAAAGTAGACTTGATGAAAATATTACTCTTTACAGAGGTGAAGCTCACTTTATAGAAAATAAGGTTATTGAAGTTGATGACCAACACTTAACAGCTCCAAAGATTTTAATAGCAACTGGAACAAGACCAATAGAAGCTCCTCATGAAAAAGCATGGACTAGTGATGATATTTTTCCTTTTAATAAAGAGATTCCAAACTCAATTACTATTGTTGGTTCTGGTTTTATTGCTTGTGAATTAGCAAACTTCTTTGATGCAATAGGTGTTCAAACAAAACTAATTGCAAGAGGAGATACTCTTCTTAGAGCTGAAGATGAAGAGATTAGAAAAATCTTTACAGATGAATTCTCTAAAAATGTAGATGTCTCTTTTGATACTTCAATTAAAGATATCTCATATGAAAACAACTCATTTGATTTAGTTTTAGAAAACAAGGATGGAACAAAAGTAAATCATAAAAGTGATGCCCTACTTTATGCTACAGGAAGAGTTGCAAACAGTGATACATTAACTTTGGAAAATACTGATATAGAAGTTAATGAAAGAGGTTTTATAAAAAGAGATGAATTCTTTGAAACAAGTGTTAATGGAGTTTATGTAACTGGTGATGCTAGTGGGTATCATATGTTACAACACGCAGCAGCTTATGAAGTAAACTATCTTGGTAAAATACTTTTTGAAGATGAAGAAAAACCTCTAAAATTCAAATATATGCCCCATGCAGTATTTTCAGAACCAGAAATTGCAAGTGTTGGAATCACAGAACAAGAAGCAAAAGAGAAAGGAATAACATATGTAGCTTCAACAACTAACTGGTTAGCAAGTGCTAGAGCAATAGCTACAAAATTAGAGTATCCAAGAACAAAATTTATTATCAATCCTCATACATATGAAATATTAGGTTGTCACATGATTGGTCCTGAAAGTTCAACTATGATGCATCAAGTTTTAAGTGTTTTACATATAGACAATGATATTAGACATTTAAAAGATATGCTATATATTCACCCAGCACTTAGTGAAGCAGTTCTCCCAGCAGCAGTAAATGCAGTAAGTGAAGCAAAAAAATTTAAAAACTAATTTTTTATTGTAAGTTCTATATTAAAAATATAGGACTACAATTAAAATAAAAAGGATCTAATATGAAAGTAATAGTAGTTGGAGCCTCTGGTACAATTGGAAAAGCTTTAGTTGAGACCTTAGAACCTTTTCATGAAATAATAAAAGTTGGATTTTCTAGAGGTGATTATACAGCTGATATCACAAACAAAGAATCCATAGAAAAAATGTTTGAAAGAATCGGTGAATTTGATGCCTTAATCTCCACAACTGGAAATGCAAGATTTGGAATGATAGATGAATTAAATGATACAGACTATGAATATTCTCTTAGAAATAAACTACTTGGACAAATCAA
>Ga0070724_10002555_pt1 | contig 10023 bp, 7 predicted proteins | sample tdDd001_FD_67278 | JGI IMG/M metagenome (GOLD analysis project Ga0070724, IMG submission 67278) | Marine sediment microbial communities from the Atlantic coast under amendment with organic carbon and nitrate - tdDd00.1 | ecosystem: Environmental > Aquatic > Marine > Coastal > Sediment | place...
CTGAGAACTTCATTTTACCATTGTCTCATGATGAGGTAGTACATGGTAAAAGATCATTATTAAATAAAATGCCAGGTGATTATTGGCAACAATTTGCAAACTTAAGAATGTTCTATGGTTATATGTACGCCTATCCAGGTAAGAAACTATTGTTTATGGGTGGCGAAATTGGTCAGTACATCGAATGGGATTATGAAAGACCAATCGATTGGTTTTTAAAAGAATATGAAAAACATGAGCAAATGCAAGATTGTGTTAAAGCATTGAATCATTTTTATAAGAGTGAAGAAGCACTTTACGCATTAGATGACAGATATAAAGGCTTTGAGTGGATTGATTATTCAAACAATGAGCAAAGCGTTATCTCCTTTGTAAGAAATAGCGATGATGAACACATTTTAGTGGTATGTAATTTCACTCCTCAAGTCTATCAAGGATTTGAGTTAGGTGTACCTTTTATGGGTAAGTATAAAGAGGTGTTCAATACAGATGATGTGAAGTATGGTGGCTCTGGATATGCAGACAATGGAATGCTTACTGCAGTTAAGGAAACAAAACACGGTAGGCCGCAATCTATTCGAGTTGATATTGCGCCACTCGCAACAATGTATTTTAAGTTAGAGAAGACTGAGGAGAAGTAGATGAGACGTTTTAAGAAAGAAATGATAGGAATGATCCTTGCAGGCGGACAAGGCTCTAGACTAAAAGAAATTACACGCCGAATTGCAAAACCTGCAGTACCTTTTGGTGGTAAATATAGAATCATAGATTTTGCACTTTCAAATTGCGCCAATTCTGAGATTGATACAGTAGGTATACTAACTCAATATGAACCTTATATTCTTAATACACATGTTGGTATAGGTAGTCCTTGGGACCTAGATAGACAACATGGTGGGGTTAGAGTTCTACCACCTTATTACAACCAGTCAGGTGGTCGTTGGTATAAGGGAACGGCTAATGCAATCTATGAAAATCTTCAGTTTATAGAAAGATACGAACCAGAGTATGTTTTGATATTATCAGGAGACCATATTTATAATATGGATTACGCTAAGATGCTTGCTTTCCATAAGCAGAAAAAAGCTGAAGTGACAATCGCAGTAAAAGGTGTAACGATGGAAGAAGCGACCCGTTTTGGTATTCTTAGTGCTGATGACAATGATAAGATTTATGATTTCTCAGAGAAACCAGCTCAACCAAAATCGACCAATGCATCAATGGGTATTTACATCTTCAATTGGCAACTGTTAAAAGAAGCTTTAATTGATGATGAAAATGATGAGAAGTCATCAAATGACTTTGGTAAGAATATAATTCCTAAACTATTAAATGATAATGCAGATATATTTGCATATGAATTTGATGGTTACTGGAGAGATGTTGGTACAGTAGAATCTCTTTGGGAAGCAAACATGGATTTATTGGATAGAACTTCAGATTTAGATTTATTCAGTGATGTTTGGCGTGTTTACTCAGCCAATACTATTTCCCCACCACAATTTATTGCACCTACTGCAAATGTAGAAGAATCGATTGTAAATGATGGCTGTATTATTGAGGGGAATGTAAGAAAATCAATTATTTCTACTCAGGTTAAAATAGGAAAAGATGCAAATATCACAGAGTCAGTGGTTATGCCGAATGCAGTTATAGAAGAAGATGTTGTGCTTCATAAGACAATTGTAATGAGTGGTGCAGTTGTAAAAGCCAATACAGTTGTTGAGGGTTCAACAGGCAATATTATCATAGTCACTGGGGAGGAATAATCAATGAAAGAAATGATGGGTATTATCAATCTTAGTGCTTCAACTGAGAAATTAAAGAATTTAACTGAAATTAGAACAATTGGTTCTATTCCAATTGGTGGTAGATACAGAGTTATAGACTTCACTTTATCAAACATGGTAAACAGTGGTATGTCTAATATCGCAATTTGTACACAAGGTAAAGCGAGATCATTATATGATCACATCGGTTCAGGTAAGTATTGGGATCTTGATAGAAAGAAAGATGGTTTGTATTACTTCCATCCAGAAGCTTCTTCTATTGATATTGTTCAAAAGAAGGGTGATATAGAAATATTCAACTCTATGTTGAGTTATATAAAAGGTTCAAAACAAGAGTATGTATTCTTATCTAGATCTTATATGATCTGTAATGCTGACTTTTCTGAGATGCTAGACCAGCATAAGTCTACAGATGCAGACATTACAATTTTATACAAGCGTATGAACAACCATGTCAGACGTTTTATTGACTGTGACACTATCAATATAGATGAACATGATGACATCATCAGTATTGGTAAGAATTTAGGCAAGAAAAAGTATTACAATGTTTCTATGGAAATGTACATCATGAAAAGAGAACTACTCATTGATATGATAGAAGAATCAATTCACTTAGGTGATGTAGATTTCTTAAAGCAGTGTATTTTCAAGCAGATAGGTGACCTTAAGGTAAAGGGGTATGCGTTTGAGGGTTATTTGGCTTGTATCAACTCAATTCAAAACTATTATAAAACAAATATGGATATGTTATTGCCAGAAGTTCAAAAAGAGTTATTCCATAGTGATGGTTTGATTTATACAAAAATCAAAGATGAACCATCTACATTCTATGCAGATGATTCTTTTACATCGAATTCCCTTGTTTCTTCAGGTTGTATCATAGAAGGTATTGTAGAAAACTCAATTCTTTCAAGAGGTGTCCATGTTAAAAAGGGTGCCATTGTAAGGAATTCGGTAGTGATGCAAAATGCAAAGATAGATGAGACCGCTAATATTAATTACATGATCTTAGATAAGAATGTTAGTATTGGTGAGAAAAGAGTATTTAATGGTGATGCAGATCATCCATTTGTAATCGCAAAAAATGCAAAAGTTTAAGGAGAATTAAATGAAAGTATTATTTGTTTCTGCTGAAGTTGTGCCTTTCAGTAAGACCGGTGGTCTTGCTGATGTGGCTTATTCATTACCTCGTGCCTTGATGCAAGAGGATGTGGAAGTAAGAATCATGACTTCAAGAAACTTTCACAATAAAAAAGTAGATGTGGAAGAACATCATCTACTAGACACAGAAGTAGAAGTCGGTTGGCGTAAACAATACATGGGATTATCTACTGCAGAGTTTAATGAGTTGCAATTCTACTTTATTGACAATGAGTTTTATTTTAAAAGAGAAGGTATTTATGGTCATTTCGACGACGGTGAAAGGTATTCTTACTTCTGTCGAGCGGTATTAGAGGCTCTAAATCACATTGATTTTGAACCAGATATCATTCATATCAATGACTGGCATACAGCCATGATACCTCTGCTTATGAAGAAACACTACAGTCATATTGATAAGTTTAAAGATATCAAAACAGTATTTACAATTCATAACTTAAGGTATCAGGGTGTATTTGATCCACTTATTTTAAATGAGCTATTAAATCTAGACCACAATGAGTTTAACTCAGGTGCTATTGAGTTCCACGGTAATATCAACTTCATGAAGAGTGGTATTACATTCTCGGATGCTGTTACTACGGTAAGTGATACTTATGCAAATGAGATTAAGGAACCTTACTTTGGTGAAAATCTTCACGGTCTTATTCAAGACCATGAAGACAAGTTACATGGTATTTTAAATGGTATAGATTATGACATTTACAATCCAGAGATAGATCCAAAAATTACTCAAAATTATACCTTTAAGAATTCTTCTAAGAAGAATATTAATAAGGCGCACTTACAATCAATCATGGGTCTGCCTAAAACGAAGAAACCATTAATTGCTATGGTTTCTAGACTTGCAGATCAAAAAGGTTTAGATTTGCTAGAGCATATTATTGAAGAATTATTGAATCTAGATTTACAACTGGTTGTGTTGGGATCTGGTGAAGCCAAATATGAAGACATGTTTAAACACTTTTCATACCATTATGAAAATCTTGCTGCCAGTATAGGTTTTAATGAGGAATTGGCTCATGAAATTTATGCAGGTGCTGATATGCTTCTAATGCCTTCATTATTTGAACCATGTGGTTTGAGTCAATTGATTTCTCAACGTTACGGTACCGTGCCAATTGTTAGAGAAACTGGTGGTCTTAGGGATACTGTACAGCATTATAACAAGTATACTGGTGAAGGTACAGGTTTTTCATTTGGTTCATACAACGCCCATGAGTTGCTTTTCGCTGTTAAACGTTCATTAGAACTTTATGACAATAAAACTGAATGGAGAAAGTTAGTTAAAAATATTATGCAGTTAGAGACTTCTTGGAAGCAATCGGCATTGAAATACAAAGACTTGTACAAGAATTTGTTAGGAGAGTAACATGATTAGTAAAGCGCAATTTAAGGAAGATTATCTTAAGAAGTTGAATGCCAAAAGTGGTAGAACAATAGAAGATGCATCAAGATGGGATCAATACCATGCCTTAGCAAGTTTAGTTAGAGAATATGCGACCAGAGATTGGATTGATACAAATAATCGTTATGATGATAAAGCATCAAAACAAATCTTTTACTTTTCGATTGAATTTTTAACCGGTAAGTTTTTAATGAACAATCTAATTAATATAGGATTAGATGAAGTTGCATATGACGTATTAGATGAGTTGGGCATAGATTTAGATGATATTGCAAAAATAGAAAAGGACCAAGGTTTAGGGAATGGTGGTTTAGGTAGACTAGCGGCTTGTTTCTTAGATTCTATGGCAGCACTTTCTATTCCAGGCCATGGCTGTGGTATTCGTTACAACTATGGATTATTTGAGCAGAAAATCATCAATGGTTATCAAGTTGAGTTCCCGGATAGATGGTTGACTAACCGTAATGTATGGGAGGTTAAAAAGGCAGATAAGGCTGTAGAGGTCCATTTCTATGGTGATGTGGTACAAGAAGACGGCAGATTCAAAGTAATCAATACAACGCCTGTATTGGCTGTACCTTATGATACACCGGTTGTAGGATATAAGAATGATACAGTCAACACTCTAAGATTATGGAGTGCCCAGGCCATTAATAAGGAATTCGATTACTCTACTTTTTCTAGAGGAGAGTACATGGATGCTTTCAAGAAAAAGTATGATGTAGAATCGATTTCACAAGTACTTTATCCTAATGATTCTTATGATGAAGGGAAAATTCTGAGGTTGAAGCAAGAATACTTCTTTGTATCAGCTGGTATTCAAGGTATTATCAGGTCTTTTAAGAAGCTTGATAAACCGATGTCTAGATTATATGACTATATTTCTATTCATATAAATGACACACATCCATCTATGGCAGTACCTGAACTGATGAGAATTCTCATGGATGTAGAAGGTTTTGGATGGGATGAAGCATGGTCGATTGTTGAAAAGACATGTTCATACACCAACCATACTATTCTGTCAGAAGCACTTGAACGTTGGCCAATAGAAATGTTCTCAGGTTTATTACCAAGAATTTATATGATCATAGAAGAAATAAACAAACGTTTCTGTTTGGATTTATTCGAAAAGTATTATAAAGATCAAGAACAGGTTAACAGGATGGCTATTATAGGTGGTGGTGAGATCAGAATGGCTCACTTAGCAATAGTAGGTTCTCATTCTATTAATGGTGTGGCAAGACTTCATACTGAAATCTTAAAGAACAAGGAACTTAAGGATTTCTATGATATCATGCCAGCTAAGTTTAATAATAAAACCAATGGTATTACTCATAGAAGGTGGTTAATTAACTCTAATCCTGAGTTATCAAAAGTTATCACTGATTATATTGGCGACTACTGGATAAGGGATCCTCAAAGGTTGAGAGACTTGCTTAAGCATATTGACGATGAAGACTTTAAACAAGCCATCAATGATGTTAAGCAAAAGAATAAAGAGGCTTTAGCAGCGTATATCTTAGAACATAATAATATAGTTGTTAATCCTAATTCTATTTTTGACGTCCATGCCAAAAGATTACATGAGTATAAGAGACAAACTCTTAATATTCTTCATATTATGTACTTATACAATAGGTTACTTAAGAATCCTGATGAAGATTTTGTGCCAAGAACATTTATATTTGCAGCTAAAGCAGCACCGTCTTATTATATTGCTAAACAAACCATAAAACTGATTAACACTGTGGCTGATTTAGTCAACAATGACACACGAATCAAAGACAAAATTAAGGTTGTGTTCTTAGAAAACTATTCTGTTTCATTGGCAGAAATCTTAATACCAGCAGCTGATGTTAGTGAGCAAATTTCAACGACAACTAAAGAAGCTTCTGGTACAGGTAATATGAAGTTTATGATGAATGGTGCAGTTACTGTTGCCACATTAGATGGTGCCAATGTTGAAATTCATGAACAAGTTGGTGACGATAACATTGTACTATTTGGTTTGACAGAAGAAGAAGTTTATGAATTATATGAGAAACATGAATATAGAACTGATCATATTATAGAAGAAGATGAAAGAATTAGAGAAGTCCTTAATCAACTAACCAATGGTTTCCTAGGTGAGGATAGAGAAGAATTCCAAATTATCTATGATTCTGTGGTCTATAATGATGAGTACTTTGTACTGAAAGATTTTGATTCATATGCAGCTGCACAAGAAAGAATTGGTGGCTATTATGCAGATGAAGATTTATGGTTAAAGATGGCTATTATCAATATCGCTCATTCAGGCGTATTCTCTAGTGATAAAACCATTTCAGAGTATGCATCTGGTATTTGGGAAGTTGAGAGAGTGCCAAAATAGGAAGTGTATTATGAATAAGATTCAAATGAATGATGAAATATTAAACCATTCATATGGTGTCAGAATCGAGGGAGGTCATACAGTGTTTTCTGTATGGGCTCCTTTATCAGATGATGTCAAAGTTTGCATTTATAAAACTGCACGTGATATTAGACGTAAAACCCATGCGATGGTTAATCAAAATGGCATATGGACTTTAAGCCTAGAAGGTGATTTCACAGGTAAGTTTTATACTTATCTTATCGATGGTTATGAAGTTATTGACCCTTATGTTCATTCTTGTAGTGGTAATTCTACAAAGGGTGCTATTTTAGATGCAAGACAAGTGAATCCTGAAGGTTTCTTAGATCATAAGAAGCCTAAACCTGTCGATCGGTTAGATGCTATATTATACGAGGTACATGTAAAAGACTTTTCCATAGACCACGGTATGCCTTTTAAGCATAAGGGTAAGTACCTTGCATTTACTGAAAAGGGTTTAACTTTTGAAGGTCACAAAATAGGCATTGATCATCTGGTAGAACTGGGGGTGACTCATGTTCATTTATTACCAGTTTTCGATTTTATCACAGTCAACGACTATGACGACGATGACTATAACTGGGGTTACGATCCTTACTTATTTAATTGTCCTGAAGGATCTTATGCTTTAAAACCTGATGATCCAAAATCTCGGATTCTAGAACTCAAGCAATTGATTCAATCGATTCATGAAGCAGGTATGCATGTGGTGCTTGATGTTGTGTATAACCATACTTATTTTGGTGGTACATCTAATTTTGAAAGATTGATGCCTGGTATTTTTCATAGAAGAACAGATGATGGACATTATCATAATGGATCAGGATGTGGTAATGAAGTTCAAACAGAGCATCCTTTTGTAGGGAAGTTCATTTTAGATTCGTTGAAGTTCTGGTTAGAGGTCTATCAAGTGGATGGCTTTAGATTTGATTTAATGGCCTTGTATGATATTAATTTTGTTAAAGTCATGAGTGATAGCTTAAAGGCTATAAAACCGGACATCATGTTATATGGTGAGCCTTGGACAGGTGGCCCATCAGGACTGGATTATGACTTGCAAATGACCAAAGGTAAGCAAAGAGATACCTTTGTATCCTTATTTAATGATGATTTTAGAAATGCTATTAAGGGATCTAATGACGGTAGTGATTTAGGTTTTCTGGGTGGGATTTATAGGAAACAAGATGTGTATGCAGGTTGTTTTGGCTCTATTAAATTTAATGATGACATCATGGGTTTTGCAAAATATGCTCATGAGACCGTTAACTATGTATCGAGTCATGATAACTTGATTTTGATAGATAAGTTTTCTAAGGCAGATTATCATAGACCTTTTGAAGAAAAACAAAATATGTCAGCTTCAGCTCTGGCTCTGGTCATCTTATCCTTTGGTGTTCCTTTTATACAAGCGGGTACTGAGTTTTTAAGAAGTAAATATGGAGATCATAATTCTTATAAGTCTAGCGCATATATCAACAGGATGCATTGGTCTTATAAAAGAGATCATAGACATGTCTTTGATTTTGTTAAAAACTTAATAGAGTTTAGACATTCTCAGAAAGTATATAATTTAGATTCGGACAAGGACATCAAGAAAGTCATTCACATGTATGATGACATTGAAGGTGTTGTAAGATACAGGATTGAAAGTCCTTATAAGTCAGATTATAAAAGTATATATATCGCATACAATGGAACAGACAAGGTTAAAACATTTGATGTGACTGGTTATAAGATTCATATTGATGGTGCCTTGTACTACAAGGATCAATGTGAGATTCGTGATGGCATATTGCATTTGCCAAGGTATGCATCTGTAATACTTATTAAAGAAATATAAACAATTAGTAAAAAGAATAGGTTAATTCCTATTCTTTTGTTGTATTTGATTTTTTTGAGGTATAAACTAGAAGAGGGATTTACATATTTTGCAAAGAGAGGTCCGCTGTGTTAGACATACGTTCAATAGAAGATTTAAGTATTATCAAACCTTTATGGGAAGCGTTAAATCGCTATTATATGATTCATTCAAGACATTTTACAAAAGAATATTCTAATCAATCATTTGATGACTTTATCAAGTCATATAATGATAGAGACTACCGTTTAGAAGTTTTATTTCAAGATGATGGACCTTATGGTTATATTATAGGTTATGTTGAAGAAGGTAAAGGTATTATTGATTCTCTTTATATATATGATGATTTAAGAGGCATGGGCTTTGGTGAATATATCATCAAGCGTATGATGACATGGTTTTGTGACAAAGACATTCATGATATTTCCCTAAAAATACAAGCCGGTAATGAAGATAAAATACTCTACTTTCAAAAATTAGGTTATTTTACTTCTGAGTATACGATGAGATTTGGGAAAAAGTGTGATGATAAATAATCCAGATAAAATGTGGCAAGCATTTAAGGCAGAAAATAAAATAGATACAGATGATTATGATGTCTATAGTTTTGGTGATGAGACTATGGCAGATGAATTGGCTGAACTTGTAATAATGGGCAGAAAGAAAGCGACATGCTCATTATTTTGTATGTATGAGATAACGGACGAAGTCTTACCTAAAGCTGGTGATTATAGCATTATTCCAAATGCTAAGGGTCAGCCAGTATGTGTGATTCAAGATAAGAGTATTTCCATAAGGGCTTACAAGGCTATTGATGAGGAAATTGCTTTCAAAGAAGGCGAAGGTGATTTGACTCTTACATATTGGAGAAAAGCCCATAAGGATTTTTGGATTAAAGAACTTTCAAGTGTAGATTTAGAATTTCATGAAGAGTTAAAAGTGGTTATAGAAGAATTTGAAGTAGTTTATAGGAGGTAATATGAAGAAATTTATAGGCGTTGCTTTAATTGCATTACTTCTTACATTAGGTATTTGGTATCTTACACAAGATAAACAACCTGTATCCAATGAGCCTATTAATAATGGTGAAGTGAGTGAAACTGAAGTTGTTGAAAAGAAGAAGATTACTATTACTGCTGTAGAAGAGGATCAGTATGGTGTAGATGAAAACTCTGGATTTAAGATTCAGGTAGAAGGTGAACTAGATGAGGAGACCATAAAATCAAATTTAGAAATTACACCTTCGATGGACTACGATCTTGAAAAGGTTTCTGATAAGGAATATCTGATTAAACCTAAACACAGCCTACAAAAGAATAAAATCTATGTGTTTTCTATGGATGATTTAGATTATGGTAAAGCCTTTCAGATTGCTGATGATATTAGGTTGTATAACCATTATCCAGGC
>Ga0070724_10002557_pt1 | contig 10019 bp, 10 predicted proteins | sample tdDd001_FD_67278 | JGI IMG/M metagenome (GOLD analysis project Ga0070724, IMG submission 67278) | Marine sediment microbial communities from the Atlantic coast under amendment with organic carbon and nitrate - tdDd00.1 | ecosystem: Environmental > Aquatic > Marine > Coastal > Sediment | place...
TTATCCCAATAATCAACACTAAAATGTACTACTTAGATTTATATGTTTGGAAAGTAGCCCAACACTCAAGACCTATCAAGTTTTATTTAAGACAAAAATTTAAAATGCCAATAAAGAATAGTTTTGATTTTTTAACATATAAAGAGAAACCTTTTCATCCTATGATTGATATTAATTATAAAGTTTCAGATATAGATTTGATGAGTGTTTATTCAAATAAAGAGATAGAGTTTATTCTTTCACTTGATATGTTTATTGAAAGAAGAGAAAATGATCTACTTAGAAAATTGATTGATTCAAGAAAAGTAATATCTTTTTTTAGAAACATGGAACCAGAAGATATAAAATATGTTGTTAAAGATGTTCAATTTTTAAGATTTAATAGGGGTGAGACAATAATCTATGAAGGTGAGGATTCTTCTGAAGTTTACTTTCTATTATCGGGTAATTGTTTAGTTCAAATCAATAATAAAAATGTTGGAAGAGTTGAGAGAAACCAAATATTTGGAGAGTTCTCATCTATTATAAATGAAGCAAGAACAGCAACCGTAATAGCCCAAGATGAAGTGACTGTTATTAGATTTAATTTTGCTTTTGAATTATTTCCTGTAGAGCCACATCCTTTTACAATGTTATATAAAAATATAATTGATCAGTTAATAAAAAAGATTGATAAAACTAATAAAACAAGATAAGTTTATCTAATCTATGATAGAATTCGAAAAATTTTATTAGGAGATAAGAAATGGCTACAGTTAGAGTAGAAAGAGCATGTGGATGCTTTAAAAATTCAGATTATGAACAAGAAATGAACTTTGAAACTATTGATCAAGCTTTAGAAAAAGCAAATATGATGTGTATTGAAATGAATGAAGATTTTTGTCATAAGCACAAATTTACTGCACACTATGATGAATCAACTGGTGAAGTATTAATTAAAATGCAAATGAACGGATAATATATTATTCTTTTTTATTGGGGTATTACATACCCCAGTCTACTCTAACTTTGAGAATAATTATTAAAATTAATATTTTTACTTGTATAATATACAAATGAAAAAAGAAGAGTTCAAAAATATAAAACTACTTTATGTAGAAGATGAAGAGCAAATTAGAAGAAATGCCATTTCTTATTTTAAAAGACTATTTGATGAGGTTTATGAAGCAAAAAATGCTTTTGATGCATTAGAGCTTGTAAAAGAAATAAAACCTCATATTATAATTACTGATATAAAAATGCCTAAGATGTCTGGTATTGATCTTGTAAAAAAAATCAGAGAGTTTGATAAAAAAACTCAGATTATAATCCTTACAGCTTTTACAGATACAAATTATCTTTTAGAAGCTGTGGAACTTGGACTTGTTAAATATTTAGTAAAACCTATTCGACATGATAAAATGCTTCCTGTTTTATTGCAGTGTGCAAAAAATATAAATACCAAAGAATCAAATTTAAAATATATAAGCGAATCTTGTATCTTTGATACTTTTAATAAAACTTTAGTAAATGAAAACAAAATAATAAAACTATCAAAAAATGAATTAAAATTTTTAGAGTTACTTTGTGTAAACAATAATAGAGTAGTAAGTTATGAAGAGATAGAAAATAAAATTTGGTATGACTCTTATATGAGTGAAGATGCAATACGATCTTTAGTTAGAAACCTTCGAAGAAAACTCCCAAAAGATAGTTTAACAAATATTGCTAAAGTTGGCTATAGAATTTCAAGTATATGAATAAGTTTATAGTTTCACTTTTATTTATATTTACTTTTTTAGAAGCAGGTTCTTTTAAAAGAGAGTTAATTATAGATGGTTTTGTCTCTAAAGATGGAAGCGAATATATAATCTCAGAAAAATATGATTTGGAAAAAGAGCTTTTTAACACTGCTTCTATTAAACTTCATATAAATAAAGAGCTTTTAGAAAATAGAACTTATTATGCAAAAGTTACTTGTGATGTAAATAGTATAGTTTATTCAAATGTACCCTATGAAGTTAACTTTGATACTATACTTTTTAAGTTTGATAAAAATACTCCTGAAAATATTTATTTTAATTTTGAGTATAAAGAAGCTCAAAAATTAAACTTTAGAGTCTTTACTCTTAATGAATTTGAATATAAGTATGTGATTAAAAATGAAGGGGTTTTATTTGGCCTTGCTTATGGGATAATATTCTGTGCTTTTTTATATAACTTTGTGATTTTTATTTATACCTTTCAACGTTCATTTTTATATTATAGTATGATGCAAATATCTTTATTGGTTGTACTTTTTTATATAACCGCTTTAGTATCTCAAACTTATATAAGTACTTCTCAACAAATATTTATTGATTTCTTTGAAACCTTATGTGTAGTACTCACAATTTTATTTTCAAAAGAGATTTTAAATACAAAAAAATATATGAAAAAGATAAACGCTATTTTGAGCTTTTTAGTTTATATAAATGTAGTTGATTTAATAGCAATATTTATTTTTAATAAATCAATGTTGTATGAGTATTTACCAAGGTCTGTTGTTCTGTTTTTATTAGTTATTGCAGGTATTATTGCTTTATATAAAGGACAAAAAACAGCAGGTTTTTATATAGCTGGTTGGGTAGTGTTATTTACTAGTTTATTTATTGCAGAGTATGAGTTAATAGGTGTTGATGTGTTGTATGTTCTACATATAGGTTTTCCTGTTGAGTCTTTAATTCTAAGTTTTGCACTTGGGTATAAACTAAAACAAACAGTAGAAGAGAAAAAAGAGAAAGAAAAGATATTGGTTCATCAAAGTAAGTTAGCTTCAATGGGAGAAATGATAAATAATATTGCCCATCAATGGAGACAGCCTTTGGCACACTTATCATTTATAAATATGGATTTACAAATGGCAAGTGAGGATAATGATTTAGATAAAAAGTATTTAAAAGATAAACTTGAAGAATCAAATAATCAAATAGATTTTATGTCACAAACTATTGATAACTTTAAAAACTTCTATCAACCCACAAAAGAAAAAGAGTTTTTTAAAGTGAGTTTAGCAACCCAAAGTGCTATTGATATTATTAAACCTCTTTTAGATTTCTCTGATATTGAACTTGATTTTAAGATTCTTAGTGATAAAAAAATTAAAGCCTATGAAAATGAATATTCACAAGTTGTATTAAATTTTCTTACAAATGCAAAAGATGTTTTAATAGAAAGAAAAATAGTAAATCCCAAAATAGAAGTTCTTTTAGATGTGAAAAACAATAAAACCGTTTTAAGTGTAAAAGATAATGCAGGTGGTATAAATCAAGAGTTAATTGAAAAAATATTTGACCCATATTTCACTACAAAGGACAAAAGTAGTGGAATAGGGTTATATATGTGTAAAACTATTGTTTATTCACATTTAAAGGGAAGTATTTTAGTTGAAAATACTAATCTAGGCGCTTGCTTTAGCGTTGAGGTTTAGAAGCTTTAGAAGAGTTTCATAAAGATATAATGACGAATAGTTATATCTAAATTGAGACTCTTTTAGGTGTAAAGATAGATTGTTTTTATTTAGACCTCTAAATTTTTTAAGTCTATTATCTACAAACTCTTGAATCTCATTAGAAGTTTTATATAGTTTGGTGATTAAATACTTCTTTGTTGATTTATTATAGATAACTTTTGCACTGTTAACTTTTTTGTTTAAAATTACAGATGTTAAGTTTGTATTTATGAAGTTAGATATATTTGGTAAAAACTCATCCTCAAAATCAAGGAATGATATCTTGTTATCATTTTTAATTAAGTAATATAACTGTTTTCCTGTTTTTATATATTGAATAGAAAAACTATTATTACTAAACTCATCTGTTGTATTCTCAGTTAATTCATCTAACTTATGTAAAAGCAAAGTTCTAATAATTTTATAGTAATTATTAATTGTTTGTCTACTAAGTCCTAATTTTTGAGCAGTTTGACTAGCTGTGTAATCCTCAACAAAATAGTAACAGATATCTTTTAACATTTGATTTTGAATTTTTGCATGTTTTAAATAACTTATAATCTCTTCTTTACCCATGAAAAGATTATAAAAAAAAGATGGGGCTAAAAAAGGGCTAAAAAGTAAAAACAAAGAATTTAGATTTTATAACCTAAATCCTTTGCTAAATTTAAAGCTCTTTTTTTCTCATATCTATTTTGTGATGCTTTTTTTAGATATTTGATAGTTTGTTTATTGTCATTTAATTCATAAGAACTAAGAGCTAAAAGAGTATATCTTTGACCATCAATTTTACTGTTTTTAGTAAATTTATAGTTTTTTAAAACCCTTAGAGCATTTTTATAATCACTTCTATTAAAATAGATGTTTCCTAATATAAGTTTATATTTATCACTATTTGCATACTTTTCTCTCTCAAGTTTAGGAAGTGCTTCTTTATAGTTTTTTGCATTTAGAAAACAAGAAATTAAGATATTAAAATTCTTTTTATTATTTTGAACAATACCTTTTTTTATTCCATCTTTTAGTATTAATCCTGCTTTATTATAAAGATTGTTTTGAAGAAGAATATTTACAAAATACATGATATTTTTTTCTTTACTTACAACATTGTTTTTATATGCTAACTCTAAAGTAGCTAAAGATTTTTTATATCTTTTTGTTGTTTGATATAAAGAGATTAGTTGCATCCAATACTCTTCTGTCTTTGGGTACTTTTTCACTAACTGTCTTAATGTACTAATAGCACTCTTATAATCTTTGATTTCAACATAAGAAGAGTAAAGCATTCTATACCAGCTCTCTTTTTGTTTTTTTATAGGAATTACTTTTTTTATATATGGAATTGAACTTCTATATTTTTTACCATAGTAATATGCTAAAGCAATATTTTCATTTAAAACAGAGCTCTTAACTACTTTAGAATTAAAAAGCTCTTTTGATGTTTTTATAGCTTTTGCATAAAAACCCTCTGATAAATATATTTGTGCAAGTGAAAACTTGATTCTTTGTAAATCTTCTTGTTTTAAAGCTTTTAATGAAATGATTTTTTCATAATATTTCAATACTTTTTTATATTGGTTTTTTTCAATATAGATATTGGCTAAACTTTGCATTGCATAGGTTTTACTAATGGCATTTAAATCACCATTTACAATAGGTGTTAAAACATTAATAGCACTTGTAAATTGTCTTTTTTCAATAAGCTTATTTGCTTTTTGAAGTTTTTTAAAAGTTCCTTGTGAAATTGTAGCTTTGGCATTTAAGAAACTCATTGCTAGAAATAGAATTAATATTAACTTTTTCATTATCTTGCCAACCTAAAATTAAATGTAATACTTGCCGTTCTTACGATTTCATTCTCTTTAAATCTCCATCTTTTGATGGCTTTAATAGAGCTTTTTTCAAATAAACCTTTTGGTTTTGAATCAACAACTTTGATGTTTGATACTATACCACCTTCATCAATATCAAAAGCAAGCTGAACAAAACCATCTTGTTTTTTCATCTTTGCACGTCTTGGATATTTTGGATTAACCTTTCTTAGTGCTTTTAAAGAATTAGCATCTAAAAACCCTTGTGCAGCTTCAATTTGTGCTCCACTTAAAGAAGAAATTTTTGATAATTCAATATTTTTTGCAACTGCTTTAAAAGGTTTGATTTTTACATTTTGATCAACCTTTGGTTTGATTGTTGTTTTTACAATTTTAATCTTTTTAACAGGTGGCTTCTTTAGTGGTTCTTTTGGTTTAATTCTTTTTTTTCTTTCAATATTTGTATCAGTTTTTTCTCTTAAATACACTAAGTGTCTAGTTTCACTTTTTTGAGTAATATTGCTATTTTTACTATTTGTCATTAAGTGCATACCAAAGAAAATTCCTAGACAAATCCCTATAGATAGTAATAATGCAAAAAATAGTCTCATTTTAGTTCTCTCTTAGAGTTGAAATAGAGATATTAAAAATACCTGCTAATCTAATTTGATCCATAACTTTTACTAAAATACCAGTCTTAGAATCACTATCAGATTGAATAACCACAGAGTTTTGAGAGTTAGCAGCCTTCAATCTCTCAATATTTGCTCTAACTGATCTTACATCTACCATTCTTTTATCAATCCAAATCTCATTGTTATTTCTAATTGCAATTAGGATGTTTGCTTTTCCTTTTTGTTGTGCTGATTTTGCACTAGGTCTGTTTACATCTATACCTGCTTCTTTTACAAAAGATGTTGTAACAATAAAGAAAATTAACATAATAAAAACAACATCAAGCATTGGTGTTAGGTTGATTTCTGTCTCTTCTTTATGAGCTTTTTGTGAAAATCTTCTCATTTATATAACCTTTGAAAGTTCAAGTTCTAGTTTTTGTTTATGATATTTGATTGAAAGCTCTAATCTTTTTTCAAATAAAATACCACTTAATGCTACAACCATTCCAGCCATTGTTGGAATAGTTGCCATAGAAACACCATTTGCCATTGATTTTACGTTATTACTTCCTGTGATTGCCATAACATCAAATACTTCGATCATCCCTGTAACAGTTCCAAGAAGACCAACTAATGGACATACAATAATCAAGGTTTTAATAAAATCAAGACCTGATTTTAGTTTATAGTTTGCTTCTTCAACTAAATATCTTTTTATTTCATCTTTGAACTTTTCATTTATACTAATAGCTTTGATATCTTCTAATACAGCTTTTTTATGCTTTTTATACTCAAAACTAATGTAGATATATCTCTCTAATAATAAAGTCCATAAGAATATGGCAATAGCAAATACGATATATAATACAAAGCCTCCTTTATCAAAGAAGGCTAATAAATCGTCTATATATAGCTCTAACATCTTACTTTAGCGTCTTGGCTAATAATCCAATACTTTGCTCTTCTAAAATAGACACTAATTCTTCTGATTTAGAAGAGATGTATGTATAAGAGAACAGAAGTGGAATTGCAGTAATAAGACCTAAAACTGTTGTAATAAGAGCAGTTGAAATACCTCCTGCCATTAGTTTTGGGTCACCTGTACCAAATAGTGTAATTGCTTGGAATGTTGCAATCATTCCAGTAACTGTTCCAAGTAATCCAAGAAGTGGAGTAACAGCTGCAAGAAGTTTTACAAAGCTTTGACCTTTTTTGATATTGTTTGTCTCTTTTAAGATTGCTTCACCAATTTTGATTTCTAAATCATTAATAGAATCATTGATGTTTTTGTAGAAGATATCAGCAATTTTTCCTAAAGAGTTATTTGTTTTTGGTGTATCAATTTTTTTGATTTGTGATTTGATTTTAATTGATGCAATATTTAATACAATCATTTTATATAAAGCAACCAATAAACCTAAAGCTCCTAATGCTAAGATGATATAACCAACAATCCCACCTTGATGAACTCTATCCATAATAGTTGGATTATTTTCAATCATTTCAAATAGTGTCCCTCTAGTTGGATCAATAGTAATATTTGCAATTGAGTTAGAGTTCTCAAAAGCTTTTGCTTCATCTAAGATTTTTTGTCTTGGTTGTACAGCTAGCTCAACTAATGATTTCATATCATTTGAGTAAGTTAAATATTTACCATTTGCAACAGCAGCAAATAGACCAACTCTTGTCACTTCTTCATTTGTTTTTTCACCTGAGTTTAAAATCACATCAGCATTATATTTTGAAATGTCACCTGATTTGATTATCTCATCTAGCACTATGTGCCAAAAAACAGTTAGCTCTTCTAAATTAGGAAGTTTTTTTGAGTTTGCAAACTTTGATAAAACTTCTAACTTTTCTGGGTCTTGTGAGGCAGTTAGTGAGTTTTGATAGTTTGTTAAAAAGTCAGCTGATGTTTGTCTAACACTACCAAACATCTCACCTAGATTTGCAGCTTTTGAATTAAGTTCAGTCTCTTTTTCTTCTAGTAAAACTTCATTTTCATCAATTTGTTTCTTTAAAGCTTCACCTTTTGCTTCTAAAGTAGATAAAACTGCTTTACTTTGTTTTAAAAGTGTTGCTTGTTCATTTTTATTGTTAATAAACTCTTGAAGCCTTTGTCTTTCTTGTGCTAACTCTTGATTTGAATCTTTTTTTACATCTTGTAGTAAAGAATCTAAATTTAATGAAAATGCAAAAGTGGCACAAAGGCTTAATGCTAAAATATTTTTAATCATTTGATTCCTTTTTAGCTAAAAATGGAAGATTTAAGAAGTCAACATTTTGTTGTTTTTTAGCTATTTTTATTGCTTTTCTAATATTTGATTTTGAAACACTATCACTAATATTTTCCCAAGATTTTGTCTGCTTGTTGTAGTATCCATACTCTTTTAAATCTAAGCTCTGAAAATAAAGTGCAGTTCTACCTAATCTTAAGAAGTTGTAAGTCTTATCATTTAATTTGTCTTGGTATGACTCAATAGTTTTTGCATAGTCATACTCAATTTTAAATGCCTCAAGGATAATTCTATATTTTTCATGTGTTTGAATATCTGCTTTATCTAAAGTGTTTTCAAGTCTTTGAACTCTATTAAGTCTCTCCCTCATTAAAAATGGTGTATCTTGGTTGATTAGAGTTTTTAATGACTTAATCATATTAATCATTAAAGGGAAGATATTTTTTTGAGTTTGTTCAATATCTATGATTTGTTGATCCAAACTTTTAATCTCTTCTTCTTGAGATTTAATGATTTTTTCTAATTGAGTGTTGTATGTTTTAGTACTTTTAATTGAACCATTTACATATTTGTACTCATTTAATAAGTCTTCTCTTATTGCTTCATTTTTATCAATACTATGTTGATAAGATTTTAGTTTGTTGTTAGTTTTTTCAATCACATTGATTGACTTATCTATTGTATTTGCATACATAGCTAGCTGTAAAGTTGATAAAACTAAAATAGTTTTACATATTTTTTTCATAGTTGTCCTTTTAAACTACTTTTTAACTTGGTATTATCCCTAAAAGAAATAACACAGAAATCACAAAAATGATTTTCATTATTAATATACATAATTTTGAGAATCATAATCAAATTAAACTAAGAGTAATCTTATACACTTTATAAATTCTCAAAATATTTTTTTGGTAATCTATTTGCACAAAAACTTAAACCTATTACAAAGAAAACTAAAGCTAAGTCCATAATAAACACTTCATTTAAGCCCTCTTCAAAACTTCTAAATATTGAATATCCTGTAGCTAAATAGTGGCAAACAAGTGCAATAAAAAATACAAAAGCACTAGAATATAAAATAGTTTTTGTACTAATAAAGAGGTTTCTATAGAAATATAAAAGTAGATATAAAACTACAAAACTTAGATAAAAAATAGTTTCTTGAAGATATATAAACTTTTCAGGAATAACATATGTTGTTGCAAATACTAATGCTGTTGAGAATATAGAACCAAGTATGATTGTAAAAATTAGTGCTTGTAAAACTCTATAAGATAATCTATCTTTTTTCATTCTATTTATATATAAAGTAAGTGAAAAAGTAATTGCTACTAAAATGAAAAATGAAAGTAAGATAAATATATGTCTTGGTAAATCGTTAAAAGTTTTTAGAAAGTGAAGATAAAAAAGTGAATCTAAAAGCTTTTCAGTAAAAGTTCCTTGTTCTGCTAATTTTTTAGAGATGATATTTGCATTTGTTGCATCTAGAACAATATTTGTTTCATTATAAACACTACTTAAAAAATAGTTGTTTGGCTCATATCCTATAAATTTAACCCTTGCATTTTTATCATTGTAGTTGTAAAGCTCCATTTTATAAAAAGATATATCTTCAAACTGGCTTTTTGCTTTTAAGTATAACTCATTTAGGTTTTTTGTTGGAGTATGAATATTTTGCTTCTCTATATTTAGTGGTTTATCCCTTAAAATATTTTTTTCAACTGCTAAGACATTTGCTGTCTCACCTTTTGTTAAATATTTTGTAATAAGTGGTGATGTATAAATTCCAAGATTAAATAATGCACCAGTTAATGCAAACATGATTACTAAAGGAATAGTATAAAGTAATAATACTCTATGATACTTTGAAAAGAATGACTTAACA
>Ga0070724_10002559_pt1 | contig 10018 bp, 8 predicted proteins | sample tdDd001_FD_67278 | JGI IMG/M metagenome (GOLD analysis project Ga0070724, IMG submission 67278) | Marine sediment microbial communities from the Atlantic coast under amendment with organic carbon and nitrate - tdDd00.1 | ecosystem: Environmental > Aquatic > Marine > Coastal > Sediment | place...
TGAGGGCGTTTTTTTATGACTGGATTTAGCTCAAATAACCACAGGTCGCCAAGAGCTATCTCAGATCTTCAATCACGATTCCATCATCCCTTAGGCTACCGGCGCTCACAAGCTCAACATAACCCGTGAGTTTAGTGATGTCCTTCATAGTCTGCGCGATCCGGGTCATATCGACACCATTACTCACGATATCATTGCGCTCGGCGTCACTCACTTCACAGTGGAGCGTCATCTGATCCCTGTTATCGATATTTGTCACCACTAATCTCACCTTAGCGACTTCGCTATGAGATAGCCTGATGCGCTCGACCTGCTCTGGATGGATGAACATCCCTTTGACCTTAGTGGTCTGGTCTGCGCGCCCTTGCCAGCCTCTGATACGCATATTGGTTCTGCCACACGGGCTGAGTCCGGGCATGATTGATGACAGGTCGCCGGTGGCGAAGCGAATAAGTGGGTAGTCGGGGTTAAAGCTGGTCACCACCACTTCGCCAATCTCACCATCGGCAACCACCTCCTGACTACCCGGCCTGACTATCTCCACCAGAATATCTTCGGCTATGACAAGACCACTCCCGGGGCAGGCCTCATAGGCGATTAAACCGATATCGGCGGTGGCATAGGCTTGGCTAACCGATATTCCCGCCGCTTTGAATGCGGCTTGCAGCGGTGGTGTCAATGCTTCCCCCGATACCAGCGCCTTGTTAATCGAGGAGATATCCCTCCCCTGCTCCTTCGCCTTCTGCAGTAAAATATTCAGAAATGACGGCGTGCCACAGTACCCTTGGGGTCTGAGGTGCTCGATAATATCCAGTTGTTGTTCCGTTTGCCCTGGACCTGCGGGGATCACGCTGCAGCCACAGGCCTTGGCACCCGAGTCCATAATAAAACCGCCGGGGCTGAGATGATAAGAGAGGCAGTTTTGCACCCGCTCCCCCGCGCGAAATCCAGCTGCATAGAAGGCGGCGCCCATACGCCACCAATCTTTGCTGTCATGCTCGGGCTCAAAAATGGGGCCGGGTGATTGAAAAATACGGTCAGGGGTCGAACTTGACGCATTAAGCCCGGCAAACGGCATGTTCTTGGCCTGCAGGCCTATCAGATCCGATTTTCTGGTGACAGGCACCGAGGCTAATACCTGTCGACTCGAAATAGCGGTCACATCGATATCGTTAAGGATATGTCGATAGTGGTCACACTCCTGTTTGGCATAAGCCAGAAACGTCGGTAAACGAGCGAGCAGATCGCCCTCTCGCTGTGTTGGGCTCTGCAACTCATTAGGATCATATACGCTATTCATATCACCATCCTCTTACTATTCTTTTTTATACTGCCAAGGTTAAAACCAAGGCTACAACCAGCGCTTACGACGCTTATAAGATTTTAAATTCTTGAAACTTTTTCTCTTATCGTTACCACCACCTAAGTAAAACTCTTTCACATCTTCGTTACTCAGCAGTTGCTCGCTGGTACCGTCCAATACGATTTTCCCTGACTCCATGATATATCCGTAATCGGCGGCCTTAAGGGCATAGTTGGCATTTTGCTCCACCAGCAGCATGGTGATCCCCTGCTCTTTATTGATCTTATCTATGATGCCGAAGACCTCTTTTACCAACAACGGCGATAACCCCATAGAAGGCTCATCGAGACAGATCATCTTAGGGCGTGCCATCAGCGCGCGGCCAATGGCCAGCATCTGCTGCTCTCCGCCAGAGAGGTATCCAGCCAGTCCAGTCCGCTCTTTTAGGCGCGGAAAATAACTGAAGACCATCTCGATATCCTGATTGATCTGATTATCACTGCGGGTATAGGCACCTAACTTAAGGTTTTCTATCACTGTCATATCTTCAACGATACGACGCCCCTCCATGACCTGAAATACACCGGAACGAACGATCTCATCGGCATTTTTTCTGTCTATCTGCTGTCCCATAAAACTAATATCACCGCGGGTAACATCGCCGTTTTCTGTTTTCAACAACCCGGAGATCGCCTTGAGCGTGGTAGACTTTCCGGCGCCATTAGGTCCTAACAAGGTGACAATCTTTCCCTTTGGAACCTCAATACTCACGCCTCTTAGCACCTGGATAACATCATCGTAGACGACTTCGATATTGTTAATGGATAACACGGGCGCTGCCTGTTGGATCTGAGCTGCTTGTGTCATAGATACCCCCTACAAAAATGAGGGGCGCAACTTGCGCCCCAAAAAGATTAATAACCTAACCAGTCAACACGACGTTCAAGCGTCACCTGATCGGCCTTCTCGACACGAATATCACCACCGTTGAAATTACCCTTATAGATATTCACCTGGTTGATGCCACGGTGATCTTCCGGGGTCCAGGTTGCGGCGAGGCACACACCTTCGAGGCCTTTTGGTACCCAATTTTTCTGGGCATACATGCCTTTCTTAACATTTTCTCCGGTCACGCCACCATTGGCCTTGGCCCACTCCATCGACTCTTTCATGAAGAAGGTTGAGCAGATCCCGCGAATGTAATGGTGCAAACGCTCTTCACTGCCTGAGCTATCAGACATCTTCGAGATCTCGCGAACCAGCTTCATGCCCGGCACTTGATCGGTCCAAAATGGCGTCATGGTCGGGAAGACATAATCCTTAATCCCCTCGCCCGCCGCTTTAAACACCAGTTTGTCACCGCCCCAGATATTGGACATAAACTGGATCTCTGTGCCGACCGTATTACAGGATTTAATCAGTGATTGCACCGAGCCACCTAAGTTACCTATGTAGCCATAGTTGGTTCCCGAGCTCTTCAGACTCAAACACTGAGCCTTAAAATCTCCCGGTTTCATCGAAATAACCACTGCAGGCTGTACATCAAACCCAAGTTCGGTCGCATACTCGGCGCAAGCCGCCTTAGGCGCATTCGGGAAGGGATGGTTAGCACCGATATGGGTAAATTTAGGTTTTCCCTTGGTGCCTTTAGCCTGCCAGTCTTTGGCTGCCCACTGAACCAGACCACGACAGGAGTCGGAATAGGACGCCCCATAGAAGAAGTTATAGGGTGCTGGTTTCTTGGTGTTGGGATTAAGCCCCTTAGGATCGGTCAGGTGGCCTGAATACGAGGCGGAGAAGATAGGGGTCTGATCTTTAGCGGCGAAAGAGATAAGCGCCTCGGTATCGGCGGTTCCCCATCCCTGCATGGCGACCATATTCTTACGTGACTGCCACTTCTTATAAGAGGCGATAGCCTGAGGCACCTTGTAGGCATAATCTATAGTCTCATATTCGAGCTTAGTCCCGCTTATGCCGCCATGGGAGTTTATGTAGGCGAGTGAGTCTCTCACACCATCGGCATAGGGTTTACCCACAAATGCCGTAGGACCGGACATATCGGCAAGATGACCGACGAAGATAGTCTCTTCGGCATTGGCCTGACTACTGATGCCAAACACACCGCTTGCGATAGATGAGGCGAGAATCAATTTTTTATACATGTCATATTCCTTCAATATAGTGGCTGTTAGCCGGTATTTTTTAGTTAGACGTTTGTCGTGACGAGTTAATCGTTAGCAAATGGCTTCGACTGCATAACAAAGTCCTTCTGCGGCTTGCTTTTACACTGCTTGAAACGAACTGCTGCAGCCTCTTGGGGAGCCCTCTCACTCACTCCCTCGAGCCTAATCCTGCTTAAGGTTCATTGCTGATAAGAAAATGGTTAGCTCTTAATAAGAGAAAGGGTTGCTCCTAGTAGGAGAAGGGATAGAACTTCCAATAGTTCTTGATTTGCGCCCAGCGGTGGGCTAGCCCCTCAGGCTCGAAGATAAGAAACAGGATAATAACCAGACCAATTGCCATCTCTTTGATATAGGCTAAACCGTCGGTCACCATAGGGATGTTGCCCCAATCTGTGTATTTCATCAGGCCGACCCCCGTCTCTAACATCTCCGGCAAGAGCACCATGAAGATGACTCCCATCAAGGTTCCCTTAATCGAGCCCAGACCACCGATAATGATCATGGCCAGAAACTGTATCGACATAAAAATGGTAAATCCTTCTGCCGATACATAGCCGAGATAGTGCGCGTATAACGCCCCGCCGATCCCCGCATAGAAGGAGGAGATGCCGAATGACAGCAAACGATACTTGTTTAACTTAACCCCCATGATCTCGGCCGAAAGATAATGGTCGCGTACCGCCACAAAGGCACGACCATCGCGGCTACGCATCAGGTTACAACCCCAGATGTACATAAAGACCAAGGCAAACAGGGCGATATAGTAGAAGCTTTGGTCTGTATCGAACTCGAAACCCAACAGGTTCACCGGCGCCGCCATCGAACCCGATGACCCTCCGGAGAACCACTCGGCACGGGCAAAAAAGTCTTCAATGATAAACTGAGCCGCCAGTGTCGCGATCGCCAGGTAAAGGCCCTTAATGCGCGCAGCTGGCATACCAAACATCATGCCGACCGCCATAGTCAGAAAACCTGCTAACGGGATACACAGGGCTACCGGTATGTTAAAGCTGGTGTTGAGCCAGGCCGATGCAAAGGCGCCGAAGCCGAAGAAGGCACCATGACCTAAAGATATCTGTCCGGTGAAACCCACTAAGATATTCAGTCCCAGCGCCGCTATTCCCAAATATGAGATCTGGATAAACAGGGTTAAAAAGTAGCCATCTAACACCAGCGGTGCAAAACAAGCGGCTGCGATGGCTAATGTGGCCACCAAACGTATGGTCTTAGTTTCGAAAATCGTGTTGTCTTTCTTGTAACTGGTCCTGAAATCTCCGCATGGACGCATTGCCAAACTAGACATAAAAAACTCCTTGAACTGTATTTACAACCTGCTTTAAAAGCATGAATTTACCTGAGAATGTTTTCACATGAGCCTAGATGCGCTCGATATCCCGGGTACCAAACAGGCCATAGGGTTTAAACCAGAGGATGACTAACAGCACGTAAAACGGCGCTATGTCATACATATTGCCAATGTGTAAATACTGACTGTCAAAAAACTCGGCAACATTCTCTAACACGCCGATGATCACACCGCCAACGATGGCGCCGACGATGGAGTCTAAACCGCCTAATATCACCGCAGGGAACACCTTAATACCGATAGAAGATAATGAGTCTGAAACCCCGTTAACCATGCCAATCACCACGCCGGCCGTTGCCGAAACCGTGGCAGCAATACCCCAGCTCATGGCGAAGACCTGTTTAACTGAGATCCCCAGACTCTGAGCCACCTGCTGATCGAACGCCGTCGCCCGCATCGCCAGGCCATGCTTGGAATATTTAAAGAAGAAGAAAAAGCCAACCATGATGCACAGGGCTATGATGGTACTCATCAGATAGGCCAGCTCGATATTGAGGCCAAAAACTGAGACTGACTGAGTATCAAAAACTTTAGGGTAGCTCTGAGGCGAGACGCCAAATATCCATTTCGTTAGCGACTGAAAGAATATCGACAAGCCAATCGTCACCATGATGACCGAGATAATCGGCTCACCTATCATGGGGCGCAGGACTATCATCTGCAGCAGCACACCAAACACGGCCATAAAGCAGAGGGTCAACAGGAAGCCGACCACAAACGGCAACTCCATATAAATTAGGAATGCCCAACACACCCAGGCGCCCACCAGCAGGAACTCTCCCTGAGCGAAGTTAACGATCTGAGTCGATTTATAGACCAGAACAAAACACATGCCCACAACACCATACAAGAGGCCCACAATCAGGCCATTGATGATGAGTTGCAGTAGTAATTCAAAATTCATGACGCTCTCCTTTGCTCTATTTCTGACTCGGATACGCTTGTCGTCTCTATGACCGATGCCACCTTGAGTTGGGTCTGTATTCGTGACTTACTGCCATCCTGGAAGGTGATCACGGTATCAATATCCACATGAGGTTCATCGTTATAGATTGATGAGATGATGTCACCGTACTTATCGGCTATCACGCCACGCCTGACCTTACGTGTTCGGGTTAACTCGCCATCATCGGCATCGAGTTCTTTATAGAGCAAGATAAATTTACTGATCTTCTGCGCATCTGGCAGAGACTCATTCACTATCTCAACCTCCTCAGACAGCTTTTCATAGACCTCGGGGAGTGATGACAGGTTGGTGTAATTGGTAAAGGCGAGGCCACGTTGCTCGGCCCACTTAGAGACGATACTGAAACGAATGCATAAGATGGCCGACAGGTAAGGTTTCTCTTTGCCTAAGATCACCGCCTCTCCGATAAAGGAGGAAAACTTAAGCTTGTTCTCAATGTATTGTGGCGAGTATTGAATACCCTGACTCGTCTTGGCTAAGTCTTTTATTCTGTCGATAACTACAAGGTGCCCCGACGGCTTAAAATAGCCCGCATCTCCGGTATGCATCCACCCCTGTTTCACATCTTCATCGAACGCCTCCTGATCGCCAAGGTAGCCGTTGAACATGCCTAAGGTTTTGGCGATCACCTCGCCCACCCCTTCGCTGTCACAGTTGATAACCTTGACCTCGGCGCTGTCGAAAGCCACACCGACGCTGTCGTAATCCACATCATCTTCCATGTGTATTGTGTACGCCCCACACATCTCGGTCTGCCCATAGAGTTGACGCAGTGGTACGCCAATACTCTGGAAGAACCGGAAGGTATCGGGTCCCATGGCGGCGCCACCGGTTGCGGCAGACTTTAAAAATGAGAAACCGAGCCGGTCTCGCAGCGCCCTCATCAATATAATATCGGCCAGACGGGACTTTCGGCCCTGCTGTAAACTTTTCTGCGCTCTGTCCATGGCGAAGTTAAACAGCGCCTGTTTCAAACGTGAGGAGTCCATCATTCGCGCCTGCACATCGGCCAGTATTCCTTCCCATACTCTTGGAGCAAGCAGTACAAAGCTGGGGCCAATTTCACGAAGATCGGCCATCATGGTTTCCTGCTCTTCGACAAAGTTCACTATCTGTCTGGCGATCAGCGCCTGACCCACCGCATATACCTGCTCCATGATCCAGGGAAGAGGAAGAACGGAGACATAGTTGTCACCCGGTGCTCGTGGATCGGCGCGCAGGTATGAGCAGCAATGGTCGATAAATTTACTGCCTTGCAGCAGCACAATTTTCGGCTTTGAGGTGGTACCGGATGTGGTGCAGTAGATGGCGATATTCTCGGCCCTACCGGCATCGACAAAGGCATCATAGAGTCTGGGTGTCTCTTTATCGATACGCTGCCCTAATGTATAGATCTCTTCAACACTGATAAGGCGGGGATCATCATATTTGCGCATGCCTCTGGGGTCGCAATAGACGATACACTTGACGCTGGGAATGCTGTCTTCGAGTTCAAGTAGCTTGTCACACTGCTCTTCATCCTCAGCAATCACCACGCTGGCATTGCTTCGATTGAGAAGGTAGGCCACCTCTTCATGCAACGAGTCCTGATAGACCCCCAGAGAGAAACAGCTCATGGCATGAGCCGCTACCTCGCCCCATACCCACTCGGGTCTGTTGTCTCCAAGCAGGGCAATGGTGCTGCTTGCTTCTATTCCCATAGATGAAAGGGCCAGTGTCATCCACTTCACCCGGTTGTGATAATCTAACCAGGTAAACTCGCTCCAGATCCCAAACTCTTTCTCCCGCATGGCAATATCATCGGGCCAGAGCGTGGCGTTATGCCTTAAAATCTTAGGAAAGGTATCCATATCACCCATATCGAATCGATTGGCTGACAATTCATTTGGCATATTCATTAGCCCACCTCCTGTAACTGCTCATCTTCTTCTAATCCAAGGTAAGCCTGTCTTACATGTTCATCTGCCATCACCTCATCGGGGAGGCCACAGATAAGTTTCTTACCAAAATCCAACACCATGACCTGATGAGAGATATCCATTACCACCCCCATATCATGTTCAATCATGACCACAGTGATGCCGAACTCTTCGTTGAGGTCGAGTATGTAGCGCGCCATATCCTCTTTCTCTTCCAGGTTCATGCCGGCCATGGGCTCGTCGAGCAAGATAAGCTTGGGCTTAAGAGCGATGGCGCGTGCCAGCTCGACACGTTTGCGCAGACCGTATGAAAGTGTGCCTGCAACCGCCTTACGCACATGAGAGATATCCAGGAAGTCGATGATCTCTTCAACCTGACGGCGATGAACCAGCTCCTCTTTTTGCGCCGGAGAAGCCCAGTAGAGCGGGCCGGTTAACCAGTTATTTTTCATCAGGTGATGTCGGCCAACCATGATGTTATCCAACACCGACATATGACCGAAGAGAGCAAGGTTCTGGAAAGTACGGCCTATGCCTAAGTCGGCCCTGTCATTGGGCCTTAAATTGGTCACATCGGTATTATCAAAATGAATGGCCCCTTTGTTGGGGCGATAACGGCCGGAGATGCAATTCAACATCGATGTTTTTCCAGCCCCGTTAGGACCAATGATGGAAAACACTTCGCCTTTGTTTACATCGAAGCTCACATCGGTCAGTGCCTTAACACCACCAAATGCGAGAGATATCTGGTCTACTTTCAGGATAGTTTCTGTCACACCCGTACTCCTTGAACTTCAGTTCGATTCATTAACGACACAACAGTGATGTCACAGTGATGATTGTTACTAGCCCCGTATTGCTTGAGATAATCTGAATTAACGTTGTCGGGCCACTCGCAATTGAGCTAGTCGTTCTAAATAAAAAGAGAGGTGGGTTGCCCCACCCCTAAATGGAACGTTTAGAGTGCGTATCTCATCGACAGCTGTGCATAATCTGAGTCAACATTCTTATCGCCCATTTCAAAGTTGCCGACTTCGAATCCGACGGCAAGTTGGGGAGTCAGGTTTTGGAACAGGTTGACACTCCATTGAGTGCGTTCTGCATCGGCAATATCGGTTTCAACACGGCCATACAGGACGGTGCTTCTAAGGGTATCAGTCCAATAATGACGGTATGCAGCGAGATAGGAGGTGGTGCTCTCAACCTCTTCACCAATAAGATCTGAGGCGGTACCTACGCCGACATATCGACCCACTTCGCCCAGATGGAGTTGAAATCTGAAATCATCTTTACCGAAGGTCTTGATACGGCCGGCTAACGAGCCACCAAAGGCCGTTTCTGTATTACCCGTAGTTGTATTGAGGCTACGGCCCAGCCCCGATATGGATACGTTGCCCCAATCGCCCTTAAGGTTGTAGCGAGCGACCACGTCCGGTAGATCGTCGTTGGCGGTATCGCCACCGACACTCTCAGGGTTTTCGACAGAAACCTGGAAATTTCCGGCATCGAAACGTACCTGTCCCTGACGAATGAAGGCTAAACCAACGGTGGCCCCGGCGAAGTCTGCAGATTCAGGGATCGCACTGGTATTCATGAAGGTCGTCCAGGTCTGGCCTGCCGTGATCCCTTGGTACTTGATGAAGGCGTGACGAATTCGCGGGTTGGCCGAGTTAGATACAACCTGGTTACCGCCGCCGCCGAGAAAGTCCATCTCGATAAAACCGGTCACGTCGCCATGGACGTACTTGGTATTAAAACGTGATTCGTTGGCAAATATTCTGAATTGTGATGCGTCTTCGGCCAGCGGCGTGCCGGTACCGATCCAGAAATCCCGATAGGCAACGTCACCGTTAACATAACGTGCATCGACCTTAAGATAACCACCGAAACTAATCTTGCCATCTTCACCAACTGTAAAATCGTATCCGGCCATGGCTGAACCGGCAAATAAACACATTGAACCTGCTAACGCGATCTTTTTAATTTTAGAAATAAGCATCTTCTATCCCCTTTAATGTCTGCAGCCAAGATGGAGAAATCCTGCCATTGACTCAATTGGGAATAGGTATTAGTGCAGCAGTCTTAATACGGAAGTAGCAAGACAAAGGGGGTAATACTTAAGTCGATAGTAATTAGCGAAAAATTGGCTCTGAAATATGATATGTTAAATTTTATAACAAATAGGGTTTCAACCTCCTCTGCCCGCCACCGAAAGAGAAACTCATAATAAGGTCCATTAAAGCGTATGTTTCCCAACTGGCTGTTAGTCACCATCAGTAT
>Ga0070724_10002564_pt1 | contig 10012 bp, 8 predicted proteins | sample tdDd001_FD_67278 | JGI IMG/M metagenome (GOLD analysis project Ga0070724, IMG submission 67278) | Marine sediment microbial communities from the Atlantic coast under amendment with organic carbon and nitrate - tdDd00.1 | ecosystem: Environmental > Aquatic > Marine > Coastal > Sediment | place...
ATCTTTACTGGATAAAGATAAAGTAGGACAAGATGGTTATCTGGATGACTTTGAATTGCTATTAGAACCTATTGTTTATGAACTAGCTCTTTTAGGTAATATAACCCAATCAGCCTATGTCTTTTTTGATCCTTCTTTAGATGGAAGTGTACATGATGTCTGGTATACAGACCTATATTATACAGGTCAGGTGACCAGACAAGAAGAGTTCGATATGTCTTTTTATGATAATTTAGGTGAAAATGATAAATGGTATTCGGTTCCAAAAGAGACTTTAAAGCCTTATTGGACTCAACCCTATCAAGGTAGTGTTTATTATGATGAGGATATTACCTATGTTTCTCATACAAGACCATTAATAATTGATAATAAGTTCTATGGTATAGTTGGATCTGATTATCACTATAATTTAATGAAAGAAACCATTAAAGACTTTACACTTTATGATTCAGGATATGCAATATTACAAAATGCTCAAGGTCAGGTAATTATTCATCCAACCCAAGCGGTAGGCTCTTCCTTAGCAGATGTAAATGATGGAGAATATGCTTGGATAGTTGATGAGATGTTATCAAATGATTTTGGTGTTATAGAGTATACTTGGACCAACAATCAAAATAAGTTTATGGTCTATAAAAAATTACTCAACGGGTGGATTTTCTCAATTGCTATAGAGAAAAGTGATGTTTTTAAAGAAATTAGACAGATGTTATATTTGATTGTTGGTATTATCCTTATTGTATTGTCAATTTTATCTGTTTTAGTTTTTATACTAAGTCGTCAAATGACTAAACCATTCAATGAGTTGTCAAAGCAAGTAGATATGTTAGAAAGTGGTGATTATAAAAATCTCTTGTCTGATCAATTGATTAATCGAGGGGATGAAATAGGTAGGTTGTCTTCAGGCATAGAAGTTCTAAGAGTTTCCATCAAAGATTCACTAAATGAAGTTAATGCTTATGGGCAAACACTAGAAACAGAAGTTAAGAAAAGAACTTTAGAATTATTAGAAAGTCATCAAGACTTAGAAGATGCCCTAGTTTTGAATGAAAGTCAAAACATCAAACTCTTAGAGGTCAATAAACGATTAGAACTAGTACTAGAACAATTAGAACAAACTCATCGTCAAATTATTGAGACAGAAAAAATTGCCTCTCTTAACGCAATGATGACTAAGATAGCCACAGAGTTTGATGAACCGCTCAATGAGTTTAGTGAGGCTATTCACCTCCTGTATGAGGAAAAGAAGATTATTGATGAGAAACTTTCATCTAATGAATTAAGGATGTATGAGTTAGATCAGTTCTTTTCAATCTATGGATTGAAGGCTGGTTATATTTTAGAGCAATTGGACTATATGAAACATCTATTGGAACGTTTTAAGGCTCTAGATCCTTATACATCAAACCTTGAAACTACTTTCAATATGTCAGAAATGATTAACATGGTATTGGATGGTATAGACCTTAGAACCGATGTTCATGCTACTGTTATATGTGATCCTAGCATAAACATAAAAAGTGATGCTGCTAAGATTTCTCAAATTCTTTACCAGTTGATTTCAAATGCCAATAAACATGCCTTCAAGGATTTGATGAATGGAATGATAGTAATTGACGTAAAAATAGATGGTAATCTTATAATATCTGTTAAGGATAATGGTGTAGGAATTGATGAATCTATTAAGAAGAATATTTTTAATTTAGTTGAAAATGCTTCTACTAGTGGATATGGTTTGAATATCATCTCTAATATAGTTTTAAAAGTCTTTAAAGGGGATATAAAATGTATCAGTGAAGAAGGCCAGGGTTCTGAGTTCATAATTACTATAGGCATTTAAGATAATCTATGTTATAATAGGCAAAAGAAAAGACGTTGAATGAGATAAGTAGTTCTAAGAACAGCGATCCATCGTAGGTGAGAGATGGTATAGAATGAAGCTACTCAGGAGTTGCAGTAAGAAATTACTGACGGTGACAGCCGTTATTTGTTAGGATGTATATCTAAAGTGATCGAAAGATAATTAGGGTGGTACCGCGGTTTTTGTCGTCCCTAAGCAGTCACTTTAGTTTTTTTTGTTTTTGAGGAGGCGACATGAAAATTACAGGATTAAATGAAATTAGAAAATCCTTCTTAGATTTCTTTGAGTCTAAGGATCACTATGTAAGAAAAAGTTATTCATTAGTACCTGAAAGTGATAAGTCTTTACTGCTGATTAATGCTGGTATGGCACCACTTAAAACTTACTTTACTGGAGAGGAAACACCACCAAACACAAAAATGGCAACTTGTCAAAGATGTATGCGTACAGGTGATTTAGATAATGTAGGACATACTTCTAGACATGCAACATTCTTTGAAATGTTAGGGAACTTCTCTTTTGGTGACTATTTTAAAGTAGAATCATTACAATGGGGATGGGAGTACATTACTGAAGTTCTTGGCTTACCAGTGGATAACTTATGGGCAACAGTTTATTTAACAGATGATGAAGCATATGATATCTGGAAAGATATTATTGGTATTGCTGAAGATAGGATTGTTAGATTAGGTAAAGAAGACAACTTCTGGGAAAAGGGTACAGGTCCATGTGGTCCTTGTTCTGAAATCTATTATGACAGAGGGGAAAAATACGGTTGTGATAATCCAGACTGTAAACCAGGTTGCGAGTGTGATAGATTTATTGAATTCTGGAACCATGTATTTACTCAATTTGATAAAGATGCAGAAGGTAACTACAATGATTTAGCAAACCCGAATATTGATACGGGTATGGGTCTTGAAAGAATCGCATGTATTATGCAAGATGTAGAATCTATTTTTGAAATAGACACAATGAAACATGTTTTAGATGCAGTTGTTAGTAAAGCTGGTATTAAGTATGGTGAAAACCCTAAAGAATCTGTATCAGTTAAGATTATCACGGATCATGTAAGAGCAATTACCTTTATGGTATTAGATGGTATCTTACCAAATAACGAAGGTCGTGGTTATGTCTTAAGAAAGATCTTAAGAAGAGCATATCGACATGGTAAATTATTAGGTATAGATGGTATTTTCTTAACAGATCTAGTAAACGAAGTAATTGAAATTTCAAAGGCTGCTTACCCTGAGTTGGTAGAGAAAAAAGATTACATTAAGAAAGTTATTGCATTAGAAGAAGAGAGATTCCAACAAACAATTAACCAAGGTTTAGATATATTAAAGGATTACATCAATGCGTTAGATGGTAAAACTTTATCTGGTGAAAAAGCATTTAAGTTGTATGATACTTATGGATTCCCAGTAGATTTAACTAAGGAAATTTTAGCTGAAGAGGGCTTATCTGTAGATGAAGAAGCATTTAATGAAGAAATGCAAAAGCAAAAAGAAAGAGCTCGTGCAGCACGTGGTGATCAAAGTGCTTGGGAAAAATCTGCATTATCAGAAACGGATATAGCTGCGACAGTTTTCAATGGATACACTGAACTAGAAGGTCAAGCTAAAATTATGGCTATTGTATCTGAAGGTGAACTAGTAGATTCATTAGGTCAAGATATGGCTGCAGAAATAGTGCTTGATCAAACAACTTTCTATGCAGAGAGTGGTGGGCAAGTCGGTGATATTGGTCAAATAAAAACTTCAGATGGTATCTTCGTTGTTAAGGATACAGTTAAAGGTCTTATGGATAGATTTGTTCATAAAGGTTATGTAAAAGAAGGTTTAATTCAAGTGGGTACAACTTGTGACACGCTTGTGGATGAAGACAATAGACTTTCTAGTGCAAGAAACCATACAGCGACTCATATTCTTCATAAAGTATTAAAAGATGCTTTAGGTGATCATGTAGAGCAAAAAGGGTCTTTAGTTGAACCTTCTAAATTAAGATTTGATTTCTCACACTTTGAAGGTATTACACCAGATACACTTGCTTCAATTGAAAAAGAAGTAAATAGAAGATTATTTGAAACTCTTCCAGTTCAGACTGAAGAGTTGGCAATTGAAGATGCGAAGAAAAAAGGAGCAACAGCTTTATTCGGTGAAAAGTATGGGGATAAAGTAAGAGTTGTTTCAGTCGGAGATTTTTCTATGGAATTATGTGGTGGTACACATGTATCTAATGCATCTCAAATTGGTTTGTTTAAGATAGTATCAGAATCAGGTATTGCTGCTGGTGTTAGAAGAATAGAGGCTATCACAGGTCAAGCTGTATATAACTACTTAAGTGAAGTTGAAAATAAGATGAAGCATGTGGCTCATATTGTAAAAGGTACAATGGAAGATGTTGATACAAAAGTAGAATCATTAACTCAAGAAGTTAAGGCGCTTCATAAAGAAGTTGAGAAGATGAAATCACAGGCTGCTTCATCTGGTTTAGAAGACATTATCAAGGGTGCTAAAGAAATCAATGGGATTTTTGTAGTGACTGCTAAACTGGCTGGTGTTCAACCCAACAACTTAAGAGAATTAGCGGATAAGATTTCTGATAAGGTTAACGATGGTCTTGTTGTTTTAGCATCTGATAATGGTGAGAAAGTTGCTTTGATTGCAATGGCATCAGAAGGTGCTATAGCAAAAGGTGCGCACGCTGGTAATATCATCAAAGAAGTTGCAAAAATCACTGGTGGTGGCGGTGGTGGCCGTCCTAATATGGCACAAGCTGGTGGTAAAGATGGAAGTAAGATTGATGAGGCACTTAATAGGGTATTATCAATTATAGAAGATTTATAAAATACTAAAGTTTTTATGAACAATTTATAGAAACTCATGTATAATAGTAGTAGATAGAGGATTGGAGGGATGATATGAGTAACTTAGACGCAACAATGAAATTTGATTTTGACGCAGAACTAAAAGAAGAAGTAAAAGACATTCTTACGAGCGTTCAAAAATCATTAGTAGAAAAAGGGTATAACCCTGTCAATCAAATGGTTGGTTATTTATTAAGTGGAGATCCGACATACATCACGAGTTATAATAATGCTAGACAACTGATGAAAAAAGTTGAACGTGATGAGATTATCGAAGTACTACTAAAGGCTTATTTAGAAGAATAATGAAATATAATGAGTTAGGAAAAACAGGTATAAAAGTCTCTAGACTTTGTTTTGGAGGCTTAACTGTTGGCCCTTTACAGAAAAACATGACACCTGAAGAAGGTGGCAAAATAATAAAATATGCATTTGATAGGGGTGTCAATTTTATTGACACCGCTCAATTGTATAAAACTTATCCTCACATTAGAGAAGGATTAAAACATTTCAATAGAAATGATTATGTCATAGCTTCAAAATCATATGCTTATGATAAAAAGACAGCAATTGAAAGCGTTGAAGAAGCATTAAGAGAATTAGATACTGATTATATTGATATTTTTATGCTACATGAACAAGAAAGTGAACATACACTTCGTGGACATTATGAAGCATTAGAAACTTTTATTAGGTTAAAAGAAAAAGGTATTATTAGAGCGGTTGGATTATCGACTCATGCTGTAGCTGGTGTAAAAGCAGCTATTATGTATGATGAGATTGAAGTCATTCATCCAATACTTAATGTATCAGGTCTTGGTATTGTTGATGGCTCTAGAGATGAAATGTTAGGTGCAATTCAGTCCTTTAAAGGTGGCGTATATAGTATGAAACCTTTAGGTGGCGGTAATTTATTAAATAGAGTAGAAGACAGTTTTGACTATATCCTGAACCAGGAAGGAATAGATTCTATAGCTGTTGGTATGCAAAATTTCAATGAAATTGATTACAACATAAAAAGGTTTAGTGGTCAATCTATTTCAGATACCCTAAAAGAAGATTTGAGAAGACAACCAAGACAATTAAAGATTGCTGATTGGTGTGTAAACTGTAGAAAATGTATTGAAAAGTGTGGACAGAAAGCCCTTATCCCAGGTGAGAATAGACCTATCATATTAAAAGATAAATGTGTCTTATGTGGTTACTGTGCTTCTGTTTGTGAAGACTTTTGTATTAAGGTTGTGTAATGAAAAAAATAATGGGATTAGATGTTGGTGACAAAACTATAGGTGTCGCCATGAGTGATGGATTATTAATGACTGCACAAGGCAGGACTACGATTATCAGAGAATCCATAAAAAAAGATATAGATCAGCTGATTGATTTTATCATTGAAGATAATGTGGACCGTATTGTTATTGGTTTACCTAAGAATATGAACAATACAATTGGGCCTCAAGCTGAAAAAACATTAGATTTTGTAAAAAAGCTTCAAAAGAAGATTAAATATAGCGATCGTCTAGAAAATCGTGAAATTGAATGTATTATGTGGGATGAACGCTTAACCTCAGTTGCAGCTGAACGTTCTATGTTAGAAGCTGATATGAGTCGAGCTAAAAGAAAAAAAATAATTGACAAGCTTGCTGCGGTTTACATTTTACAAGGTTATTTAGACAGTATAAGGTAGGTAGAAAAATGGAAGAAAATATTATTGTATTATTGGATGAAAATGGTGAAGAGATTGAGTTCGAGATTATTGCGGATTTTGAAGTGAATGATCAAGAATATGCTATTCTTTCACCGCTTGACGACACAGATGATTCAGCACTTATCTTTAAGGTTGTTGATCAAGGTGATGATGACCCAGTATTAGAGTATTTATCAGATGAAGATGAGTTTGATTTCGTGGCTAAGGCCTATGAAGAATTAATGGATGACGAAGAATAGGATAAAAAATGGAATTAACAAAAGTAAATGAAATACTAAAGAAAAAAGGTTATAAATTTACACCACAAAGAAAAGCAATTTTAGAAGTTTTATCTGACAGATTTGGTGAACATTTAAGTTCTGAAGAAATTTATGATTTGGTAAAAGTGAAAAACCCAGAGATTGGTTTAGCAACAGTTTATAGGACTGTACAACTACTTGTGGAATTAGATGTTTTATCAAAGTTAAATCTAGATGATGGTTTTGTAAGATATGAGATTAATGATAATGAAGGTGAAGCACATCACCATCACCATTTGATTTGTTCTGAATGTGGAAAAATCTCAGAAGTTAGAGAAGACTTACTAGATTCTATTGAGGCTGAAATTGAACGAAAGTATGAATTTCAAATTAAAGATCATAAGTTAAAGTTCTTTGGCTTATGTAAGTCGTGTAAAGAAAACCTATAAGTCTATAGGTTTGTTTTACGGTTAGGAAGGAAAATATGAGTAAAAAATTAAGAGTTATCCCTCTAGGAGGGTTAAATGAAATTGGAAAGAATATGACTGTATTTGAATATGATGATGAAATTATCATTGTAGACTGTGGTCTATCTTTCCCGGATGATGAAATGTTAGGTATTGATGTAGTTATACCGGATTTCACGTATTTAAAAAAGAATAAACATAAAATTAAAGGTATTTTTATCACACATGGTCATGAAGATCATATAGGAGGTATTCCATATTTCTTGAAGCAGTTTGAAGCACCAATTTATGGTTATAAACTGACATTAGGTTTGATTGAACTTAAATTACAAGAACATGGTTTAATGGATAGAACATCACTTAATGTGGTTAAGCCGAGAGACGTTATTAAAAAGGGTCATTTTTCAGTAGAATTTATCAGAGTATCTCACTCTATCCCTGATGCTTCAGCGCTTCATATCTCAACACCACATGGATCTGTTGTTCATACAGGTGACTTCAAAATCGATTATCATCCAATAGATGGTGAAATGATTGATTTAAATCGTTTTGCAGAATTAGGTAATGAAGGTGTTACTTTATTATTAGCAGATTCTACTAATGTGGATCGTAAAGGTTTTACTATGAGTGAATCAACAGTTGGTGCAACTTTCGATGAAATTTTCCATAAGCATGAAGATAAGCGTATTTTTGTGGCATCATTTGCTTCAAATGTCCATAGAGTTCAACAAATCGTAAATTCTACTTATTCATCTAATAGAAAGATTGCCTTCTCAGGAAGATCGATGATCAATGTAACTAAAGTTGCAAGAGAATTGGGATACTTAAAGATTCCTGAGGGTATGATTATTGAATTAAATGAAATTGATCAATATCCGGATAATGAACTGGTAATCGTTACAACAGGTTCTCAAGGTGAGCCAATGGCAGCCTTGTCTAGAATGGCAAATTCTGAACATAGACAATTACAGTTAAAACAAGGTGACTTGGTTGTACTTTCTGCATCTCCTATTCCAGGTAATGAGAAGAGTGTTAAGAAAGTTATTGATAAAATCATGAAATTGGGTGCAGATGTAATCTATGAGTCTTTAGCAGATGTTCATGTATCTGGTCACGCCAAAGAAGAAGAACTTAAGTTACTTCATACATTGATTAAACCAAAATACTTTACACCTGTTCATGGTGAATATACACATCTAACACACCATGCCTATTTAGCTGAATCTTTAGGTATGTCTAGTTCAGAAGTTTATATCATGGAAAATGGCTATGGTATAGAGATTGATGAAGAGGGTATTTCTTTTGCTAAGAAAGTACCATCAGGTAGAACATTAATCGACGGTTTAGGTGTTGGTGATGTTGGAAATATAGTTCTAAGAGACAGAAGAATCTTATCTCAAGATGGTTTAATGATTGTTGTACTTGCAATTGAAAAATCATCTGGTAAAATAGTGTCTGGTCCTGATATTATATCAAGAGGATTTGTCTACGTAAGAGAAGCTGAAACTCTGTTTACAGATGCTAAAGCAGTTTTAACTCATGCATTGTACGAGCTAGAAAAAGATGGTGTTACTGAATGGTCTAGTATCAAGAGTACAGTTAGAGATACTTTAAGACAACATTTATGGCAAGAAACAAGAAGAAATCCTATGATTTTACCAATCATTATGGAAGTTTAGGAGGAATTTATGAACGTTATAGAACAAGCAAAATCATTAGCAGAAGCAATTAAAACTTCAGAGGAGTTTACAACATACAAGAACTTAAAAGATGCATTATACAGTGATGAAAAAATCGCAGGCTCTTTATCATTATTTGAAGCTAAGCAGGCAAACTTACAAAGAATGCAAATGTTAGGTGAAACTTTAAATGAGGATGAGTTAAATGATGCTCAAGAATTATTTAAAGAATTAAATGAAAATGACCAAGTTAAGAAATACTTTGAAGCTGAGTTTAAGTTAAATCAAATGATGGCTGAAGTTTCTAAAGTTCTTGGCGACGCAATGAACTTCTAGGTGTTCTTATGAAGAGAATACTTATTCTATGTCTACTATTAATGGTTACACTAACAGGCTGTAATTTAGATGAAATGAGAAGTCCTGTTGATCCTAATAATACTGAAATTATTACAGTGACAGTACCGAGAGGCGCAACAACGACGTCTATCGGTGCATTACTGATGGAATCTTCACTTATTCAAAGTGAGATGGTCTTTAAAATGGCTGCTAAAGAATTAGAAGCTGACGGCAAAATGCAAGCTGGAGATTATGAATTATCTCAATCTATGTCTACAGATGAAATCATTGCAAAACTAGTATCAGGTGATGTTGTTATAAATACCATTACATTTACTATACCAGAAGGTTATGAACTGAAGGATATTACAGAGAGACTTGTAGCTGAAGGTTTAGTAAATCAAGAAAAATTTGAGCAAGCTTTATTGGACTCTTATGATTTTAAATTTCTTGAAGGTCAAGAATCATTAGAAGGTTTCTTATTCCCAGATACTTATGAAATGAGAGTTGGTGCTAGTGAAAAGGAAATCATCGAGAGGATGTTAGTCAGATTTGATGAAATCTTTACCGAAGACTACTATACTAGATTAGATGAACTTGGTTTAACGATGAATCAGGCGATAACGTTAGCATCAATTGTAGAAAGAGAAGCAGCTGCTAAAGAGGAATTTCCAATTGTAGCAGGTGTTTTCCATAATAGAATTGAAGATGGTATGTTGTTACAGTCATGTGCTACAGTACAGTATATCTTAGGTGAAAGAAAAGAACGATTAACATACGATGATATTGCAATAGATTCACCTTTTAATACTTATATCAATGCAGGTCTTCCGCCAGCACCAATTGCATCACC
>Ga0070724_10002566_pt1 | contig 10010 bp, 11 predicted proteins | sample tdDd001_FD_67278 | JGI IMG/M metagenome (GOLD analysis project Ga0070724, IMG submission 67278) | Marine sediment microbial communities from the Atlantic coast under amendment with organic carbon and nitrate - tdDd00.1 | ecosystem: Environmental > Aquatic > Marine > Coastal > Sediment | place...
GGCGGCAGGATAAGCTCGTGCCTATGAATGTATTACTGGGCATCACCGGCGGAATAGCCGCGTACAAGACACCAGAGCTGGTGCGGCGCCTGCGCGAGCGCGGCGCGGACGTGCAGATCGTAATGACCGCATCTGCAGGCGAATTCGTCACCGAGACGGCTCTGCAGGCCGTTTCCGGCAGGCCCATTCGAGCCAATCTTTGGGACAAGGAAGCTGAGGCATCGATGAGCCATATCGAGCTCGCACGCTGGGCAGACGTCGTGCTGATCGCGCCGGCAACAGCCGAGATTATGGCGCGCCTCGCGTCGGGTGCTGCGGCCGACCTGCTAACCACACTCTGCCTGGCAACCGAGGCGCCACTCGCCATCGCGCCGGCAATGAACCATGTCATGTGGGGTAACGCAGCTGTCCAGGCCAATCGCAAGACGCTGGAAGAGCGTGGCGTGCAGATCCTCGGCCCTGACCATGGATCCCAGGCCTGCGGCGAAACCGGCGCCGGGCGCATGCTTGATCCCGATGAAATTGCGGCTATCGTTTGTGGACCGCAATTGGTCGCCACAGAAGGTCAGGGCGTTCTTGTCGGCAAAACGGTCCTGGTTACGGCGGGTCCAACCCGCGAGCCAATCGACCCGGTGCGTTACATCACCAATCGCAGCTCGGGCAAGATGGGCTACGCCATCGCGAGCGCCGCGGTCGCACAGGGTGCGAAGGTCACACTCATCAGCGGGCCCGTAAGTCTGCCAGTGCCGAAAGGCATTGACGTTGTACAAGTGAAGACTGCACAACAGATGTACGATGCGGCCCATGATCACCTTTCGGGTGTCGACATTTTTGTTGCTGCCGCCGCGGTATCCGATTATCGGCCCTCGGATGCGGCGAAGCAGAAGATCAAGAAAAACAATGAGACCATGCAGCTCGAGCTTGTTCGATCGCAGGATATTCTTGCATCGGTCGCCGGGCTCGATGACGCACCGTTCACGGTTGGTTTCGCGGCGGAGACCGAGAACGTGCGTGACTACGCGCTCGGCAAGCTCGAAAAAAAGAACCTCGACATGATCGTCGCGAATCGCGTTGGTGACGACTGTGGTTTTGACCTCGACGACAATGAGATTGAGGTTTATTGGAAAGATGGCGAAAAGGGCTTTGCCAGGGCCCCGAAAACGGAACTGGCAGAACAAATCGTGCAACTCGTCGCGGAGCGGTTCACAGCCGCACGCGGCCCGGATACACAACCAAGGCTGACACGACTACATGCGATCGATTGAACTGAAAATACTCGATTCCCGACTCGGCGATTCGATAGAACTGCCGCACTATGCGACCGATGGTTCGGCGGGCCTCGATATGCGCGCCTGCATCGACGAGCCGTTGACGGTAGAGCCTGGTGAAACAGAATTGATACCGACCGGTCTTGCCATACACATTGGCGATGCGTCGCTGGCCGCCGTCTTATTACCGCGGTCCGGACTGGGTCATAAACATGGACTGGTGCTAGGTAACCTGACCGGGCTGATCGACTCCGACTACCAGGGGCAGGTATTCATATCCTGTTGGAACAGGAGTTCAAAGAGCTACGAAGTGCAGCCAGCCGAGCGTATCGCGCAAATGGTTTTTGTGCCGGTAGAGCAGGTGCGTTTTAGTGTCGTCGAGGAGTTCGACGATAGTGATCGTGGCGCAGGAGGGTTCGGTCACTCAGGAACGGCTTGAGCAAGCGTCTCCGGTACAGCTCGGGTCTGCGGCTCGTCGGCCGATATACCCTTGATCGTCTTGAAGCGCTCAATATCGCCTTCAAAGCGATCGTGAATCCGTTGCTCTTCGTCCCTGAACTTTTTCAGGTTTTCTTCGTGGCGACCGATCGAGGCCTCCGTCTCTCCGATATCTTCAACGAGGTTCGGATCAATCGGCTGCGCCGCAGGGTCTGAGCTATAGGGCTTGTAGCGGCCGGCCTCGGTCTTGAGCTCGTTAAGGCGGCGTTGCAGGTTACGCAGGTAAAGTTCCGTCACGCGGGCCTGTGCCTGGAACAGTTCGACGCGGCGGTCCCGGTGCATCTCGATCTCGGCGACCGATATGTAAGTACTCACGAGCGCCTGGTCCGCACGAAACTGAAGTTCCTTGTTTACTGCCAGCGCTTTAGCCGCAGCCTCGGCGGCAAGCTGCTCTTCCGTCTTCCTGCCCTCAAGCTGGTCTACCGTGACACCCTGGTTATTGACTACGTCCTTAGGTTTGTCCGCAGACTCGGGCGGCGGCTTATCGGTGAAAACAAGGTTGCCATCTTCATCCACGTACTTATACCTGCCGCGTTCCTGAGCATCGGCGCTCAGAGGCACGAGGAGGCAAAGAATGACCGAAAAAAGTAGTAGTCGCATAGCGTAACTATGCCATGTCTGGCAATTTAATTATTGGGACTGGTTCGCGAAATAACAGCTTAGTCGCCTCCAGAGATCTTGTAAAATATTTACCGATATCACTACAAATTCAACAACTTACGATATCACACCGTATTTCTTGCGATACGCGACGACTGGTTCGAGGTAATCGGCATACTCGCTTGATTCCTCAAGAATATCGATCAGGTCATTGAGCTGAATAATGCTCGAGACCGGGATGTTGAGTGACTGTTTAAGCTCCTGGACGGCAGAAAAGCTCCCCTGGCCGCGTTCCTGTCGGTCGAGTGAAATTGCGAGGCCTGCCACCTCCGCACCGGCCGCTGAGATGATCTGGTACGCCTCGCGGACGGCCGTACCTGCGGTGATGACATCATCGACAATCAATACCCGACCCCTTAAGGGTGCCCCAACGATGCTGCCGCCTTCACCGTGCGCCTTCGCTTCCTTGCGGTTGTAGGAGAAAGGTACATCGATATCCTGGTGTTCCGCCAGGGAAGCAGCAGAAAGAGCCGCCAACGGGATGCCTTTGTAGGCCGGCCCGAACAGCATATCGAATTTGATGTCGGATGCAGCGATTGCTGCCGCGTAATAGCGACCGAGTCGCGCCGCGGCGTATCCGGTATTGAAAAGCCCGGCATTGAAAAAGTAGGGGCTGACGCGCCCGGACTTTAACGTAAATTCGCCAAAACGAAGTACGCCAAGCTCGAGAGAGAGATCGATGAATTCTTTCTTATAGACCTGCATGTCGGTGGTCTTTATGTATGATGGCCGCCTTCGATTTGCGCGTCGAGTATGACACGCAGCACGGCAGGGAGAAACCGATTGTTTCGAGTAATCAGCCTTAACGCGAATGGCATTCGCGCCGCGGCCCGCAAGGGATTTTTCGACTGGATGAAAGAGCAGGACGCCGACGTCGTCTGCATCCAGGAAACCAAGGCGCAGGTTCACCAGCTGGGCGATGAAATCTTTTCGCCTGCTGGCTATCACTGCTATTACGAGGATGCCGTCAAAAAAGGCTACAGCGGTGTCGCAATCTACTCGAAGCACAAGCCGAAAAAAGTTGTTCGCGGCTATGGAGACAAGGAGTTCGATGACGAGGGCCGCTACCTCGAGGTACAGCTAGGCGGCATCTCGGTCGTTTCGTTGTACCTGCCGTCCGGCTCCTCAAAAGAAGAACGACAAATAGCGAAGTACCGTTGCATGGATTCGTTTACCGAGCATTTGAAAAAGCTGCAGCGTAAACGCAGTGAATACGTCATCTGCGGTGACTGGAATATCGTGCACAAAGAGGGCGACATCAAAAACTGGAAGTCGAACCAAAAGAATTCCGGTTGTTTGCCCGAAGAGCGGGCGTGGCTGGACAAGGTATTTGGCGAGTATCGTTGGGTCGACGCGTTTCGCACGATCGAACAGGACCCACACGAGTACACCTGGTGGTCGAACCGCGGCCGCGCCTGGGACAACAACGTTGGGTGGCGCATCGATTACCATGTCGTAACAAAAGGTCTCGAGGACAGGGTCCTGCGTACCGAAATCTACAAAGATCAGCGATTCTCCGATCACGCACCGCTAATCATGGATTACGATTGGCACCATGGTGACTAGGACGTTCAGGGAAGCGATCCTCAACCGGCGGATGCTGATTTGCGTCTTCACCGGTTTCACGTCCGGTTTGCCCTTATACCTGTTGATTCAGCTGGTGCCGGCATGGCTGCGCGCCGAGGGCGTCGGCCTGGCCGAGATAGGCTTCTTCGCGCTGATCGGTTTCCCCTACACCTGGAAATTCGTGTGGGCGCCCGTCATGGACCGCTTTACGCTGCCGTTTCTCGGACATCGGCGCGGCTGGATGCTCGTCACCCAGCTGGCGCTCCTGGTCTCGATCGCTGCGATGGGCTTTATGAAGCCGGACCTGTCGATCTGGACCATCGCCTACCTTGCTGCCGCAATAGCCTTTTTCAGCGCGAGCCAGGACATCGTGCTCGACGCATACCGACGCGAGCTACTGCCCGACCTTGAGCTTGGTCTGGGCAATGCTATTCACGTGCAGACCTACCGCCTCGCAGGCCTCGTGCCGGGTTCGCTGGCGCTGATTCTGTCGGACCACCTGCCCTGGCACTCGGTTTTTATATTCGTTGCGCTATTTATGTGCGTTGGCATCGTCCTGACGCTGGTCATTGATGAGGCGATCGCCGAGCCCAGCCCACCAAAGACAATGCGCGACGCGATCGTCGAGCCATTTCGGGAGTTTATTGGGCGCAAAGGTACCCGTTCGGCAGCACTGATTCTCGTGTTTCTGTTTCTGTACAAGCTCGGCGACAACATGGCGACCGCGCTGCAAACACCGTTTTTCATTGATATGGGATTCAGTCGGACAGCAATCGGGTCGGTCGCGAAATTCGCGGCACTGATCGCCGCGATAGTGGGTGGATTGTTCGGTGGACTCGTCATGATCAAGCTCGGCATCAATCGCGCATTGTGGATTTTTGGCGTCGTGCAAGTGGTGAGTATCCTCGGTTTTGCGTTGCTTTCGGTTGTCGGTACGAATCTGTGGATGCTGGGCGCCGCGAACGGATTTGAGTACCTCGGTGTGGGATTAGGTACGGCTGCGTTCGTAGCCTTCATGGCGCGCGAAACGAACCCGGCATTCGCCGCGACCCAATTTGCATTGTTCACGGCGCTGACCGCGGTACCGAGGACGCTGGCGAATGCCGTTACTGGCGTCATCGTCGAGAATGTGGGCTGGACGAACTTCTTCCTGCTTTGCACCGTCCTCGCCATTCCCGGCATGCTGTTGCTGTTCAAGGTTGCGCCGTGGAACGGGGACGACAATGCCTGACACGGCCGAACTCGTCGTAGGGCGAGTCGATGAACTCACCGACCCGGGCAGCCGTGAATTCCAGATCGGTGAGGGTGACTGGCCGTTTCGCGGCTTTGTCGTCCGGCAGGGAAACGATGTTTACGCCTACGAGAATTTTTGCCTACATGTTGGTCACCCGCTGAACTGGGTTCCCGACGGATTTTTGACCAAGGATAATTCTGCGATCATCTGCGCCTCACACGGTGCGCAGTACGAAATCAACACGGGCCTGTGTTTCGCCGGGCCCTGCATGGGCAAGTCGCTGCGAAAAGTGGATGTGGAGGTGCGGGACGGCGTTATCTACGTGACCGGTCCCACGAGTATGTGAGCCGCGACGGCCGCGCTGGCAAGCGGCGCTCCTACAATTATTTGCTAAGGAACTCGAGCGGGTCGTGGAAGCCGGCCGGCATTTCGTCAGTGCGAGTGCCTTTGTAATCATCGGGGTCCATGTCGACGGAGCCGGACCAGTCTTCGGGGGCGGCCACTTCAATAACAAGCTGATCGCGCCAGGTTTCGATCTCGACTTCGTCTATGGTGCCGTCAAAGAATTGGATCTCGATCGTGCCGTCGCCTTCGTCAACCGCGACAACCTCGAGCAATGTCCCGTCTGGGCGACGAAACCACTTGCCAATTGTCGGGAAGGCGTATGCCATTTTTCGAGACTCCTTACCCTAGTTATAGACCTTTTTTCTCGAATTTCCAGTCATGGATTCGGTTGCCCTCACGCAGGCCCCGTTTTTCGAACTTGGTCATCGGTCGTTCGAGCGGATTGTCACCGTCGTGTTCGCGACGCTCGGCGCAGGTAAACCGGCTATCGGCGGCGAAGATTTCGTCGATGTGCTCGGCATAGTTGGCCCAGTCCGTTGCGATGTGCATTGCACCGCCCGGTTCAAGCAGGCGCTCGCACAAATCAAGAAAGCCTGCTTGCACGATGCGGCGCTTGTGATGGCGCTTTTTTGGCCATGGATCGGGAAAGTAGAGGTTGATACGCTGCAGGCCGGCCTCGGGAATCTGTTCCTCGAGGACTTCGATCGCGTCATGGGCAATGAGTCGCAGATTCGAAATCCCGGCGTCGTGCGCCTTGATCAGGCAGTGCCCAATGCCGGGGTCATGAACTTCGACGCCTATAAAGTTCCTCTCCGGCGATGCGGCGGCCTGTGCGACCAGTGAGTCGCCATTGCCAAACCCGATTTCGAGAACGATGGGAGCCTCGCGACCAAACAGTAGCGCGAAGTCGAGCGGTTTGGGGCTGAAGTCGAGCCCGAGTTCGGGCCATAGCTCATCGAGTGCGCGTTGTTGTGACGCCGTGAGCCGGCCCGCGCGACGCACGAAACTGCGGATCGGACGATGAGGTCTCGATGGTTTGTCGTTTTCATTCATTGCGAGATCTAGCGGGAGAATTCGATCGGGCACGTTTTCTCAGGCCAGCGGCCCGAAATCGAGGAGTAGAAAGACCCGATAACAGCCAGGTCTGTGTCACGATCGCCGGTGAGGGTGACGGCAGGCCCAAGACCGAGTTGCTTCTTGCCGTAGTCGAGAAACCCGAGCACGACGGGGACGTTAGCCCCTTCTGCGATACGGTAAAAGCCGCTCTTCCAGCCGGGTGTCTTGCTGCGAGTACCCTCCGGAGCGAGGCCGAAATAGAATTCATCGTTCTCGTCAAACGCGGCGATAGCCTGGGCAACGGCTGAGCGCGATCGTTTGCGATCAAGCGGAATTGCACCGTTGACGCGGAGGAGCAAATTCATCGGGAACCAGAACATCGAATCCTTGACGAACCAGTGGATTTTGACGCCGATATACACCTTGAAGACAATGGCCCAGAAGCCATCCCAGTTCGAAGTATGTGGTGCGGCTATCAGTACCGCCTTGCGAACACTCGGCGCGTCGCCCACAACCGTCCAGCCACCAAGCCATAGGAGGAACCTGGCGACGTGGGGCAGAATCATTCCTTCGGTTTCCCGTCGTCTTTTGCGACTTTTTCGAGAAACGCCGCGAGATACTTGAGGACGACCGGCAGCTCTTTCAGTATGCCGCGAAGTTGCGGGAGGTTTTCGCGCAGGTCCTCGAGAATTGCCTTTGGTCCTACCTGCTCGTTCATCCATTGCTTCAGGACCGGATGTGCGGTCTTCCAGAGATCCAGTTGCGGATACAGCTCTCGACCAAGGCCCTCGATATTGAAGAGCGTCTTGTGCAGCAAGATCATCTGCGGCTGAATTTCGACGTTGAAACGCTGCGCCACGCGGAACAGTCGCATCAACACCTGTGCGAATGAAATTTCCGAAAGCGGTTTGTTGAAAATGGGTTCGCAGACTGTGCGTACGGCGGTTTCAAGCTGGTCGACGCGAGTGCCCTCGGGCACCCAGCCCGAATCGATGTGCAGTTTTGCGATGCGGTGATAGTCGCGGTCGAAAAACGCGAGGAAGTTACTGGCAAGGTATTTCTGATCCGAAGGATTCAGTGTGCCGACAATGCCGAAGTCGACGGCAGCGTATTTCGGATTGTCCGGATCCGTCGCGATAACAAAAATGTTGCCCGGGTGCATGTCGGCGTGAAAAAAATTGTGGCGAAACACTTGGGTGAAGAAAATCTCGACCCCGTTTTCAGCCAGCTTCTGGATATTGGTGCCGGCTTTACGCAATGCATCCATGTCGCTTATCGGGATGCCGTAAATGCGTTCCTGAACGAGCACTTCGGGGCGGCAGTAATCCCAGTAAACATCCGGCACATAGAGCATGTCCGAAGCGGAGAAATTGCGCTTCAATTGTGCGGCATTGGCGGCCTCACGCATGAGGTCGAGTTCGTCGATGATGGTTTGCTCATACTCTGCGACGACTTCGAGCGGACGCAGCCGCTTGCCGTGCTCCCAGTAGCGGGCCGCGAGGCCGGCAATTGTGCGCATGACGTCGAGATCCTGCTCGATCTGCTCTTGCACGCCGGGGCGCAGCAGCTTGACGATGACTTCATGGCCGTCATGCAACTGCGCGGTATGAACTTGTGCAATCGACGCCGCGGCGAACGGCTCGGTATCGAAGCGCTTGAAGACGTCATCGACCGACTTGCCGTAGGCTGCGTCGAGAATCTCGACGGCCTCCTCGGCAGGAAACGGTGGGACCTCGTCCTGCAGCTTTGCCAGCTCGTCAGCGATATCCGGTGGCAGCAGGTCGCGGCGTGTTGAGATTGCCTGGCCAAACTTGACGAAGATCGGACCCAGCTCCTCGAGAGCCAGTCGTATACGTTCACCGATCGGCGCTGAGGTGTCGCGCCGCCGTGGCAACACGTAGAAAAGAAATCGTAACGGCCGGAGCAGGTGCGTCTTTTTGATGACGTCATCCAGGCCGTACTTCACCAGTACGCGCTGGATGCTGATCATTCGTCGGATTGTCTGGACGCGGTGCATGATCAGACGCGCTCTGCCAGGCGCTCGATGCGAGCTTCGAGTCGTGCCACGTCATCACGCAACGAGTCGACGGCGCTGGCAAATCGTTCCACCTCGTAACGGCTTGGCACATCCCCGCTTTCTTCTTGTAGGTACTCGCGGATATTGGCTCCCAGGGTGGATCGAGCGTCCTTCGCCCAGTCTGCAAAACCTTTCACCAGCGTGCCTGCCCGATGTGCCGCGGCATCACCGACAACGTGTGACAGCTCTTCTTCGAAGTCGGGCTTCGCGTAACCCAGCAATTTCTGAAACGCCTGTGCTGTGTATGCGTCGCCCGTAATATCCAGTGCTCCGTCACGAACCGCGACCTCGCCGGCAGACTCGTCCAGTGGTCCGCCCATTCTCGCAAGCGTCAGCAGCGATCCGGTCAGGATGACGTCGGGATCGGATTCGAAGTCCGTTTTCAGCGTTAGCACCTCGTCGCTAATCTCGAAGTACATGGCCAGGGCCGTATCACGTACGCGTATGGCAACGGTCTTGCCGTCGAGTCGCTCGCACAAGTCGCGCGCCGGCGTCGTCTCACTGATATTTCGGTTCAGGACGGTTGTGAGCGGGCGCAACAGCTTCTCGAGAGGATCCATTGCCGTGCACCTAAATACGGTAGCCGATGTGCAAGGCGACAATGCCACCCGCGAGGTTCTGGTAGCGGCAACGCTCGAAACCGGCGTCCCGCATCATGCCGAGCAGTGTTTCCTGGTCCGGATGCATGCGAATCGACTCAGCCAGGTACTGGTAACTGTCCTGGTCATCGGCAATGATCTTGCCGATAAACGGCAGCACTTTGAACGAATACAGGTCATAGGCCGGCTTCAGCGACTTCATCGGTTGCGAAAATTCGAGGATCAGCGCTTTGCCTCCCGGCTTGAGGACGCGATACATCGAGCGCAGGGCTGAATTCTTATCCGTGACGTTACGCAGTCCGAAGGCGATCGTGACGCGGTCAAAAGACGCCTCATCGAAGGGCAGGCTTTCCGCATTTACCTGGGCAATCGTCACATTGCCTGCGATACCGGCATCGGTGAGACGGCGCCGTCCCTGTTCGAGCATCGCGGCATTGATGTCGGCCAGGACGACATGGCCGTGAGGCCCGACCTGGCGCGCAAACTTGATCGCGAGGTCCCCGGTGCCGCCAGCCAGGTCAAGCACGTGGTGGCCCGGCCGCGCCGCAGCCTGGTCAATGGTGTGCCGCTTCCAGAGGCGATGCAGGCCGGCGGACATCAGGTCATTCATGATGTCGTAGCGTGTTGCGACAGAGTCGAACACATCCCTCACGTGGTCGGCTTTTTCGCCGACGGGCACATCCTTATAGCCAAAATGAGTGGTTTCG
>Ga0070724_10002567_pt1 | contig 10001 bp, 8 predicted proteins | sample tdDd001_FD_67278 | JGI IMG/M metagenome (GOLD analysis project Ga0070724, IMG submission 67278) | Marine sediment microbial communities from the Atlantic coast under amendment with organic carbon and nitrate - tdDd00.1 | ecosystem: Environmental > Aquatic > Marine > Coastal > Sediment | place...
GGTTACCGCTTTTTCGGTCACATCAACCATATGAGCATTGCCATCGGCGTTGATATGAGTAAATTCATTCGACATCAGTTTTGACCTTTTACATTAACGCAATTCAAATAGAAAACTCACCCGGTATTGCTACTTAGTAATACCGGGACTACGATTTAACCCGATATTTTTTTCACATGCATCACAAAATTACAGGGTCTATGTGTTGCATCTAGCTGTTGTTTGATTATTTTTGTCCACCCGGTACGACAAGCTCCGGTCGAACCTGGCAGGCAAAAGATAGCAGTCTGGTTAGCAAAACCACCCAGCGCTCTCGACTGCACCGTCGATGTGCCTAATTCTGTATAAGTAACATGACGAAACAGCTCGCCAAAGCCCTCTATCTCTCTGTCGAACAGGGGCTTGACCGCTTCAGGAGTATTATCACGCACGGTAAATCCGGTCCCGCCGGTAGTGATAATAACCTGCACCTCACCGGATGCTATCCATTGAGACAGCACAGAGCGGATCTCGTATTTATCATCTTTTATCAATTTACGATCGACAAGTGTATGACCGGCCTCGAGCAGATTATCTTCCAGAAATTGTCCGGAGGTATCCTGGCTTAAGTCACGAGAGTCAGACAAGGTGAGTACAGCGATGTTTAATGGTACAAATTGAGTGTTGGTGCAGTGTCCCATAAATTAATCTCTTAAACTGTAGTTGATAGTAACTCTATGTTTAACGATGAAATTATACTCATCCCACTGCGTTATGTACTTGAAGCTGCTCATGAAATGATTAACTACCGATAGATGTGAAACACAGAGCCATTTGGGGCAAACTTAAACAAGAGTAAAAGTTTGCCCTATTTATCGACTAGCCGCCGATGGAAGCTAAATGCTGAGTCACACCAGTGATGCCGTCGTGGAGGAAATGGGTCTCTTTCTTCTGTGCAAGTTGCCCATGAAGGCGCTCAACAAGCTCAGCCCTTTGACTCTCATGTTGAAGCAGGTCACGGAGATCGACACCATTTTCGGTAAACAGACATAAGTGGAGTTTTCCGTTTGCAGAGACCCGTAAACGGTTACAACTTGCACAGAAGTTTTTCTCATAAGGCATGATCAAGCCGATACGCCCCTTATGCTCCTCATGACTAAAATTCTGAGCGGGGCCATCGTCGGCAGCAGGCTGATCATAAGTCCAGCCCTGCTCTACGAGCTGTGACTTTATATCGGCTCCCGCCAAATGGTGTGCTTGAAAGTAATCGTGCCCGAGACCCGTCTCCATCAACTCGATAAAACGTAAGTCTATCGGGGTATGTTTAATCCAATGCAGAAAACGCGGCAGATCTTTATCGTTAAACCCTTTGAGCAGTACGGCATTGATTTTCACCCTCTCGAAACCCGCCTCGAGCGCTGCATCAATCCCACGCATCACTTCATCGAACTTATTTTCACCTGTGATCTGATAAAACATCTTAGGATCGAGACTGTCGACTGAGACGTTAATCCGCCTCAGCCCGGCGTCATACCACTCTTTAGCGTGTTTCTCTAAACGATAGCCATTAGTTGTCGTCGCAATGGTCTTAATATTATCGTTGTCGGCAACCGCTCGAATGATATCGGTAAAATCTTTACGCAGGGTGGGCTCGCCACCTGTAATGCGGATCTTCTGAGTACCGACTTCTGAAAAAGCGGCGACCAGATTTTCTATTTCGCTTAACGCTAAAAATTTAGAACGTCCATCGGGACGATAACCGTCAGGAAGGCAATAAGTGCATTTGAAGTTGCAAACGTCCGTAACAGACATACGCAAATAGTGAAATCTTCGACCAAATTTGTCTTGTAGTTGAGACATGATCACCTTTCCAAGTAAGGGGAGGTGAGAGCATTTCTGTTCACACCCCGGTGGCGTTATTGCCACGGCTTAGCGTCCGTATCTGTTGACGTAGGACAAAAAGCTCGGAGAACCGTCAGGGCTGATTATAGTCCTATTTCAAATTCGATCCATAGCTGAATTGCTGTATTCCTTGCTCAAGATCAATCAGGCGTTAACATTTTGTGACACCACTCACATACATAATTAGTATCAGACAGACGGGAATCACTGTTTAAACTCTGTGCCATTGATCATTTTTGCGGTATGGTGGAGGGACTGATTAAAACACCCGTTTAACGGGGAGAAGTGACCGACTAGAGGTGAAGTGATGGAACGCGAATCGATGGAGTTCGATGTCGTCATTGTTGGAGCCGGCCCCGCAGGCCTGGCAACAGCGTGTCGACTTATGCAGGTATCGAAAGACAGTGGCCAGGAAATTACTGTCTGTGTTGTAGAAAAAGGCTCGGAAGTTGGAGCTCATATTCTCTCCGGCGCGGTATTTGAGCCTACAGTACTGGATGAACTATTCTCCGACTGGCATGAAAAAGGCGCACCACTTCACACGGCCGTCAAATCTGATGAGATCCATATGTTAAGCTCGGCGACCGCTTCACGCGCCATGCCTAACTCTCTTCTACCAAAAACGATGCATAACGAAGGTAACTACATCATCAGCGTAGGTAACCTGGCACGCTGGCTCGCCGAACGCGCAGAAGAGCTTGGCGTCGAAATTTTCCCAGGCTTTCCTGCGAGTGAACTGCTCTTTAATGACGATGACAGTGTAAAGGGTATTTTGATTGGTGATATGGGCATTGGTGCCGATGGCGAGCCTAAAGATAGCTTTGAGCCAGGCATGGAGCTTCACGCAAAATATACCGTCTTCAGTGAAGGTTGCCGCGGCCATTTGGGCAAGTCGCTCATCGAGAAGTATCACTTAGATAATGGCAAGACGCCACAGCACTACGGCTTAGGCTTTAAAGAGATCTGGAAAGTTCCCAGCGAACTGCATGAACAAGGTAAGGTTGTTCATACTGGCGGATGGCCGTTAACTGAGGGCGCATCCGGTGGTGGTTACCTCTACCATCTCGAAGATAATCAGATCGCAGTGGGCCTTATTGTCGATCTGAATTACCAAAACCCACACCTGAGTCCATTCGATGAATTCCAGCGTTATAAGACTCACCCTGTCATCTCGAAATTCCTGACCGGAGGTGAGCGCTTAAGCTATGGGGCACGCGCCATCACTAAGGGGGGGTTAAACTCTCTACCTAAGATGAGCTTCCCCGGAGGGCTTATTATTGGTTGTAATGCTGGTACCTTAAACTTTGCTAAGGTGAAAGGTACTCATACAGCCATGAAAAGCGGCATGTTAGCAGCCGAAACTATCGCACAGGCACTTCTTGCTGGCGTTGAGGGTGGTAAAGATCTCGACTGCTTCAATGACAGGTTCACAGAGAGCTGGTTACACGATGAGTTATATAAGTCACGTAACTTCGGCCCGGCAATGCATAAATTTGGTACCTATCTCGGCGGCGCCTTCAACTATATTGACCAAAACTGGTTTGGTGGCAAGTTCCCCATCACCTTAAGGGATGAAAAACCCGATCATACTCAAATGGCGGATGTAAACAGCTATAGTAAGATAGATTACCCAAAACCCGACGGAAAGCTGAGTTTCGATAAGCTCTCGTCGGTTTACCTGTCAAATACCTTTCACGAAGAAGATCAGCTATGTCATCTTCGACTGAAAGATGCACGCATCCCTATCGATGTGAACTTAGTCAGGTTTGATGAACCTGCTCAGCGCTATTGTCCGGCAGGGGTCTATGAAATTGTTGAAGAGGCAGGTGAAAGCAAATTCGTCATCAATGCTCAAAATTGCATTCACTGCAAAACCTGCGACATCAAAGATCCTAGCCAGAATATCACCTGGGTCACTCCTGAAGGTGGTGGTGGACCAAACTACCCGAATATGTAGTTAGATAAGAGGCATAAAAAAGCGCGCATAAGTGCGCGCTTTGCAACTCCCCCCCAAAGAAAGCATTGCAATCGAGTCAAAAAATAACCATAATCTTCTTCTCTAATAAAAGCGTTACAAAACAAGCAAACGCTAATTTTTTCTTTCAGAAAAAAAATCCAATATCCTACTAAACTAATATCTGAACGGCTCGATAAACTGTTTAGAGTTATCTATTTTTTTATTACCAGATCACAGGCTTCATGACTTTGGTAACCGAAGTTCAATCGGTTCAGAAATAAGCAGGCTGCTAACTATGAAATTTAATATGCTCACAATTAAACAAAAGATATTACTTACGGTGACCCTCGCCGTATTGTTGTCCACTATTCTGGTTGGCGTGCTCAGTCAGCGCAGTGCGAAGGAGATTGTTGAGCAGAGAATGTTGGGCTCAGAGATGCCAAACATGTTGCAGCAGATCCGTAACAAAGTTGAACTCGATATTTCAACCTTAATGAATGCCGCCGAGCAACTTGCTAATAGCCGCATGCTAATCCAATGGTTAGAAGATGGGCGACCTGCAGATAGCGAAAGCTTGGTCACCAATCAGCTTAAAGATATCACCCAGCAGTATGGTTTGGCACAAGCATCATTCGCAGATCGTGAAACGGCTGCCTATTATACTCAGGACGGTTTCTTGCGTGAGCTGACTCCATCTCAAGATGGCTGGTTCTTCGATTATAAAAACAGTGGCACGGAGCGCATGCTCAATGTCTTTACCGAAGCCAATGGTGATGTAAAGTTGTTTATCAACTACCAGCAACCTAATGGCCGAGGCTTAGTCGGGCTGGCTAAGTCACTCGATGATATGGTCAGGTTACTCGCCTCCTTTAAAATTGAAGAAACCGGTTTTGTCTACCTTGTCGATGCTAAAGGCCAGGTAAAATTGCACCAAGATACTTCTAAAATCGGCAGTGCCGATCTCAATAGCTTCTATCAAGGCAGCAACACCAATAGCCTGCTTAATCGCAGCGATTTTAGTTTATTAAAATCCGAAGTCGATGGTGAAACTATGCTTGTCGCGAGTAGTTATATTCCATCGATGAATTGGTATCTGATTGCACAAGTACCGGAAGGAGAGGTTTTTGCCCTGCTTGAAGAGTCTGCCTACAAGATCTTAATTTGGACGCTGCTGATTGCCGCAGGTTTTATCGTATTGGCCACTTTTGTTGCCGGATCAGTCAGTCGCCCCATCTCAGTCGTTGCCTCTATGCTGCAAGATATTGGTGAAGGTGAAGGTGACTTGCGTCAACGCCTCCCCGTCGAAGGTAATGATGAACTGACCCAACTGGCAAAAGGATTTAACGGCTTCATCAGTAAAATCCAAGGCTCTATCATTGAAGTCACTGAAACTAGTGAGCAGTTAAGCCTATCGGCTAAAGATGTCGCCAATCAGGCACAACAAACCCTATCCGACAGTCAATTACAGAAAGATCAGACCATTATGGTGGTTACTGCCATCAATGAGATGGGAGCTACCGTCAACGAAATCGCAGGTAATGCTGCTCAGGCCGCCGATACTGCAAGAAATGCCGATACCGAATCCAATACAGGCCAGGTTGTCGTCACCCGAGCCCGCGATACCATTAACCAGCTATCGAATGATGTAGAGCAGGTCGGAGAGGTCATTGAATCTCTAGCCACACATACAAAGTCGATTGGCGGTATTTTAGATGTTATCCGTGCCGTATCTGAGCAGACTAACCTCCTCGCGCTCAATGCCGCAATCGAAGCGGCACGAGCAGGTGAAGCGGGACGTGGATTTGCCGTCGTCGCCGATGAAGTTCGTAACCTTGCCTCGCGCACGGCAACCTCGACCAATGAAGTACAGATCATGATCGATAAGTTGCAATCTGAGGCTAGCAGAGCGGTCGATGCCATGACCCAGAGTCGTTCCCGCTCGATTGAAGGTGTGACGGCCGTCGATGAGGCGAGTCAGTCGCTATCGGGGATAAGTGAGCAGATTGGTCATATTACAGACATGAACATTCAGGTGGCCGCTGCGACTGAAGAGCAGTCAACCGTAGTTGAAGATATCAATCGCAATGTCACCGAGATCAGTGACATAACACAAAGAACTGCTGACACCTCTGAAGCTGTTGCTCAAGCGAGCCAATCACTCAACCAACTTGCTCATCGCCTGGATACTTTGGTGGCGGGCTTTAAGGTATAGAATAGTTTTAGTTCACAAGCTTAAGTTCCTAGGTTCTAGAACCTAGGAACTTAAGAACTTAAGAACTTAAGAACTTAAGAACTTAAGAACTTAAGAACTTAAGAACTTAAGAACTTAAGAACTTAAGAAAATTCTGCACACTCAAATGATAGAAGCTTACTGGCTGGTTTTTAAGAATTTTATCGACAAGGGGTACTTATAACATATCCCCTCACTGGCCTTCATCGCCGCTATGATAGTCAGCACGATATCGAGTACCGCCAGTATACCAACCAGAATAAAGCCTATACCCACAAACATGAGTACGAAACTTACCATCACATAGATCATCATGCTGATCTTAAAGTTCAGACAGTTACGTCCGCATTCATCGACAAATTTAATCTCATCACGCTGCATCAGCCAAACGATTAAAGGACCTAAAATACTTCCAAACGGTATGATGTAGCCGGCAAAACTGGCGACATGAACCACGATCCCCATGTTCTTTTCATCTTGCGTCAACGCTTGTGCTTGATCTGTCACCTTATCTCTCCTTGAATTATTGATTAATACCAATCGGTATAAGAAAGCGATCACATCTTTATACCGATTGGTATTAATCTGCTTGTGGACCAAACAGACGCATCTGCCAGTCCTCAATTTTCTGAGTCTCTAACCTTCTTTGTAAGCTATTTACCCAGGAGATAGCAAGGCCTTCACAAGAAGCCAGTCTGTCATAGGCGCGAGCATCAAACTCAGGTGCAAAATAGAGAGTCATCGCCTCCCGGACACTGATCTCGGTGCGACGTTCAATCAGTGAGACGCCATTATCAATAAGTATTTGACCGGGCTTAAGCACACGATAGAACCAGCCACATAGACCACTGGTCTGCATAGCATAAGCAAACTCTTTGTGACCAAACTGTTTATTTAGTTTGAAACAGGGCGATCTGGGTTGAGTAACCTGCAGCTCAACGTCTCCAATAGCGATAATATCACCGATATACACTTGGCTCTCATCCAAACCAACAGTGCTGATGTTCTCCCCCATCGCAGGGGCATCTTTAAACTGAGCCATCATATCCCAGCGGCGATATTGGCCGTAGTGCTCACGGGGAAAATGATGTAACACACGATCTGGCCCGCCGTGATGACGAGGATCGGCTTGAGCATCGCCAAATACCGCCTCAACGCTGACATCTAGTTCGGAAGCTGTCATTTTTTGATCTATGCCACTGGGAATCCCTGACTCAAGACGAGTCTCACTGCCCAGATACAGTCCAGATAGCCGATTTACGAGTACACCTTTCGACATCTAACTCTCCCCATGATTATTGAACAAAATTCGACCGATGACTCTACACGCCCTAACAATGAACGGACATATCCATACAAAGTGGGGGTATTTCTCATCTGAAGCAACAAAGATAATGGTACCAATGTTAAACGACCTACTTACTTAAGGCTAGATGATGAACTTTATTCGCCGTTTTGCGACCTGCACATTAGTTATTTTATCCGTTTCCGGCTGTGCCACCTCCTACGATACCCAGAAGTCATTCTGGAGCTTCGGCAAGGGCTTTGATATTACCCAGATAGCCGAAGACAGCTGGCAAATTGGCTTCATTGGTAATACTTATACCGATCGTGCACTTGCCAGAAAATATATGCTGCGAAAAGCAGCCGAGTTGGCCGATGGCGCTAATTATCCTTACTTTGTTCTCAATAGTGAGCAGAACAATAAAGACGCTATAGCCAATAGCGGGGTTGGTTTTAAGAGTGATGACTGGCTATATGGTTTAGGCAATATAGAAAATGAAACATCTGTCATTGTCGAAGTCACCGGTTTAAACAAGAAAACAGAAAAAGCGTCACGGGTTTACGATACACGCTACATTCTTAACAAGATTAGATTCGATAGTTAATTTGAATATTTGGCACATATAGCCCAATTTACTGACAATAATTCTGTCGGATACCGACAAGGAGTGCTAAATTTGCCAGAGATAACGCAGCAGCCCCCGGAAGAGATGAACAATATAACCGCCGTACTCGTTGAGGATGATGAAAAGATCAGTGAACTGCTTTCATGTTACTTAGAAAAGCAGCATATTCGGGTCACTTGCGTCAATGATGGTGCCGATGCCGTCGCCACCATCATAGATAAACAACCTGACATTGTGATCCTCGATCTTATGCTGCCGAATGTAGATGGTTTTACGATTTGCCGTCAAATTCAGCCTCAATACAATGGAAAGCTGCTCTTTTTGACTGCGAGTGAAGATGATATGGATCAGGTCGCAGCACTCGAGATGGGTGCCGATGACTTTGTCGTCAAACCTGTACAGCCCAGAGTACTTCTCGCTAGGCTACGTATGCTACTCAGACGTCATGCAGATAATCCAAAGCCAATATCTAAAGAGCTCACATTTGGTGAGCTCTATCTGGATAATCAACGTAAACAGTGCCGCCTGGCAAAGCTCGATGCCAAGCTTACCAGCAGTGAGTTCGATCTGCTGTGGCTACTCGCGACCCATGCCGACGAAGTCTTATCTCGTGACTTCTTAGTCAAGACTATTCGCGGTATCGAATACGACGGCATCGATCGCACCATAGACAATAAGATAGTGGTATTGCGCAAGAAGCTCGGCGATAACCCTGCTCTTCCCCGAAAGATTATCACCGTCAGAGCTAAGGGCTACCTGTTTGTACCGGACCGCTGGTAATGGTATTAAAACCTATTAATAATCAGGAAAACTGATGAAGAGACTGTTTCTGTTATCTTATGGCACTATCTTAGTCACCTTTTTTATCGCCATGATAGCAATGGATCAATTTGAGCTTTTTTCTACCGATGAAATTGAAGAGATTTCACTAGGCAGTGACATCTCAGCAACTATAGGCCTACTGACCGAAATAGCCGAACTAAAAGGACAAGAGCAAGCCGAGCGTTCATTTAAAACGTTCACGGAGAAGATGCATTTAACCTTAGAGATATATCAGTCAACAAGTCCTGAAATTAGTGAAGAGCTAAGATCTCACCTCTTAGATAATAAGTTTTTTATCGAAGATGTCGAAGAAAACATCGCCTATCTTGTCTTTGGTGATAAACAGAAAATCTATCGAGTCGCTGCCGATATGAACTCAGCCTTTATGCAGCAGGTTAGTAAAAAGGAATGGCTGATTCTGGTCGAAATCTGTACCTCACTAGCTATCATCACGTTTATCGTGCTCTTCTTTCTAGCTAGAAGATTACGCCGGTTGGAGAAAACCTATATAGCCTTCGCCGATGGTGATTTTACAGCCAGAGCATCGACCAAGCTGTTCCATAACGTGGGCAAACTAAATCAAACTTTCAATATTATGGCCGACCGAATTTCACAACTCATCAGTAGTAACCGAAACCTGACAAATGCCGTTGCACATGAGTTCAGAACCCCAATTTTTCGCATTCAATGTAATCTGGATATGCTGGATGATTCAAAGGTGCGCCCCGACCAAATGCCTCACTTGGAAGGGATTCAATCAGATCTGAATGAACTCAACAGCATGGTTGAAGAGCTACTGCACTTCTCTAAACTCGAACGCCTCGATACCAATTTAACATTGGAACCTACCGACATCGGAAACTTGTTGGAGAAGCAGCTTAACCACCTTCAATTTGAAACCGAAGCTAAACTCACACTTAATGTCAGAGATAACTGCATCGCACCGGTATCGGTAAGAGCATTACAACGAGCACTGGGAAATGTCATCCGTAACGGCTACAAGTATGCCAATTCAGAGGTAAGAATATCGCTACAGGCCAGCCCGGAACAGCTTCACATTATTATTGAGAATGACGGTCCCAGCATTCCCTTTAAAGAGAGAGAGTCAATTTTTGATCCATTCGTTCGCCTGGACAAATCAAGAGACAGGCAAAGCGGCGGCCACGGGCTGGGTTTGGCGATCACCAAGCAGATAGTAAAG
>Ga0070724_10002570_pt1 | contig 9995 bp, 12 predicted proteins | sample tdDd001_FD_67278 | JGI IMG/M metagenome (GOLD analysis project Ga0070724, IMG submission 67278) | Marine sediment microbial communities from the Atlantic coast under amendment with organic carbon and nitrate - tdDd00.1 | ecosystem: Environmental > Aquatic > Marine > Coastal > Sediment | place...
CCAAAGCACTTATAGGTTTCGCAGGCCCACGGGTTATAGAGCAAACCATACGACAAACATTGCCAAATGGATTCCAAAGATCAGAGTTTTTATTAGAGCGTGGATTTGTCGATAAGATAATAGCTAGACCAGATATGCGCAACACATTGTCACACATCTTAAAACTACATCAAAAGGAGGGGGCATAATGAGCACACAGTTAGAGTTTGAAAAACCTCTCTTAGAATTAGAAAGTAAAATTACAGAACTCAAAACCTTTTCTACTGACAATAACGTAGATTTAAAAACCGAAATAGAGATTTTAGAAAATAAACTAGAATCAATGAGAACAGATTTATATGCTGACCTCACTCCTTGGCAAAAAGTAAAGATGGCACGGTTAAAAGAAAGACCAACTACATTAGACTATATAAAATTAATATCAGAAGATTTTATAGAATTTCATGGCGATAGACTGTTCGCAGAAGACAAGGCTATTGTAGGTGGAATAGGGACCATTGGAGGGCAAGTCTTTACAATTATAGGTCACCAAAAAGGAAAAGACACAAAAGACAATCTAAAACGCAACTTTGGTATGCCTCATCCAGAAGGGTATCGTAAAGCGCTTCGTTTAATGAAACAAGCAGAAAAATTCAAAAGACCTGTTCTTTTCTTTATAGACACGCCTGGTGCATATTGTGGGTTAGGTGCAGAAGAACGTGGTCAAGGTGAAGCTATTGCTCGTAACTTAATAGAGATGGCAGCACTCAAAACACCAATCATTTGCATTGTTATTGGCGAAGGTGGTAGTGGGGGAGCTTTAGGACTAGGAGTTGGTGATAGGGTATGCATGCTAGAATCATCAGTCTACTCGGTTATATCGCCAGAAGGCTTGTCCAGTATATTATGGAAAGATGCTTCTTTAGCCGAAAAAGCAGCCAATATCATGAAGCTAACTGCAAAAGATTTGCTAGAGCACAAAGTAATAGATCATATTATTGAGGAACCTGTTGGTGGTGCACATAAGGATATAGATGTAATTTCAGAAAGTATCAAAGGTTATATATTACAAGAAATCAAATCACTAAAAGAAACAGATTTAAAAATATTAACATCATTAAGGTACGATAAACTTAGAAATATAGGGCAATATAAACAGTCTGTTACACTATAGTAACGACTAGTAATCAGTAGTCTATAAAATATGATAAAATACTTTAAACCCCGACTTCTATGAATTGAAGATCGGGGTTTAAAGTATAAATTTATACTAGATAATATTCAAACTGGTCCATTATACTTTTCGATGGTAAATCAAGTCTGTATATAAAAAATCCTTATAATTTTCGAATCTTACTCCAACCAAGGAAAATTTCTGCTTTATTCTGAATGATAATGAGGCAAAATTAGGTACAGGTCCGACTATGGTCTCTGAAAAGATATTTTCAAATTTTGCATCATTCAGGTCACTTAAATATGATTCATAGATTTGACTACCAATCCCTAAAGCTGTATATCCGCTAAGAATAGCGATTTTATCAGTAAGAACAAAATGATTTAATAAATCACAATTAAAGTTAGGTTGCCAATGAATATGGTTAATCCAATCTGGATTTTCTTCTAACCATTCATCTTTTGTGAAAGCCATTAGGAATCCAACTATTTGATTTTTGACTTCAGCTACATAAAAGAACTCTAGTTTGTTAATCCAATTATTAAACCGTTCCTTATAAAAGTTAGGATTGGACGTGTAGTCGTCCATTAGAAATCCATCATAAGGTTCTTGTGTATCGTTTCCTACGCTTGCAGCAACATGGTAAATACCCGGCATATCTTCTAAGACAGCGCGTCGTACAACTACTTTTTCATAGAAAGGTTTTTTTCTTTTGAGAACGACTTTGCGACTGATTTCCTTCAAGAATATATGATTCATAAAATCACCTCCTATTTGTATTCTATACATACCCTTGATCCTAGATAAAAAACTAGTGCAAGTAAGGGGAGTCAAGCTATACAGAACATCTATGTGATGTATATATTGAATCAGACTGGATAGTTTACTACAAAGTTACAATTTAGAACTAACTAAATATGATTCTTATTCTCATAGTTATCAGTGTAATCCGTGGCCAAACTTCTTTTTAATCCCTTTCAATATTTATGTTAGAATAGCATAATAGTAAATACATATTAAAGAATATACGGAGGATCACTATGAACTTTTACACCCTCATTCAAGAAAGAGAAAGTATAAGAAACTACGACCCTAATAAACCAATTGACGGACGTATTATAAATCGAATTATAAACGCAGGTAGAATAGCTCCATCAGCAGCTAACAGACAACCTTGGAAGTTTGTTGTTGTGCAAAGTAAAGAGAAGTTAGAGGCTATACATCAATGTTATGGTCGTGACTGGTTCCACAATGCTCCTAATGTACTTGTAGTTAAAGGATATAAGAACTTAGCTTGGGAAAGGCCAGCAGATGGATACAATGCGCTTGAAACGGATTTAACTATTGCTATGGATCATATGATTTTAGCAGCAGAGTTTGAAGGGGTAGGAACGTGTTGGATTGCAGCTTTTGACCCTGATAAATTGAGAGCAGTTTTGGAATTAAAAGATAATGAAGTAGTTTATGCTATTACGCCACTTGGATATCCTGAAGATGGATTTAAGAAGAAGGGGAAGAAGATTCGTAAGGAATTGGATGAAGTGGTGGAATATATTTAATTATAAAATGCATTAAACGCCTATTTCAATAAATGAAATAGGCGTTTTAAGGTTCAATCCATCCGTGTTTTCCGTGGCTAAGTTGATTTTACAGGTGATAATATAAGAATCCTTTTGTTATCTCGTTAACACCTTTAATGAGTTTCCTTGTAGAATAGTAATTGTTAGGGTAAGTTCTCTTTAGAGCTTCTATTACCTTATCAAATTGATTAATTTCATTTGTAATATAATAATAAGTACCATCATTTTTAAATACATGAATTACTTTATGAATTTTTAAATGTTGCATATGTCTTGCTAGGAAAATAACGTCTAAATTATCTTCTTCTATAACAATTTCTAGCTCGTGGTCATGATAGATAAGTGTTCTTTCGTCAATTTTAAGAAAGCGATCCATATAGAATTTTATTTTACTTAAATAGTACTTTATAAATCGGATCGAAAACACAGCAAATATTACAACAAAAATAATGTTAAGTTTGCCTTCGTCAAAAATTTCCGATAACATAACAATGCCGTAGAAAAATATGAGTAGAAAAAACATAAAACCGCTAAAATATAATTTGTATGGATAATTGAATTTCATAAAACCACTTCCTGTTAACATAAATAAGTTATGTTCCGCTATCTTCATTTCATTTATACCCGAACAATAAAATTTATTTCACGCTGATTGAATATTGTATTACAAAAATGCATATCAATATTTGGAAATAAATCTATTTGTCATGTAACATTTTTTTAATTGCCTTGGCAATAGCATCTTCTGATACTTTGTCGAGTTTTGATGACTGTTTTTTGAGTTCGATTTTTTTTGGTTCATTTTCTTCTTTATGATTTTTTTGCTTCTTTTTCTTGAAGAACATAATACACCTCTTTTTTTATAGACTGGTTTTGACTATAAATCTAAGTTCATTTCATCAGGACTATTTACTTTTGTCAAAATTCTTCTTTTGGACAGGATATATCCTGTCGTTAAGTATAGGTTGAGGTTAAACATGCTTTGCGGATATTAATGGAGTATGATTCTTTATGCAATATCCATCATTCTTTTATCCGTGAAATTCGTGGTTCATATGATTTTGCATTTTTAAATATATACCCACATTTTTACGAAGACATACCAATCAAAGCAGGAAAATGGTGGTTGATTATAGAAACATTCAATAATAGGGTATAGTAACATAAAACATGTTATAAAGAGATAAAATAGAATCATTCTCCTGAGTTATTCATGAAAACATCGAGAAAGATGCAAGCCAAAGAGCGAAGGATGTTTACGATGATTTTTATGAATAAGTTGGGATTGTATAAATGAGGGGTATATAAATGTCAGAATTAACAAATGTAGAAAAACAACTCTTATTCGACTTAAACGATCGCGATACTTATGATGGAGACGAGTATTTATTTGATTTTAACAGTTATATGCTTAAGGAAACTGATTCTGTTAAGCAAATACAAGAAATTGTTTACTATTTAGAACGGTTAGAAGGATTTGGTTACGTAGTAACTGAAGAAGGATTCTACACTGAATCGGATAAGCTTTCTTTTGAATATATGAACAGTGCTATAGAAATAGATTTTAATAAGGTTAAAATCTCAACACTTGGGCAGTCTTGGCTTGAAGAAAAAGGAACGCCTATTCTAACAAAAGTAAAAACACGGTTAAGTCAATATGCTGAATCTTTTTTTACAAATAAACACTATACGATGATTGGTTATATTATTACATTCCTATTAGGCATTGTTATTGGTAAAATGGTTTTATAAGTTAACAAAAATATTAACGTTTATAATATATCTATATGAGGTGAAACCATGATCCGAATAGTTGAAGAAGACACGCTTCTAGGTACGTCAAAAGTAACCATTATGAAAAATGTTGAGGCAAATGTTGAAGAAATAAATGAAGATACACATATCCATCCTGATGAGGGTATTAAAATAGAGCAAAATGGAGCTGTCATTAATCCTATTACCAGTGAACTTAATGATATAATTCCTCCTGTTGAACCATCTGATGAAGAGATTCTTGAAGCATGTATGGAAGATACTAGTTTAGCAGAAGAAACCGAAGAAGAAGCTGCTGAAGCGACACCAAAGGCAGAAGCAATACATCAAGAAATTTATGGCGACTACGTCAATTCACTCAATGAGCAAATTGATTTTCTTAAAGGGCAAGTTGAGGAAAAGAATAGACAATTAAACTCAAAAGATGAACTCATACGTAACTTCCAATATCTATTAAAGGAAGACAGAAACCGAATTGAACTCTTAGAACATAAATTAGAGGAAGAAAAAACGACATTTTGGCAACGTTTGTTTAAGATAGGAAACAAGGAATCTATAGAAAATAAATAAGTTGGCTATTTCAAAGTATATAGTTTAGATCTAAGTAAAAGTTTCAAATTCGCGAAGCAAACATTTTATTGGATTGCGTGTATTTTACATACTCAAGATTCAATTAAGTGTGAAGTGACAAAGAAGTTGGATCTTTTACAACGATCTAATGATTAATAAATTATTACGAATTAATTTTGAGACTTATATATTACTTTAATTTAAGTTATAATAGACATTGTGATTTAACCTCTTTTTTCACTAACGTTTAATTATGTTGTATCGAAAAGAGGCATAACATTCAGATATAGAAAGGGTTGTCTTATGCGAGTTATCATTAAAGATGAATTTTATGAATTTCAGAACCAAAGAACTGAAACCTTATTTGATGATCAGAAGAAGTATTTAACTGATATTATTCAGGGGTTTGAAACAAGAGGGGACATGGAAGGTTTATTAACGACATTATATAGTCTTAATAACTTATCCGAAGCTTTGCTGGACGAATTTGTTACTCAAAGTGGACTTGAAGAGACAGTTGAAACTTTAAAAGCTAAACCAGTTTAGTAAACCAATGGTCTGGACTTGACTTTGACTTGTTTGTCCTATACCATATAAAAAAACATAATGATTTAAGCTATGATAGTTTTACTCAACTAATATAAATTGAGTATCAGTAGTTTGTACGAAGGGACTTAGAAAAGTGGCTGGTTGATGAAAAGCCTCTCGACTTGTATAAACGAATTACAAAACTTGAGCATTGATGGAAACATCACGGTATTCTACCGTTATCAAGACTAGAGGCAAAATATTTTGTAAATTAAGGTGGTACCACGACGATGAATCGTCCTTATGTTGGTTACCACCTTTTTATATTTTTTGAAAGGAGAAATAATTATGAGCGAAAAAATTTGGGCACAAGATTTGATGGATCATTTATATGAGGATAAAAGTAAAAATGTTTATGACATTTTAAGTGAAAGAGGGTACATCGAGCAAGTTACCCACGAAGACGAGGTCAAAGATTTATTAAATAAAGAAAAAGTAACTTTCTACATTGGTTTTGACCCTACTGCAGACAGTTTGCATGTTGGTCACTTTATTCAATTAATGGTTATGATGCATATGCAAAAAGCAGGTCATAAACCTATTGCACTATTAGGTGCTGGTACTGCAAAAGTTGGAGACCCAAGTGGTAAGTCAGACATGCGTAAAATGTTAGATTTCAGTATCTTAGATGAAAACGCACTTAAGTTTAGAGCACAAATGGAAAAATACTTGATTCTTGATGGTGACCAGGGTGTTATTGATAATAATGCTAATTGGTTAGATAGCTTGAATTACATTCAGTTTTTACGTGTAATTGGAAGCAAATTTTCTGTTAATAGAATGCTTGAAGCAGAATGTTTTAAATCACGTCTTGAAAAAGGGTTATCTTTCTTAGAATTTAACTACATGCTCATGCAAGCGTATGATTTCTTAGAGCTGAATCAACGTTATGACTGTAAAATGCAATTTGGTGGTAATGATCAATGGTCTAATATTATTGCTGGCGTTAACCTTGTTCGTAAAATGGAGCAAAAGCAAGTTTTTGGTCTTACATTTAAGCTATTAACAACAAGCGAAGGCAAAAAAATGGGTAAAACAGAATCTGGTGCAGTATGGATAGACCCACTAAAAACGAAGCCATATGATATTTACCAATACTTCCGTAATGTTGATGACGCAGATGTTGAGAACTGTTTATCACTCTTAACTTTCTTGCCAATGGATGAAGTAAGACGTTTAGGTGGTTTAGAAGGCGCGGAGATAAATTCTGCTAAAGAAATCCTTGCATATGAAGTAACTAAAATAGTCCATGGTGATGCAGAAGCTAAGAAAGCTCAAGATGCTGCAAAAGCCTTATTTGGAGGTAACAAGAACAGTTCTAATATTCCTTCAACAGAATTTGATGCTAGTAAATTTGAGGATGGGTTTGGTGTCCTTGACATAATGATAGAATTAGGTATGTTTGCTTCTAAAGGTGAAGGAAAACGTATGATTAAGCAAAATGGTGTATCCCTTGCAGGAGAAAAGGTTAAGAGCTTTGAACAAAACATAACACTAGCTGATTTTGAAGATAATAAACTCCTTATTCAAAAGGGTAAAAAAGTCTTCCATCAGATCATTATCAAATAGTATAGAAATTCATTTGTAAAGAATATTGTATAGTTTTTACATTTACAATGGAAACGTGTTGTAATAACAGTTTAAAACAGCTTTTTATTCTGAATTTTCAGAAAATAAGCTGTTTTTCTTTTTTTGTTAGTTATGGCAGACAATTTCTGGCAAAATCTTTGTAAGAATGTTCTGAATTCGGCACTTTACCTAAAATATTGTTGATGTTATATAAAAATTCAGTTAAAATTAGTCTTAACTAGCACCACTTTTTATAATTGATTTATATTCTTCGTATAAGTTTGGAAATATGGTCCAATCGTTTCTACCGACTACCAATAATAGTCTGGGCTACGGAGTTTTGTTTGTACACCTAAGTCAGGGTGATAAAACATACAAAAACTCCCTTTATAGGGAGTTTTATTTGTAAATACGTATTTTGATCTTAGATATCTTATTCGAATTTGTTATTTAGTAGTATTTATACAGATATTTCTGTGCAATAGTGTAAGACTACTATTAGAAATGAATTCTAAGATATTCTTTTACAAAATTACTATTTATAAGGTATCTGTTCTGACGCGCTACAACCAAGCTCTGTTTTTGTATTTCGAAATTTATCCCATTACATAACTTATATACGCTAAGGGGTATAAAACAGATCTTGGAGGATTTTATGAAGCTTTTAAAAGATAAAATTAGAAATGAAGGCGAAGTTCGTGGGAAACATATTTTAAAGGTAGATCGATTCTTAAATCATCAATTAGATGTAGAGCTACTAAACGCCATTGGTAAAGAATTTAAAAACAGGTTCGAAGAGGAGACTATCACAAAGATTCTAACAATCGAAGCTTCTGGCATTGCCATAGCAGCTATCGCAGCTCAATATTTTAATGTACCCGTTGTATTTGCAAAAAAAGTCCCTTCACAAAACTTAGATGCAGACACTTATGAAACAGATGTTTTTTCTTTTACAAAAAAGAAAAACTACAAAATCCGTGTTGCAAAAAAGTTTCTTAGTAGAGAAGACAAAGTACTTATACTAGATGATTTTATGGCTCAAGGAAGAGCAGCTATAGGATTAAGTGAACTGGTTAACTTAGCAGGTGCAGATTTAGCAGGTATAGGTATTGTTATTGAAAAGGGATTTCAAGAAGGCGGTCAAATCATTAGAGAATCTGGTGTTAAACTAGAATCTTTGGCCATTATTGATTCCATGAATGAGGGTTCTATTAAGTTTAGAAAATAAACTGAACCTAAACAATAACATAACATTGGTATGAATTGCGGGAGTATTTAGAGGCTTAATATTTTGACTCAAAATAGATCCCGCACTTTTATGCATAAAACTTTAACAGATAAATGAATCCGCACTTAAGAACTTTCGTTGCAGAGCGATAAGAAACATACATAAAACAAATTTCTATTAAGTTCTTAATGTAGTTTTCTATTTATCATCATCTAGGCTTTTAAATAAAAAGTTTAGATAAAACCATGAGGGGGAGTACGATGTTTAGAAGAGGAATGGCACTATTATTGGTTCTCATGCTTGTTATGGGAATGACTGTAGGGTGTGGCGGTACGGAAGAAGCAGCACCTGCAGAAACTGCACCAGCTGAGGGAGAAGCAGCTGTAGCAGAACAAGGTAAAATTGGTTTTATATATGTTGGACCTATCGGTGACGGTGGTTGGACATACGCACATGATCAAGCTCGTCTTTACTTAGAAGATACAATGGGCGTTGCTACTCTTTATAGAGAGTCAGTTCCTGAAGATGCAGAAGTTGAAAAAGTTGTAATGGACATGATCGATCAAGGTGCAACAGTTATTTTTGCAACAAGCTTTGGTTACATGGACTACTTAGAAAAAATGTCTAAAGAGTTTCCTGAAGTTACATTTATGCATTGTTCAGGTTACAAAACAACTGATAACATGAACAATTACTTCGGTCGTATGTACGAGCCAAGATTCCTTTCTGGTGTTGTAGCTGGTATGAAAACTGAAACGAACAAATTAGGTTACGTTGCAGCATTCGAAATTCCTGAAGTTATTCGTGGTATCAATGCATTTGCATTAGGTGCACAGTCAGTTAACCCTGATGTTGAAGTTGAAGTTGTTTGGACACATACTTGGTATGATCCTGCTACTGAAAAAGAAGCTGGTAAAGCTTTACTTGATAACGGTGCTGACGTAATTGCACAACATCAAGATACTGCTGGTCCTCAACAAGCTGCTGAAGAACGCGGTATGTTTGCAATTGGTTACAATACAGACTCAAGAGAAATGGCTCCTAAAGCTTACATGACTGCTCCAATTTGGAACTGGGCTCCTTACTATGAAGCTCAAATTACAAAAGCATTTGCTGGCGAATGGACTAACGAACCATACTGGGGTGGTATGAAAGAAGGTATCGTTGATATCGATACTATGACTGAGATCGCACCAGAAGGCGCACAAGAAAAAGTTGATGAGCTAAAAGCACAAATTATTGACGGTAGTCTTGTTGTCTTTGAAGGTCCTTTATATGATCAAAATGGCGAAGAGAAAGTTGCTGAAGGCGTAGCAATGACTGACGGCGAACTTTTATCTATGAACTGGTTTGTTAAAGGCGTTAAAGGTAAACTAGAGTAAGTTAATAAAACATACAGCGGGCTGGTTGAAAATCAGCCCGTTTTTTAAAAGGGATATGCTAACCATTGTTGTCTATTTGTAGAGGATTAGGTGATCTAAATGAGTAACGATGTTGTCGTCAAAATGGAGGGTATCACCAAAACATTTGGCCC
>Ga0070724_10002572_pt1 | contig 9994 bp, 3 predicted proteins | sample tdDd001_FD_67278 | JGI IMG/M metagenome (GOLD analysis project Ga0070724, IMG submission 67278) | Marine sediment microbial communities from the Atlantic coast under amendment with organic carbon and nitrate - tdDd00.1 | ecosystem: Environmental > Aquatic > Marine > Coastal > Sediment | place...
TCATAAGGATTGTATATTGATTGGAGTTCATTGTTTAAAGTGAAAGAACCTAAGTCTCCTCTACTCTTCATAGGAACTATTACTTGAAGATTTAATATATCATTATTATGTAATTTTTGTATTTCTTCTTCAAATCTTTCTATAACTCCTTCATAACATTCTTCTAGTTCATCTACTATGTGCATATGTAAATCCTTTAGTTTTCCTCTAACTTCCTCTCCTTCATATCCTGGAGTAGTAATTTGAATCCCATGTCTTATTTTATGAGCTTCTGTAATGATAGCTGAAGCTTCTGCTTGTCTATGTATTTTAGTTAATTTAACTACTGGAACTTTTTCACATTCTATTAAATCAGCAAAAAGGTTTAATGTTCCTATAGATTCTAGCTGTCCTGCATCTCCTAGCAATATAACTTTAGCTCCATCTTTAACAGATTGGATTAATTTATAAAATAATTCTCCTCCAATCATAGATACCTCATCTACAATTATGATGTCATGACATAATTTCTGTCCTCTATTATGCATAAATCTACTTAGATTCTTTGGGTCATATCCTAATAATCTATGTATAGTATACCCTTCTTCTCCTGTAACTTCCATAAGTCTACTAGCCGCTTTCCCAGACAATGCTGTTTGAGCGAATGAATATCCTACACTGTTAAGAGCTGAGAGTACTCCTGAAACTACACTTGACTTACCTGTCCCAGATAATCCAGTTATTATACTCACTTGATTATTTAATACTTTAAAAATTCCATCTCTTTGTTCTTTTGTAAATTCCCAGCCCTGACTTATTTCTTGATTGCTTATATTTTTTTGAGCATCTTTTAATAAAATATGATGTATGTTATCAGTGCTTTCGGCATCTACTATTTTGTTAATAGGTTCTGCTTCTAATAGTCTCATTATTTCATTTGCTATATTGCTTTCTAATTCTTTATATTTAGTTAATCCTATTCTAGTTTTATCATCGTTCCAAACTATAACATTCTCATCCTTTAACTCATGTAATACTTGTTTTAAGGCATCTTTAGGAATGTTTGTAGTAAGATTACTCTTAATAGCTGACATTAGGTCTTGAGGGAATATATAACTATTTCCCTTTTGAGCTTCTTCTTTTAAATAGTGTGTAATAAAAGCTCTCATTCTAAAAGGACTGGCTTCTGACATTCCTGAATCCATTGCTATTGAATCAGCTTTTTTCCATCCGATACCATCTACATCTGCTATTAATACATAAGGATTTTCTTTAACCTTACTTATAACTAAAGTTTGAGTACCATATCTTTCTAGTAATTTTCTTATCATATTAATTGTTAGTCCATATTCAGGAAGTTCTGCAAATAATAAGCTTAAATCTTCTAATGATTTAAACTTGTTAAGCATCTTCTTAGCACTTGCATCTCCTATTCCCTTAACAGTCTTCAAAGCCTCTATATCTTCATCTAAGAAGGTTTGAACAGGGTCTTTCAAGGCACTATATAAATTGCTTACTTGATTAGGAGTAAATACGTTGTCTAGGAAATCTCTTTTCTCGCCTTCATTATTAAAGGCTGCTGGAACACCCATATAAACTATTTCATATTGCATTCCATAAGTAGGGTCTTCGAATTCTTTTGCTAATACTGTATATTCAATACTAGAATCTATTAAAGGAACAGTACCCTTTAATGATATACTTCCCCATTTATTCTCAACGACATCTCCCTCTAAGACTTCTGTTACTTTCGCTCCTAATATAGCAAATTCATCTTGAGGATTATGGTCTTTTGGAAACAATACTCTTTCCACTTCTATTTTCATTTTTACCATATCCATATTTTATCTCTCCTTCTTATTTTCTTCTATCTTATCATATTGAGATTAAGAAGTCAAGAAGAAGATTAAAATATTAATCTTCCTCTATAAATTCTCTCTCTAGTTTTAATAATACATCTCCATTATCTCTTAAATCTTCAATTAAAGTTACTGAATGTTGATATACGCTATTCTTATATGTCTTTGCTACAAATTGATTCTCTCTTCTATATCCAGTTATAAGAACTTTATTACCTCTTGAGAACCAAGATTCTTCTATAGTTCTTTTCTTTTGAACGTCTCCGTCCATATATTTTTCTGAAATTTGTTTATCATAGTGAACAAATTGTCCTGAGTAAAATTTAGCATTTACTACTCCATATTGAGTTAACACACTAACAGTCTTTTTATTTTTATCTCTATCTAAAACTGTTCCTGCTATTCTATGAATATGGAACTTAGGAATCTTTCTTTTTCCCCAGTGAGTATATTCTAATACTTCTGGGATTTCTGGTTCTTCAAAGAAGTTAATTACTTCATATTTTTCTTCATTTAAATCTTTTAGTTCATGTTCATGGTCATAATATCCTACTGTATCCATTTCCCATTTACTGTATCCCCCTGCTCCGTAGTGCTCTATTAATTCTTCCATTACTAATTCATTGTATAATGAAGTTACTTCTGGAGTCTTTAAATACTCTTTAAATGGAACTAATATCTTATCGCTTGCTTTCTTTAATATATCCTCATAGATTCTTATTCCACCCTCTTCTAATTCAGAATAATCAGCGTTCTCTATAGAGATAATATCAAATAAAGGAGTCTTCTCTAAGAATTTAACAATCTTATCGTCTAATTCATATATTGCGACTTTATTAGGTTTCTTGGCTCTAGGTCTTTGTATTTCTACTGTTTCAACTGTAAAGTCTTTTTTCCTTTTACCGAATCTATTCATAAATATTGCAAATTGCTTTAAAGTTTTTATTTCATCAGTCATTTCTAATTTACTAAACAAATCTAAAGTTAGAGCTCTAGGAATGTTAGCTACTGTCATCGCTTTCTTAGGAGGGTCTATCATTCTTAAATATTTCTTTAACAATTCTTCTCTTGTAATATCTTTATGTAATTCATCAAAACATCCTGCCTTAATTAAGGTTGCAAATTGAACTTTTCCTACACCTTTTCTTTTAGCATTTTCATTTTCTGAATCCTCATTAAAGTTAATCCCTATCATCTTTTGATAAAAGTCTTCAAATGATGTATATGGTCTATTTTCTATAATAGCATTAGCTAAATTGTTTCCAACATTAGTCATTCCTTTTAATCCAAATATTATACGCTCATTTTCTAAGTCTGGAGAGAACCCGTATTTAGCTTGATTGATATATGGAAGAGTAATATGAGCTCCTCTACTCTTTATTTCTCCGATAGCTTTAGCAACCTTACCATACTTAGTAGCTTTCCCACCTTCATTTGCTCCTGCATTAACAGTTAGACATGCTGTGTTCCAGCATATTTTAGAATAGTGTTGAACTATATTTAATTGTTGTACAGCAATTCCTGAATAAGGGAAAGTATGATTCTTTGAGAATGAATATCCAAACTGTCTTGCAAATTGCACATTCCATACATAACTTAATAACTCAGTGCTTGTCCCCAAATCAGCTCCCATCTTCATAAATTTACTAGATAGCTCTGCTAATAATTTAGGTTTCTTTTTAGCTATTCCTTTTCTTACTTTATTGGCAAATACGATATCTCCACCTGCGATTCTTTTATCCATACACATTGCCATTACTACTTCTTGAGTATCTGCAACGCCGTAAACTTCATCTAAATGTTCTTTCATTATTTCTATCTCTTCAGGAGTTAATCCATATTCTTTCATCTCTTCATACCATATCTCTATATTCTCTTTATGAGCAACAAATTGGTCAATTGGAGTATCTCCATGCCCATCTCCCATAAGTCTCATTAGAGAGTTAGCTGCTGCTAAGTCTGGTAAACTCTTAGGTTTAACTGCTTTAGCTGCTGATAGTCCTACATCTGTAACAAATTGGAATAAGTCTATAACTTCTCCCTTACCAACTTTTCCCCACATTTCTTCATTATCATAATCTAAAATATTAGGATGTAAATATTTATCGTATGTCTTTTTTAATGTTCCTTGATATTCCATTAATTCATTTTCTATACACAAATCCATAGCTATACGAATTTTATCTAATGCTTGAACTGTAAGGAAATCTAATTTTAATCCTCCACGATAGTCAGAATCTTCCATTGTGTATTGAGTTGTTTTCTGTCCACTAGGGGCTCTCATAAGTGCATTTTGAGGTTTATATCCATCTTTAAATATATAAACTCCACAAGCATGAATAGAACGTCCTGAAACTAATCCTTCTATTCCTAGAGCTGTCTCTTTTAAACCCTCATAATCATTAATTTTATTTATAAATTCTGTCGATGGCTTAATTCCTTTCCCCTCATCTCCGTATAAACATTGAGATAAAGTATGATGATTACCTCTAACAAAAGGTATTAAATCTGCTATTGCCTGAGCAGAATCATCTGGAACGTGGTCTAACCCTCTAGCCGCAGTCTTTATAGCTGCTTTAGAAGCCTCCGTTTTAAATGTACATATATTTAGAACATTATCTTCTCCAAAATATTCTTTTACTGCATCTATTATTTGTCCTCTTTTTGATTGTTGTGTATCTATATCTATATCAGGCATTTCTGGTCTTTCAGTTACTAAATGTCTCCAATTTGGCAGATTCCATTTTAAAGGATTCATTTGATGTATATCCATATAGAAACCTGTTAACCAACCTGTAATTGACCCTCTTGATATTCCTACTAAAGAATCTCCTTTGTCCCACATAATTTGTAGAACCTTTTGAGTTAATACATAGTAAGAAGATATTCTACTTCCCATTATTATAGATATCTCCCATATCTGCTCTAATTCAAAGTTGATAGTTTCCAATCTAAGCGTCCATTCATCTTCAGTTAACAATTTGTATGGCTCTTTGTTTTGGAAGCCTAATTCGACCTGATAAAGGTAATATTTGTCCTGTTCTGAGTCTGAGTATGCAAACTTTTTTATATACTCATAGTCATCATAATAATCTTTAAAGAAATGTTGAACTTCAAATTCAGGCAATTCAATTTCTGGAACAATAGTTTCATGTGCTAAATCAAAAGTTTCTATCATATCATAAATACTTGTTCCATTTAATCCTTGTTCTAAATCTTCTTCACTTATATAAGAGAAATGACTTCTTAAATCTTCATCTTCCATCATATAAGTAGTTGCATAAAAGTCAAATAATTCTCTTTCATCATCTCTTGATTTAAGAAAAGCCTCATGAATAGGTCTATCTTCTTTTTTAAGATAATGAGAATCAGTTGCAATTATCCAATCTAATTTATAAGCCTTAGCTATTTCTAAAGCTCCCTTATTAAATATAATTTGCTCAATGTTATCACTAGGTTGAAGCTCTATAAAGAAATTCTCTTTTCCAAAAGTTGCTATATTCCACTTAACGAACTTGTGGATTGCCATTTTAATTTCTTTAACTAATATTTTATCGTTAGCTTTTTCACTTTCTTTCCAAGCTAAAACTAGTTGAGGAAACTTTCCTCCTAAGCAAGCTGTTGTAGCAATAAGATGTCCTTTATTCTCTCCTATTACATTCTCTATATCAGCCTTAGTAGTAGGAACTCTTTCAGTTCTTCCTGTTTTAAAATAGTTTTTATCCCATGTATTAGATGATATATCACTTAATTGTCGGTATCCTATCTTATCTTTGGCTAGTAGAATAAAGTGATTAAACTTTGTAACTCCTGAAACGTAATTTTCTTTAACATCTTCCATTTTATCAATTAAATAAATTTCGTTCCCTAGAATAAGTTTGAAATCTTCTTTTAGTTTCCCATCTTTTTTCAAGTCCCTAACTAGATTTAAAGCAGTAACATGTGCAGACAATGATTCGTGGTCTGTTATTGCTACTGCATCTAAACCAATTTCTTGGCTTCTATTTATTAAATCTGGAACTTTGATAGTACAGTCTAGCATTCTTAAATTGCTACCTTCCCCAGTGTGATTGTGAGTACTAATTCTTCTGTTCATACTATCACTTCCTTTATCTTTTATTAAAATAATTCCTCTATAGACATATCAGAAATATCTTTAACAGCTGGCTCAAACTCAAAATCTATAATGTCTACTTGAGGATTTCTTAATCCTGCAAAATCATTTATACTTGGTTTACCAACTACTGTTAAATTCATTATACCAGAGTTTTGCATTTTGTCAAGCATTTCTGAAGAAACTCCATAAGCTTTTACATAACTAATCCCACCAACTCTAAAACTAAATCCTTTTCTTTTAGTTACTTTAAAGTTCTTTTCTGTGTTTTCAACTCTTACATTTTCTACTGCAATTTTACATTCTTCAATACCTCTACTCCAGAAATCAAACAATTGGTCTATTTTAGTAATATAATCCATTTTCAATTCACTAACATCAAATATGAAATCAACATCATGTCCCATATGTACTTCATATCCCTCTAGAGCTTTGCTTGCCATGTCGTAGGCTTTCTTTACGTTCCCTTTAGTAATTCCTATACCAAAAGCATTATCATGTCCTGCAACCTTATCAAAGCATCCTGTATCTTTTAATATTTTTTGTAAATCTTCTATATTACCATGCTTATAATTACGTCCACTTCCCCCATACTCTTTAGGATTATTTTGCTTTTGTCTAAGAAGTAAAATAGGTTTCTTATATAAGTCTTGTAATTTATTTGCTACTAGCCCTGTGAAAGAACTTTCAACATGCTTTGTAACATCCATAAATATAATGTTATTTCTATTAAGATTTTTTTCTTTTATTTTTTCTTCTAATATAGGTAGAGCTTTCTTAACTTGTCTATCCTGCTTACTTTTAATGTTTGTCATTTGTCTAGCCATATCTTCATATAAGAATACTAATTCAGGCTTACAACCTCTTTTAGTATATTCTACTTTTATTGTATCATCTGTTAAGGCTCTAAATATATTATCTTTCTCTTCTAATGTCCCGACTCTACTTGCTGCATTGAATAGAGGAGCTATATTAAATGCAACCTTAATCATATTTAATTTATCTCCTATAGAGAATTCGTTCTTCTTTATGATAGCTAATATTAAAGGATTCTTAATATTTTTAAGTCCCATTTGAGTTAATAAATGAGTTTCTTTATTAGTCATATCCATCATATCTCCAATATTACCAATAGCTGCTAAATCTAATAAATTAATAGATATTTCTTTATCTAAATATTCATCCATAGCTTCAACAAATTTCATTGTAACTCCAGCTCCACTAAGAGTGTTATTAGGATATACACCATCTTGACAATTTATAACTACTAAAGAATGATTGTCAGCATGTGTCTTTTCCATTCCATCTTCTTCTATATTATGATGGTCTAATATTAATACATCTATTCCCTTTTCTGCTAATATGTTATGAGCTTTATAGTCTGAACTTCCCGCATCTGGAACTATTAATAAATCTAATCCTTGAGTACTAAATTCTCCTATCTCTCCATCAACTACTTGAATACCATGTTGTTTCCCTTCGTGATTGTTCCAAGTAATTAAATCCATATCATATCCTAATTCTTTTATATAGTTAAATATAATAGCTGAACTCATAAATCCGTCTAAATCGGCATCTATTAATATATGTATTCTACTTTTGTTTAGTATATGCTTATCTAAAAGCTCAACACCCTCTTGCATATTCTTGAATAGGCTAGGGTCATTAATATCTTCAATTCCCATAGATATGAAATCTCTATAGTCTCCTAATCCTCTGTTATCAAAAATCGTTTTTAAAATATCTGATTCATAATTATTTTTCCCCATTAATTTATATTCCATTATTTCCTCCCATTTTATTTCGTTTTTATCATTATTTTTTCTTTTACTAACTGTTCAAAGATTTCTTGTCCTCTATCACAAGGGCTATCTTTATATTCAGTTAAATCATTTTTATCCCATACGATATAAGCTTTCGCATATGGAGTTACTAGTGATGCCATTTTTCTTAATCTCTTTCCTTGTTTCTCTGCTTTCTTCGTAAATACGAGTTCTCCGTTATCATTTTCTTGCTTGGCACTTCCTTCGAAATCTTTATCCATACAGAATATAAATTCTTCCGCTCCTAATTTTAGTAAGGTTTTTATTTGACCTTTAAATATATTGCTTCCACAAACCGCAACACTACAATTATTCCTTCCATAAAATCCTTCCATATGAAGCACTGATTTTTCAGCTTCAAATATATAAACTCTCTTTAATCTTTTGATAGCCTTTTTAGTTTTATGAAGACCATAAAGGTTAGAAGATAATGGATGTCCATATTCTTTCCCTTGTACGGTTACAGGAACATATTTATATCCTTTTGATAAAGCTTCTTCATTTAGGTTTCTAGCTCTTATTCCTATTAATTCGTTATGTATATTATAATGCGGTATGATAATCTGGTTTCTAATTGGAAGAAAAGATATTTCAAAAGCCTTCATAGCCTCCATTGTAATATTTTCATCTAGCCAATCACTATGATATACATTATAAAACCTTTCTAATACTATTGGGTCATATATATCTAATATTTGAGATTTTCTTTTAGCATTGATAGTATCTTTATGCTTTTTATATTTATTTAGCATATCCCAATCAGAAATAATATCTGCATCGGGATTTAATCCATTATGTTTTTTAATTACATTAGAGGCTGTTCTATTAGTTTTCTCTGCTACATATCTAACACTTTCTCCAAAAGATAAATCTTTTCCTCTAATAAATTTAGCTCTACAGACTAATTCGAAGATGTCAAAAGTTTCTCCGCATTCTGTATAGCAATGAAATGTTTTACTACTTTTATAATAATATAATTTATGTTTTCCTCCAGATATATTGTGGCATACTGTTTGATATGCCCATATTCCTTCGGCTCTATTAATAGAAATAGGAGGCTCACTACCTAAATCATTGACTAGTATTAAGTTAATATCGTCCAATGTTAACTCTTCTTTTAATACATCTTTATCAATCATGAGTGACCTCCTTCTGTTATTATTTCTTAGTATATTTCTTTTTTGGTGTTTCCTCAATATCTGCTACTTCATTGATATCAATACTGTTCTCATCAATTATTTTATCTATTTTAGTTCCAGTTACTTTTATTACTTTATAGTCATTATCTGTTAAAAATAAATCTGTAGTTCTACAAGTTCCTAAGTCAGAATGTAACCACAATTTAACTTTAGTTAATTTACCTCTTCTAATTTTGAATATATGATATACTAAATTAGGAGTGTTCTTTTCATGGTTAAGACCTTTCTTCTTAATTACTCCTTCTAATGCTTTTAAATCTTGAGCAGTAGCTTTCATAGCTATGATTCCGATATCAACCTTATCTGCTATTGCTTTAGAACCTCTTAATAAAGTTTCATCCGCATCTTTAGCAGTTTTCCAATCTCCATTTAGCTGAGTACTTGTACTAAGGAATAGTCCATGCCTATTACAATAGTTCTTAAGCTTATCTGCTGACAATAATAATACTTGGTCTTCTCTTAGTTTCATTCCTGCTTCTTTTTGTAAATTACTCATTATTTTAACTGAGGTATGTAAATAATCAAAAAATACATATCTTACTTTATTCTTAATCTTATATTCTTTTATCTTATTCATCAATTGGTCTAAATCCCAGTTAGATAAAAGTTCGATATAGATAGGTGAGTTGTCTAATATTTCTATTGCTTGGTCAACTCTTTCTTCTTCATCTCCCTCATATTTACCATCAAGGATTTTTTCCTCATTGACTCCTGAAATGTTAGCCATCATCATAGTTTGAATTTCATCGACTTCTAGCTCTGTTGTAATAAATACTACAGGCTCTGAGAAAGGCTTTTCTACGTATTCTCCTGTACCATCTCTATTAAATTCGTATCTATGAGTAGCTCCGATATAGCAAGCATCATTTATTGATAGTCTTGTTTTCCCCGTACCCGTTGAACCTGAACGTAAGAATAGCTTTTTCAATACTGCTCCTCTTGTAATAGTATTTAATATCTCACTTTCCAAAGGTAACCCTAACGCAGGAGCCTTTTTAAGCGTTTCTTTTAGTTCAGTCA
>Ga0070724_10002577_pt1 | contig 9987 bp, 8 predicted proteins | sample tdDd001_FD_67278 | JGI IMG/M metagenome (GOLD analysis project Ga0070724, IMG submission 67278) | Marine sediment microbial communities from the Atlantic coast under amendment with organic carbon and nitrate - tdDd00.1 | ecosystem: Environmental > Aquatic > Marine > Coastal > Sediment | place...
CCCTGTTTTAACCTCGTAGTAATCATCTGCATATACTGCTGTACACATGCTCACCATCAAACATAGTAAAAGTAATACACTCATCATTTTTTTCATTTTCATATCCTCCATTTATATATTTTTTTATTTCGTAAGGGTTTCGCCCTCAACTCTTAAACTTATTCTATATCTCATAGTGCTATAAAAACATGTTATAACGCGTCTAAAATCTATAATAATGAAACCTGTTGTAAATATATAGAAGTGTATACAAAAAGAGACTATGAATAGTCTCACTATCTCATAATCTCTTTTTTCATGTTTAATTGTTATTCATAAGGCCTAGGAATGACCAGCCTCTCAAGAACTTCTGCAATGTCATCATCTATTGAATAGGCTCTTCCATCGAGTTTCATACCAATCTGTGGTTTAAATGTGTTCATGCGTATAAGTGTGATGTTTTCATTGTCATATGCCAATTTTTCAAAAGGAAATCGAATAATAACCGGCGTATTAAATCCAACACCCAACTCAAGCAGCACCAGCTTCTTGTCTATTGCTTGATTAACGAAAGATGAATACAAGCCTGCATTTACTAGATGGGGCTTATCCACAAAGCGATCATCAATTCGTAAATTTGTCGTTAAAGGCCTTCCACAGTTAGGACATTTGGGGATATCTTCTTTTCTGATTTTTAGTGTATCCGCATTGAATCCATCCAACATGTTGCGAATCATCACTTCATTGTCATATACGTCATCAGTACATGGTTTTGAGCACTGATACAATCCGTAACTGCCTTGCATCGCAAAGATTCTTTTGGGATCAAACCCACCTTTATAAAACTGACCATCACAATTGGTTGTTATAACATAGTAATCTTTGTTCTTTATCAAATCATATAAATTCTTGTAAACCGTTGATTGGTTAGGATTATAAAATATTTGATTCGCGTGATAAGCCCAAAATCCCCAATATTTCTGTGAACTGAAGGTCGTCTGCTTCCAGTTACCGGATATCGCTTCCCATATGGTTTTATATCCTTTTTTAAGGAATGGTTTATAGGCCTCTGAGAAAAACGCCTCATCCGCATAATTAAGGCCAGCCGATGCTGACAATCCCGCTCCTGCACCAATGATTATATAATCTGCACCTTCAATCGCCTTTTTTATTTCCGTAATCGTTTTCTGCTGTATTTTGATAGACATAATAATCTTCCTCTGAGAATACATTGATGACAACCTTGTCTAAGCTAGATGGTCTGTTCACTAAGTATTCTTTTATCGTTTGCAATGCAATTTGTGCAGCGCGTTGTTTAGGAAACCTGAATACACCTGTTGAAATAGAGCAAAATGCGACATTTCTGATGTCTTCAGCATCGCCACACAAATTTAGACAACTAATATAGCATTGTCTAAGCTGGTCTTCTTTTTCTTTTGACAATGCCCCACTCACAATAGGGCCGACTGTATGGACAACATACTTCGATGGCAGATTATACCCACTTGTTACTTTAGCATTACCCGTTGGCTCTTCGTGCCCTTGCATTTCCATAAGTCGCTTGCATTCCAGCCTTAGCTCTAAGCCACTTGCCGAGTGAATGGCATTGTCTATACATCCATGATGCGGTATAAAACAACCCAACATTTCACTATTTGCTGCATTCACGATTGCATCTATTTCTAGCGTGGTGATATCGCCTTGCCATATATAAATGCCTTCAGATAATTGTTCTTTTATGTCATCAGCTTTTGTAATGCTTTTTTTTTTCATTTCTTCTTTTAGGTATATCGCTTCTTTCTGATAATACTCACTTGGCAAATTGGCAGGCATCGTAACATTGAGCAAATGCCTGAGCATGTGTTTTTTTACGTCTACTAATTTAGGTAATGTTGATTCTATGTTGTTCACTTCAAATAACATCAATAAGAGTTCATCAATTAATTCCATAGTATCAGCCCTCTATATTGTCAACGATTGTTCAATTGCATCCACTGGACATGCCAAAAGACAACTGCCGCAGTCATCACAGCGCTCACCAACCACTTTATAAGGAGAACCCTCTTCTATGGCTTTGAACGTACATACTTTTTTACATATACCACATTCTATACATTTATCAGTTATTCTTACACCTGGAGGATTAAATGATGCGCCTCCGAAAGAGAATCTTGTTCTAAGAAGCTTGTGATCCCGATTAACACAATCAAAATCAACATCAAATATTTCACCTTTGCCTCTGTGAATGACAAAGTTACCTTCCGCCATAGCTGGGTATTTTTCAATATCATTCACAGCCGTTATTAAATCTGAGTTGGTCTTTGCTTTCTCCTTAATAACTTCTGGAGACACGTTCTTAATCTCTCCTATCAAGCGGAATGAATAACTCGGTGGAAAAATAGGCGTACCGTCTTCCTCATGATCAAGTATCGTTGTATCAGTGATACCACACACTGTTACTTTCTCCGTTTCCATCAACTGTCTGCAAAACGGTTTATTAAACATCGTTCTGAAATATATGCCATCATCGTCATATCCATTAAAATGCGCGACTCTAGAGTGAACTTCATCACCACTAATTGTTGAAAACACCAATACTCCAATTTCTTCTGCATATTCATAAATCTCTTTTATAGTCATATTTCCTCCTATTAAACACACATCAATCCCAAATTCACTTGGTATAAATTGTCTAACGCCAACTCTTCTTGCAGCTTTTAAAATTTCAGTATGGATATTTTCAGTCATATTATTCTCAGTCATATTCGCTTGACCTTGTCTTGCGACTACAATGGTATCTATTTCACTAAAAATTTCAGATAAGATTTCAACATTGTCATACGCACCACAAAACTCTAATTCTGCGCCCTGAGCCTTTAAACGTTCCAGCTTGTCATTATTTTTATCCGTTCTCATGCATGAAATAACAATAACCTGTGCTCCAAGTTTAAGTAGTTTTTCAGACAACGGATATCCAGTTTGTCCTGTGCCGTCAACAACACCTATTCTTAAATCTAAATAATTGTCACTCATTAAAATAAACCTTTCTCAGTTATCCGATTACACCAATTAATAGGAATCCGATACAACTTAATGTTGCTGATATAACCGCATACGGCATTTGATTTTTTACATGCTCCATCACATGAATTTCTGCAATCATAGACGATAAAATTGTTGAATCTGATATTGGCGAACAATGATCACCAAATACACCACCAGATATTATCGCACCAATTATTATAGGTATATCCACATGAAGTGTCATGGCCATAGGAAGGGCAATCGGAATCAGAATTGCAACTGTCCCTCCACTTGTTCCTGTTGCAAAAGACATTATAGCGCCTACCATGAAAATCATTACTGGTAAAAATATTGGATTCATGCCCGCACTTATTGAAGCAATAAATGCACCAGTACCCAACCGACTCACAAGGCTGCTAAATGCAAATGCCAAAGTTAAAATCATTGTTACACCAAGGTAATTTGACATACCTGTTACAATCCATTTGAAATAATCTTCTATGCTAGTGACACCTCGAAGAATATAGTAGATTCCCGTCGCTATTAAAGTCATAATTATGCCAATATAAATTCCTGAAGAACCATCACCAGTCGAAATCATAATGCTAAATATTGATGTTACAAGTATTAGAATTGGAACAAGCATATTATATGCATTGGGAGTTATATCACTGTCTGAAGCGTCATTTTCTGACGACTTATACACATTCTCGGTTTTTCTATTCTTTATAGTTTCACCACGTCCATCTCTAAAAATAACAATGGCTACAACAGCTATGGATATAATCCCATACAACTGATACCGCATTGCAGATATTATTGTACTCATGGGGTCCAAATTGACTACACCTGCAGAAACTTGACCCCCAATCATTGCGATCAAGAATGCGCCTGCTGCATTGAATGGTATCAACCACGCCACAGGAGACGATGTTGAGTCCGTAATATAGGCGAGCTTTTTCCGAGATATATCAAAATGATCAAATAGAGGCCTAGCAGCGACACCCGAAATAACAATCGAACTCGTCGCATCAATAAATAATACCAATCCAATCAAATAGGCAATCAACTGCGCACCTAAGCGTGACTTGACAATACTCTTCTTTTCCGTCAGATATTCTACCATCCCTCGGACACCACCAGATACTTCGATGACGTATACAAACGCACCTATCATCAAACAAAACAATATTGATTTAGCAGCCCAATCATCTTGGAAGACCTGATATATGCTGTTAAGGCCTACAAAATTCGTACTTGTCCTTATATCTAAAATAATTCCAGCTGAAATAATACCTGCTAGCAATGATAGGAACACATTTCTCATTGTAAAAGCCAGTACAATTGCTAGTAATACTGGAATCAGCGATAACCAATTACTCTCCATTTTAATCCTCCATATACACTTCATAAGTAAGCAATATTTTTAGTGTAGCTTCATTATAGGATTTAAATATTTCCATGAGAATGTAATAATTGAGTCAAAAACAGTAAAAACGACACCTTGATGTAGGTGTCGCTTAATTATGATAATATTTCTTTTTAAATTCTGTAGGTGATACACCTTCATAACGTTTAAAAAACTTTGTGAAATTCGATGGTTCATCAAATCCCATCAAGTCTGAAATTTCATTAATTGTTAACTTACCTTGTCCCAAGTATCGTTTAATTTCTAATAACAATCTATCTATGATAAATTGCTTGGCTGATAAATCCACAATCATTCTTGTGGTTTGGTTAATCGTTTTTTGAGTGACCAACATCATTTCAGCATACTCTTGAACTGTTTTCTTTTCCGCATAATGCATTTCAACAAGATTTCTAAACTCAACAAACCGTTTATTCATTAAAGGATGTTCCTTTTTTTCATCTGAAACGCTAACACCGCGGAACGTCAGCAGAAAACTTCCAAATATTGATTTTATAAGCTGTTTATTATAAGACTGATCCTCCATTTGATACTCTTTATATAATAAATCAATTAGAATTCGATTTGTCTCTTCTTTTTTTACGTTTATACCAACCACAGGGGTATTGAGTGGTGTATTAAATTGATCCATAAAAGTCTGTACACTGAATTCTGAGTGACTATACAAAAAGTCTTCAGTAAACAAGAGGATGTATCCTGTCAAATCAGTACATTCAATGAATCGATGGACTTGATTTTGAGCAATTAATACGACATCTCCTTTTTTGATATCATACGTAATAAAATCAATTTCATGTTTTCCTTCACCAGAGGTTATATACATCAAGATGTAAAACTTGAGTCTAAACACACGAGAAAGGTGCCCCATCGATCTTGTGTCAAAAAAATCATGTAAATCTACAATTTCAAAATTCAATAAGTCATTTGATGATTTCTGAAAACCAAGGCGTTTTATTTTACTCATTAGAACCTCCTTGTGAGTTGATTTTATCTTACTAATTATTCTCAATCATGTTTTACAAAGTAATCCATATAGTCAGTTTAGCACCTTAATTGGTTTTTGGCAAGTTGACACTTTAAACTCCAAACCATGCTCTAACATCTCACCTCACATCACAACTGTTCCGGTACAGTCAGCCTTCTTGTTCATTGATTCTTAAAAGTCTAGTGGCTATCATTAACGTATAAGCATCAGACATGTCGTTCTTATAGAAAACTAACGGAGGAAATTAACATGGATAAGAAACCAGTAAAAATAGTAACAATTGGCGGTGGTTCTTCATATACACCAGAACTTGTAGAAGGTTTTATCAAAAGATATGATGAACTGCCTGTAAAAGAACTTTGGCTCGTAGACATTGAAGCAGGAAAAGAGAAGCTTGAAATTGTCGGTAACCTTGCAAAGCGCATGGTCGAAAAAGCTGGCCTGCCAATGAAGATATTTTTGACTCTCGACAGAGAAGAAGCCATGCCCGGTGCAGACTTCGTAACAACACAGCTGCGTGTAGGTCTATTGGATGCACGAATCAAGGATGAGAGAATTCCATTGAGCCATGGTCTCATTGGACAGGAAACAAATGGTGCTGGCGGCATGTTCAAAGGCCTCAGAACAGTGCCTGTAATCCTGGACATTGTCGCTGATATAAAAAAATACTGTCCTGACGCATGGCTGGTAAACTTCACTAATCCAAGCGGCATGGTAACTGAAGCTGTGCTTCGATACACCGATCATAAAAAGGTCGTAGGTCTGTGTAATGTTCCAATCGGCATGCAAATGTCTTTAGCTCAAGTGCTCGAAGTGGCACCTGAAAGACTCCGTCTGGAAATTGCAGGCCTTAACCATCACTTCTTTGCGACAAATGTATTCCTGGACGGAAAGAACATCATGCCAGAGGTACTCGAGAAGTACATTGAGTTCTCAAATAAATTCGGCATCAAAGAAAGAATGGAAATGATGAAATCGAAGCTGGCAAACGCTGGCGAGGAAAAAAGCAAAGAAGAAAAAAGTATCTCTAAGACGCCTATGCTCATGCCTTTTTCCGAAGCATTCCTACGCGGTATCAACGCTATACCATGCGGCTATATGATGTATTACTACCATACAAAGGAAATGCTTGAAAAGGAACTTGAAGAGTATGCTGAGGGAAACGTCCGCGCAGAAGTCGTTAAGCGTACGGAAGCAGAGCTGTTTGAGCTATACAAAGATGAAAACCTGGCTATCAAGCCACCTCAGCTTGAAAAGCGCGGCGGTGCGCATTACAGCGATGCAGCATGCAACCTGATCGCATCCATCTATAATAACAAAGGTGACGTTCAGTACGTCAACTGCAAAAATGATGGAGCAGTCAGCGGCATCGACAACAACAGCGGCGTTGAAATTGCAGCAGTCATCACATCGGAAGGTCCTAAGCCAATGGCAATCGGGGATATCTCTCCTACAATCAGAGGCACAATCCAAAATATCAAGGCGTTTGAGTCTCTGGTTTGCGAAGCAGCTGTCAAAGGCGACAAAAACATTGCCCTTACAGCGATGAACAGCAACCCTCTGATAACATCAGATACTGTAGCTTCAGAGCTATTCGAAGAAATGCTCGAAGCGCATAAAGAATACCTGCCTCGTTTTTTTAAATAGGATCACTTTAAATAGGTCTAAATAAAAAAAATGAACTGCCGCTCCCAGTCGGCAGTTCATTTTTTATGCTTTTATTCAGATATCATTTTTTCTATTTCTGATACTATGATCGGTATGCCTCTCTTTATTTGCTTGCTATTTGCCCTTGCAATGCATATTCGAATCCCTTTTTCATATGACGAGGGGTTCAAGTAGTAGATATCACCAGACCTGATCTTGACGTTTTTCTTCTCCAAATTGCTTATGAGTTGTTTTTCATTGATGTTATCAGGCAGCTTGATATACGAGTAATAGCCTGATCCGTATGTCCACTTGCACCCTTCAGGCAGATGATCTATCTTAGCAATTTCTGCCTTTAGACATTCAATTCTATCCGAATATTGCTTTTTCAACTCATTGATATGGCTATTTATCATATTGTTTTTAATAAATATCTCCAGTGTCGCTTGAGCCAGAATGGAAGACGCAACATATGAATAATAGTAGTTCTTCCTTTTATATTGCCAGAATAGATCAATCAAATGGGTCGGCATGACACACAGCCCAATTCTTATCCAAGGTATAATTTTCGAGAAGCTTTTCAGATATATGTGATGCTTGTGGTCACCGTAAGAATACACCGGATCATACCTCACATCAAAATCCATCTCCGCGAGATAATCATCTTCAACGATATATACATCATAGGTTTGTGCCAATTCTGCTATTTTTTTTCTCGTTTCCTTCGTATAGCATGTCCCAAGGGGATTATGATGTCTAGGCGCAGTGTAAAAAAACTTTATATTCTCGGTTTTGAACAGACTCTCCAATACATCAAGATCAATACCGTTTTCATCTCTGGCAATTGTCATGGTCTTTACATTGGCTTGCTTCAAGAACATAACATACATTGCATAAGTCGGTTCTTCAATTAATATGACATCCTTGTTATTTGGAAATGGCATTTCAGACAGCAGTGTAAGCACTTGCTGAATTCCCAAATTGATAAATATGTTTTTATAGGACGTAAAGACCTGATATTCTCTGAGATATTTTACTAGCAGGCGCCTTAAGGATTCAGTCCCTTCAATATCCGGATGCAGAGCCGTATGGCTGTAAATATCTAGTGCCCTATTCATACAATGCTTAAAATCATTGTTAGGCAATTCGTCAATCCGCGGAGTCCCCGTGGAAAAATCAATGATGCTCATGTCTCTGTCACTGTTTGCAAGTAGCTCCTCAACTATGTAATAACCACTCTGTGGCACAGCATAAATGATATGCCTTTTTTTCAGTTCCTCATAGGCTTTAATGGCCGTCGCCTTACTGCAGTTGTACATGTCTGACAGAGCGCGAATTGAAGGCAGCTTTTTGCCTGGTTTGAATTTATAGTTTTTTATCCTCCGCTCAATATCATTGGCAAGTTCTTCGTATCTATACATATGTATCACCCTTTTAAAATAGTGCTACTTTACCTGAAGTATACTATAAGACTTACACAGCCTTCACTAAATTATGAATTAGACTTCACGTATTTAAGAAACCCATCTTCCATAATTAAAGTTAGTCTTCCTAGCTCATTCAAATACTGCACATATGACTTTAACATTCTTTCTATTATGACATATCTGTATATACTACTCACGTTAATATTCCCTTTAATAACAACAGCCTTCATAATATCTTCAATTGTCATTGCGCCATTTATAGCATCATATACGTTTTCCGCTCTGTTCATATAAAAATCGATATTATCCGTTATGAGTTTGCTAATATTATCATACATGCCTTTATGTGCCACTATATACTTACTACATTTTAAGTCATATAGCTTTTCCTTGCTTTTTAGATCCTCTTTGAGTATAAAAGCATAGGGCATTTTTGCCCCCTTCATGACTTCATAACTTATGAGTGAATCTCCAACATAGGCAACATTATCTGGAGTGATGATGCACATATGTGCTGGACTATGACCTGGTGTATGTAAAAGTTTGAATTTTATACCGCATACATAAATGCTATCTTGATGATCTGAAATCTTAATATCTGTTTCGCAAACCATATGACCAAAATGTTCTTCTACCTCAGTCAAGGTTTGACTGCCATAATAGACCTTAAGGTTAACCGTCGAACTGCAAACTAAAGCCTCATAGGCAGCCATAGCAATAATACAACTGTATTTACTCTTAAAATACGCATTATTTCCTATATGGTCTATGTGAGCATGACTGCATAATATGCCAGCCACTTTAAAGTTGTTTTTTTCCAGCAGAGCCTCAATTCCTTCTCGCTCTCCCTTTGCCCATCCTGAATCCAACAGAATAATTTCCTCGTCATTTATCATATAAAATGGTATGAATGTCATACCTGTATCAATACAAAAAGTATTCCCCTTCACTTTTATTATTTCCATAAATACGCTCCTGTTCATATATGTAAATCTTCATAAGAACATTATACAATATGTTTAGAGCTTATATAATGAACACATTTCTCATTGTGAAAGCCAACACAATTGCTAGTAGAACAGGAATTAATGATTGGAAACACCCAGCTGAATACGTTTAAATACTGGTTGTAAATCTGAATAGAACCATTCTAAGCATTGATCTCTAATCTTTTCAACTCTCGAAAGCTTGACAGAATAATACTTTGAGCATATAATAGCCACTGATAGTCTTTGGTAATTTTTTAAATTATCGATGATAGTTAATGCGTTTTGATCTCGTCCTAACGGGCGGTTCAAAGCGCATTTTCTTTTTTTGAATACAAGTCCTTCAAAATGTGGGAAGTGTAAAACAAAAAATAAATGAACCCTTGCAAATGCAAGGGTTCATTTTAATTTGGTGGAGGAGGCGGGAATCGAACCCGCGTCCAAAAGCATTTCACAAGAGCTTTCTCCGAGCGCAGTTACTGTTTAAGGTCTCGCCATCATCAACGTCCA
>Ga0070724_10002578_pt1 | contig 9987 bp, 12 predicted proteins | sample tdDd001_FD_67278 | JGI IMG/M metagenome (GOLD analysis project Ga0070724, IMG submission 67278) | Marine sediment microbial communities from the Atlantic coast under amendment with organic carbon and nitrate - tdDd00.1 | ecosystem: Environmental > Aquatic > Marine > Coastal > Sediment | place...
TCGACGTAGCGGTTGTTCAGCACCATGTTGACGGTGATGTCCGGGAATTCCGCCAGAAATTCACCCAGAACGGGGCTCAGGTGGTTCACGCCGAAATCCGTGGCGACGCTGATGCGCAGCAGGCCCGAAGGCGCGGATTGCATCGAGGTCACCAACGCGTCAGCCTCGCCTGCATCATTCAGAACGCGGCGGGCGCGGTCATAATAGGCCAAGCCGATTTCCGTGGGCGACACCCGACGGGTGGTGCGGTTCAACAGACGGGCGCCCAGACGGGCCTCCAGGCTGGAGACGTGTTTCGAGACGGCCGACTTTGAGATGCCCATCTTCTTTGCGGCATCTGTAAATCCACCCTGGTCTACCACGGTGGCAAAGGCTTCCATCTCGGTCAGGCGGTCCATGCTGATCCCCTTAAATACTTCCTAGTCTTCAGCATCCGGTATCACGGAAGATTGGGGCGCGACTGGGGCACGGGGCGGACAATATCAGGGTAATGTGTGGGATCGTTTAGGGCATGGAAACAGGGAAACAAGCTGTTTCCGATCCCATCTACAGGCCGGGAATGCGGGCCCATCCGACCCGCATCCTTTTGTTTTTAAACTACAATGAGGCCGCCAAGCGGGTGCCCTGATTGATCGCGCGCTTGGCATCCAGCTCGGCTGCGACGTCGGCACCGCCGATAACGTGGCAGGCGACGCCTTCTGCCTCGAGCGCATCAGCAAGGCTGCGTTCGGGCAACTGACCGGCACATAGAACAATGGTGTCGGCCTCGATCAGAGTGGGGTTTTCGCGGGCCTCGCCAAAACTGACGTGAAGCCCTTCGGCGTCAATGCGTTCATAGTTCACCCCGCCGACCATCTGCACGTCCTTCATCTTCAGCGTGGCGCGGTGAATCCACCCAGTGGTTTTGCCCAAGCTCTTGCCCAAGGCCTTGGCTTTGCGCTGCAACAGTGTGACCTGGCGGATCGCTGGTTCGGGTTGCGGGCCTTCGGGGGCTAGCCCGCCCCGCACGGTTTCCGGGTCGACAACGCCCCATTCCTTCAACCACTCGGGCAGGTTTTCCGTGGGGCTCTCGCCCGTCACCAGATACTCGGCGACATCAAACCCGATACCACCCGCGCCGATCACAGCCACGCGTTGGCCGACTGGTTGCTTCTCGCGCAGCACGTCGATGTAGCTAAGCACATTGGGGCCGTCCTGGCCGGGAATGCCAGGATCGCGCGGCGTGACCCCTGTGGCGATAACCACATGATCAAAGCCGCGCAGGTCGCTTACGCTTGCCTCTGTGCCCAGTTTGACGGTGATACCCGATACGGCGACCATGCGTTCATACCAATCCACCAGACCGTGGAACTCTTCCTTGCCCGGAACCTGACGCGCCATGTTCAGCTGTCCGCCCACGCGGTCGGCGCGATCAAACAGGGTCACAGAAAATCCGCGGTCCGCTGCGGTCAATGCCGCCGACAGACCCGCAGGCCCTGCCCCAACAACCGCAAGTGTCCCCCCAGCGCCCGAAGGGTCGATCGTTAGCTCGGTTTCATTGCAGGCACGCGGGTTCACCAAGCACGAAGTCAGCTTGCCGCCAAATGTGTGATCCAGACAGGCCTGGTTACAGCCAATACACGGCGCGATCTGATCCGCCTGATTGTTGGCTGCCTTCACCACGAAATCGGGATCAGCCAAGAAAGGCCGGGCCATCGACACCATATCGGCGCAGCCCTCGGCCAGGACATCCTCGGCGACGTCGGGCATGTTGATCCGGTTCGAGGTGATCACCGGAATCGACACCTGCCCCATCAGTTTCTTGGTCACCCAGGCAAAGGCCCGGCGCGGAACGCTGGTGGCGATTGTGGGGATGCGCGCCTCGTGCCAGCCGATGCCGGTGTTGATGATGCTGGCGCCCGCTTTTTCGACCTCTTGTGCCAGATGGACCACCTCGTCAAAGGTGGAACCGTTCGGGACCAGATCGATCATCGACAGGCGGTAAATGATGATGAACTCCGTGCCAACAGCCTGACGCGTGCGCCGGACCACTTCGAGCGGCAGGCGGATGCGGTTTTCATAGGATCCGCCCCAACGATCCGTGCGCTTGTTGGTATGGGTGACGATGAACTGATTGAGAAAATATCCCTCGGAGCCCATGATCTCGACCCCGTCATAGCCCGCGCGCTGCGCCAGAACGGCCGCGTTGACGATGTCGCTGATCTGCTTTTCGATCCCATCTTCGTCCAGTTCGGTCGGGGGAAAGGGCGAAATCGGGGATTTCACCGGCGAAGGCGCCACACATTTCGGGCCATAGGCATAGCGCCCCGCGTGCAGGATTTGCATGGCGATCTTGCCGCCGACCTCATGCACTGACTTGGTGATCACCGTGTGATTTTCCACGTCCTGATCCGTGGTCATCATCGCAGCCCCCGGCGCGACCGAGCCTTCTAGGTTCGGACCAATCCCGCCCGTGACCATCAGGCCCACGCCACCGCGCGCCCGTGCGGCGTAGAATTCAGCCACCCGCGGCCAGTCACGCGTTTCCTCCAGGCCTGTGTGCATGGATCCCATCAGGGTCCGGTTCTTCAACGTCGTATGCCCAAGATCAAGTGGGGCCAGTAGGTGCGGATATGATGTCATTGCGTGCCTCCCGAATTTCACCCATCTGGGCAAAAGCCGAGGAGTTTGTCACGCTCAACGCAGCGTCAGCGCCCCTATTCAAGGCGCCCAGCACCCGGTGCTATGTCACCTGTTTCATGTTCACACGTTTTGACAGCTCTTCCAGTGACTCTTTGCGTTCGGAATAGCGATCAACAAGATAGGCCGCGCGGTCACGGGTCAGCAGGGTGAACTTGGTCAGCTCTTCCATGACATCAACCATGCGGTCGTAATAGGGGCTGGGCAACATGCGGTCGGCCTCGTCAAACTCATGAAAGGCGCGCGCGACGCTGGATTGATTGGGAATCGTGATCAGGCGCATCCAGCGGCCCAGAATGCGCATCTGGTTAACCGCGTTGAAGCTCTGACTACCGCCACAGACCTGCATGATCGCCAGGGTTTTCCCCTGCGTCGGGCGGATACCGCCGATGGGGGCCAGGGGGATGTGATCAATCTGGGTTTTCATGATGCCGGTCATCGCGCCGTGACGTTCGGGCGAACACCAGACCATGCCCTCGGACCACATGACCAGATCGCGTAGCTCCTGAATTTTGGGATGCTCGACCGGGGCGTCGTCGGGCAAAGGCAGGCCAGAAGGATCGAAAACCCGTGTCTCGCAGCCCAGCTTTTGCAGCACGCGGGCGGCCTCTTCGACCATCAAGCGCGAATAGGACCGGTCCCGCAACGACCCATAAAGCAACAGAATGCGCGGTGCATGGTCGGCGCGATCCGCAGGGAACAAGCGGTCAGAGTCAACGTCCTGCCAACTGGGCAAATCAATATTGGGGGTGTCAGTCAACGCGTTGTCCTTTGTCATTCAAAATCATCTGGCCGTCCTCTTTGAACATGGGGCCTGCGGGCCATTGGTCCAGCAGGTCCAGAACGGTTTCGGACGGACGACACAGACGTACGCCCTTTCGGGTGCAAACGATGGGCCGGTTTACCAAGACCGGATGCTCTAGCATTGCATCCAACAGGGTGTCGTCCGGGACCTCGGGATCCAATAGACCCAGCTCGGCGGCGGGGGATTTGCTGGTCCGCAGAGCGCTGCGCGGTGTCAGGTCAGCAGCCGCGAAAAGCGCCAGCAATTGCAGCCGTGTCCAGCCGGTGTGCAGATATTCGATCACCACCGGATCATAGCCCGCGTCCCGGATGATCTGCAGCACGTTGCGAGACGTACCACAAGCAGGGTTATGGTGGATAGCAACGGTCATTCTGTATCGCTTTCGGGGTCGCCCTTGAACAGGATTGTCGCCAGCCCCAAAGCGAACAGCGCCCCAGCCAATTGAGCCAGAATAAAGCCGGGAACATGCGCGGGGCTGATCCCGGCAAAGGTATCGGTAAAGGCCCGCCCGATCGTCACAGCGGGGTTCGCAAACGAGGTCGACGCCGTGAACCAATAGGCGGCCGTGATGTATAGTCCAACCAGCATTGGGATCGCTTGTGGCCGAAAACGCAGGCCACCCAGAATTGTCATCAACAGACCCGATGCGGCGACCCCTTCGGCGAACCATTGCGGCGGACCTGTCCGCTCTTTCACCGAAAATTGCAGGATTTCAAGGTCAAACATCCCATGTGCAACGAGGCTTCCGAGAATGGCGGCCAGAGATTGGACCGCAACATACGGGCCAAGATCGGCCCACTTCAGATCGCCACGGATTGCCATCACCAGCGACACCGCCGGGTTGAAATGGGCACCGGAAATCGGCCCCAGAATGGTGATCAGAACGAACAGAATTGCGCCCGTGGGAATGGTATTTCCCAGCAAGGACACGCCGACATCGTTACTAAGCATATCAGCCATGATCCCGGATCCGACAACGGTGCAAACCAGCGTGGCGGTACCCAACCCTTCGGCCAGAAGACGGCGATACAAAGTCATGCTGCGCCCTCGGATTCGGTGCCGATTTTGGCCAGGGCAGCTTTTTGTTCGGCAAGGGTCATGTCGCCCAGCGGCAAAGCCAGGAAGGCCTCGACACGGGCTTTCATACGGCCAAAGGCGATGCGGAACGCCGCACGGTTTTCGGCGTCAGTTTTGCCAGCGCCCGCCGGATCGGGGATGCCCCAATGGGCACCAACGGGGGCACCGGGCCAGAATGGACAGGTTTCGCCCGCAGCGCTGGAACACACGGTAATCACATATTCCATCGGCGAGGCATCGGGGCCAGCGAATTCATCCCAGCTTTTGGAGCGCACATAGGAGGTGTCAAACCCCTTGCTGTCCAACAGCTCAATCGCGAAAGGGTTCGGTTTTCCGGTGGGTTGCGATCCCGCCGAAAAGGCCTGGAACCGACCTTGGCCCAGTTCGTTCATCAGGGATTCACCCAGCACAGATCGGGCAGAGTTGCCCGTGCACAGGAACAGCACGTTTTTCATGTCAAAGGCCTCAGCAGCTACAGGTCAGAGTATCCAAAACAGGGCGGCACAGGTCGGGCTGACCACCACAGCAGTCTTCCATCAGAAATTCCAAAAGCCCGCGCAACCCCTCGAAATTGGCATAGTACCGGATCGAGCGCCCCTCGCGTTCATTGCGCACCAGCCCGGCCTGAAACAGGACCGACAAGTTGGCGGACATCGTGTTCTGCTTCACCCCCAGGGCAGCAGCAACTTCGCCCGCTGCCATGCCTTTCGCTCCGGCCTTGACCAGCACACGAAAGGCCTCGAGACGGGTTTCCTGCCCTAGGGCCGCGAAAGATTCGAGAGATTTTGAAACATCCATATTTCATGAATTATGGATGTTTTAGAGACTGGCAAGCAAAAACAGCCCGCCGTTACAAAAGCTTCACGCAGACACGCCGCGTATCACGGCATTTCCTGAGAATGAGGCAGATCGCCATGCAGAATGTCCCACGGCTGAGCGCTTTTGACATAGATTTCGCGACTGGGGGCATACCAGCTGGGATCGTCCAGGCTGCCTGCGTAGAACACCATCGCCGTCGCGTTTGCCCCGTTGATCATGAACAGGGGCGAACCACACTCGCCGCAAAACCCGCGACGCATGGGGTGCCCACGGTCGGCGGCGCGCTCGAACCATTTGGGAGTGCCTTTTTCCAGCACAAAGTCGCTCTCTTTCACCAGAACTGCGGGGAAATACGCGCTGCCTGTGGCCTGCTGGCAATCCCGACAGTGGCAATTCCCCATGTAGCGCGCGGGCCCATTTGAACGGTATCGGATCGCGCCACAGGCGCAGCCTCCGGTGAATGTGTCGGGCATTTCGCGTCCTCCCATGCGTCTGCTGGGGTCAGGTTAATGCCATCCCCCTGTTCGGGCAAGCCCCGCGCGGATCACATGCTTTCGACGCAATGACGTCTGAAAGCGCGTTTGAGCATATCCAGCTCTTCGCGTAGCAGGGTAATTTCCGCACGGATATCATCGCCCATCGCCTCGCCCGCAAGGATCGAGAAACTCTCAAGATCTTCGCCCGATGCCTTGTCGCGGATCAGGAATGTCTGCACCCCATCCGAGAGCGCCTCAACCGGGATCGGGACGCGCACGACCCAATGGCCGTTTTCACGATCCTCGGTCAGCTCCAGGCCCAGGACGGGTTCGTTCAGATGTGTGACTTCCAGTTCCGGCTGAAGATTGTCCATCGAAGAGGACGTCAGAAATCCCTCCCAGATGCCTTCGAACAGGCGGGTTTTGGTCAGTTTGAGGTCGCTCATTTCGGTCCTCTTACAGGTCTGCGCGGGGACGACGGCTAAAGGTCAGATCGCGGATCGTCACCTGGTTCATTTCCGGGCCTTCGAAAATCAGGTCGATCCAGGCTTTCTCGATCCGTTTTTCGTTCAGCCGACTATAGGCCAGATCGAATTCGACCATGATTTCCTCTTCGTGCAAGGGCAATTCGCGCACGAACTGCTCAGTATTCGGACCATGACGAATGTTGAGGCGGGCGAAAATCTCCAGCGGTTTTTCCATCTCGACGATGGTGTCCATGCGGATCAGGTGCCGCTTTTGCAGGCCCTGCACGGCCTCGGGCGGTAAATCCACAACCAGTGAAAGAAAAGAGCCGTCGAATTTAAACACGTCAATCCGCAGCCCATAAGGCGCAAGGTCGGATTCACGGTGGTTGCGCAGTTGGCGCAGGGTTAGCTCGGAAAAATGGCAATCATGAAAAAGTGTCGCCTCGTCCCCCAGTTTGCGGCCATTCTGAACCGAGGACATCCCTGGCGTGGGCAGTGCGGCGCGCCACAGTTCAGGACGCCACGCCCAGTCCGAGCCGTGCGGCTTGCGGAAAGCCGTATTCCCGATCAACGGCAGCGCGAGACGGTTGTCAGCCTCGTGGATCAGTCCATCCAGATGAATGCGCAGCTCTTGTGCCATGCTGCGCTGTCGGCGCAATCGGCGCAGACCGGCAGTCCCCGCCTGACGCGCCAGAGCCGCCCAATGGCGGACGACCCGCCGATGAGCAAGAACGTTCAGAATACGACGGTTGATCAATGACATGCGATCCAGCCCGAGGCTCTGCCCCTTTTCTCTTGGTGATCCCTAATATGGGATGTTCAGTTAATGAAGTATACGCCGAAACGGGATTTTTCGATCATTGTTCAGCGCAATGAGCCCGCGGGGCCATTAGCGCGCATTGTGTGAACGGATGCCACGCGCCAGGGCATTCAGCAATGCCTTGCCTTTTGGGCCGGGCATGCTGCTGTCGCCATAAACGGCCATGGTCAGCAACACCCCATTCAGCCGCATCGCCCCACGCCAGTGACGCGGCGCAACACCCTCGGGAACCAGCGCAGCATTTTCGACCTGCACAAGGGTCAGCCCGTTTTGCTCGCTCCGGGACAGCACTTCGCCGTCGCCCAGCACATGGGCAATATCCGCAGTTTCTGTTGCGCCTTCCTTTGGGAGCACCACCGACACGGTCATGATTGCAGGGGCGACAAGTGTCCCGCTTGGCAACCCCATCAGCCCATCGCAGCCCGCAATAAGGACAAACCCGGCCCGAGACTGGTCCCGCAGACTGGCCTGGTCCACGCAATACCCGGCAGGGGCAGGAATAACCACGCGCCCGTCCAGTAAGAAAGCCTGACGAGGTGGGGGCGCGTCCTGCACGGTGTCCTTGTCCGCACCCGAGGGCAAACAGCCCGACAAAATCAGCACCACCACAAGGGCACACGCCCCGCGCAAATATGTCTCCACTCTTCGGATGGGACAGCCCTCCTGATCGCTCGCCAAACCGCAATACCGAAGCAATCCCCACCACACAAGAGACAAGACACAAGCCGCGCGTGCCCCCTGTCACACCCCGAAAAACCCAGCTAAACATATACAAACCGGCACCCAAGCGGCGCCATGCCCGCAACTTGTTTTTGGTCCCGCCCGAATGTCTGACGTCTATGCCCCCCACCAGATATTCCTCGCGCCTGCGCGGGCACGGGCCGAGCTGTGGCGCCTCGCAATCGGCATTCTGATGGGCGCCGCAATCTTTATCGGACTACAAAGCGCCTCGGTTGCGATTCTGAACGTGCTGTTGCCCCCTGACGATCTGATGACCCTGGAGACCGAAATGGCGCTGGGGAACACCCAGATGGGCGGCGTTCTGCTTCTGGGGCGATTTATTCTGCTGATCATCGCGCTGGCCGCGGTGGTTCATCAGCTCCATGGGCGCAATCCCCTGACCTTGCTTGGGCCACTACCGCTGGCGAAAACACAGTTCCTGCGCGTGCTGGCCGCTGTGTCAGCTTTGCTCGTGGTGATTTGGATTCTGCCCCCGTCCGAAACCATTTTTCCGATCAGCCCGAACGTCCCGTTTTTTGATTGGTTGCGGTTCTTGCCGTTGGCCCTGATTGCGCTTCTGATCCAGGTCGGCGCAGAAGAGCTTCTGCTGCGGGGGTATCTGCAACAACAGTTGGGGGCACGATTTCGCCATCCGCTGGTGTGGATGGTGCTGCCGTCGATTTTGTTTGGGCTACTGCACTACCAACCGGACATGCCAAGTATCGCTTGGGTCTCCGTTGGTTGGGCAACGATTTTCGGGCTCGTCGCTGCGGATTTAACCGCCCGATCCGGGACATTGGGCCCGGCCATTGCGCTCCATCTGGCAAACAATGCAGTGGCAATCCTGTTCGTATCATCCGAGGACTTCCTGACCGGGCTGGCCCTGTACCGGATGCCCGTGGCACTGGATGATCCCGCGCAGCTGTGGCCGTATCTGCTGATTGATTTGGCTATCATGGCGGTGTCGTGGCTGGTCGCCAGATTGGCGCTTAGATGCTAGGCCGCTACGCCCCTCATGCCGGGTTCACCGCCCCGGCCCGCACGACGCCCGAGCTGCCGCGTCTGCTGCTGGGGATGCTGTTGATCGAAACATTGTATGCGGCGGGCATGTCCCTGACGGATGCATCTCTGGCGCTGTTGCCGCCCGACTGGAGCGATGGCTACTATGACGGCACGACGCGTCTGGGGTTGATCGTCCAGCTGTTCAGTTTTGTTTTGTTGGCCGGAGCGGTGATCCTGACCGCTCAGTTGATGAACAAACGTGGCGTGATCAGCCTGTGGGGGCGGGGACCGGAATCGCTCAGGCAGATGCGCCTGGTCACGATCGCCGTACTGGCCCTGTTCCTAGCAACCGAGCTGCTCCCGCCATATTGGAGCACCGACGGCATGGAGGTCGCCGGGCTTGGGAGTTGGGTAGCGCTGCTTCCTGTCTCGGTCGCTGCGCTGACGATGCAAATTGGCGCCGAAGAGCTGTTTTATCGCGGATATGTCCAGCAACAGATCGCCGCTCGCTTTGACAGCCCGTGGATCTGGCTGACGGTGCCGAACCTGCTCTTTGCCTATGCTCATTGGGACGCCGACGCCGCTCTGACCGAGTCGACGCAATACGTGGTCTGGGCGTTCCTCTTTGGCTTGGCAGCATCCGATCTGACGGCGCGCACCGGATCGTTGGGGGCTGCTTGCGGGTTTCATCTGGCCAACAATATCTACGCCTTCATGTTTTTTGGCGACGCCAATGCCAATGACCGGGGGCTGGCGTTATTCCTGTTCCGATCCAATGGTTCCGTTGATCCCGTAGATGTGGCCGAGTTCGCCCCCGATACCTGGCTCTCGCCTGCCTTTGTGTATGAACTCAGCCTCGTGCTGTTGATGTGGCTTGCTGCGCGGCTGGTGCTGCGGCGCTGATTGCATTTCCCTTGCGTCCGCCTTATCTGAGACAGCAACACCGGCAAACAGGGGCCCCTCTGGCATGAACTGGATCACCAACTACGTCCGCCCGCGCATCAATTCGATCTTCTCGCGTCGAGAAGTTCCCGAAAACCTTTGGACCAAGTGCCCCGAATGCGGCACGATGCTGTTCCATCGGGAACTGTCGGACAACCTGAATGTCTGCACCAACTGCGA
>Ga0070724_10002582_pt1 | contig 9982 bp, 10 predicted proteins | sample tdDd001_FD_67278 | JGI IMG/M metagenome (GOLD analysis project Ga0070724, IMG submission 67278) | Marine sediment microbial communities from the Atlantic coast under amendment with organic carbon and nitrate - tdDd00.1 | ecosystem: Environmental > Aquatic > Marine > Coastal > Sediment | place...
CGAGAAATCTCTAGATACAAGTGATGAATGGATTCGTGCGCGCTCGGGGATCGAGCGACGGCATTTTGCTGCCGAAGGCGAAACCACCTCGGATCTGGCCACCTTCGCTGCGCGCGACGCCCTCAAAAGCGCCGGGCTGGAACCAGACGATATTGACGCCATCATTGTGGCTACAACCACGCCTGACCTGACCTTTCCGTCTGTTGCCACCATGGTGCAGTCCAAGCTGGGGATGACACGTGGCTTTGGGTTTGATGTTCAGGCCGTCTGCGCTGGGTTCATCTATGCGCTGGCCAATGCCAACGCACTGATTCTGGCCGGACAGGCTGACCGGGTGCTGGTCATCGGCGCCGAGACGTTCTCGCGGATCATGGATTGGACGGACCGATCGACCTGTGTTTTGTTCGGGGACGGCGCTGGTGCGTTGGTTCTGGGCGGCGAAGAGGCCGACGGGACAACCGATGATCGCGGCATCTTGTCGTCGGATTTGAACTCTGACGGGCGCTACCGCGAAATGCTGTACGTCGATGGCGGCGTTTCGACCAGCGGCACCTCGGGCAAGCTGAGAATGCAGGGAAATCCCCTCTTTCGTCAGGCCGTGGAAAAACTGGCAAGCACGGCCCATAAGGCCTTGGAAATAGCCGGACTTTCCAGCAAAGATGTTGATTGGATCGTGCCGCATCAGGCCAATATCCGCATCATCCAGGGTACCGCCAAGAAAATGGGCCTGTCGATGGATAACGTCGTGGTTACGGTTCAGGATCACGGCAATACCTCGGCGGCGTCGATCCCGCTGGCCCTGTCCGTCGGAGCCGAGCGCGGCCAGATCAAACCTGGCGATCTGCTGGTCGCAGAGGCGATCGGCGGTGGGCTTGCCTGGGGCTCGGTTGTTTTGCGCTGGTAAAACGGCCTTAGGCTGCTGAAATTGCGCGCCGCAAGCCATTGATATTGACTCGGAAAATGGGTTCGCCCATGTTGAGCAAAACAAGGGGACGGATAATGAGTGAAAAAACCCTGACGCGCATGGACCTGAGCGACGCCATCTTTCGCGAGGTCGGCCTGTCACGCAACGATGCCAGCCAACTGGTCGAAAGCGTTCTGCAACACATGTCTGACGCTCTGGTCGCAGGGGAGCAGGTGAAGATCTCGTCTTTCGGGACCTTCTCGGTTCGGGAGAAAGCCGCCCGCGTGGGCCGCAACCCGAAAACCGGAGAAGAAGTGCCGATCAACCCGCGCCGTGTCCTGACATTCCGCCCGTCTCATCTGATGAAAGAGCGGGTCGCTGCAGGAAACAAGGCCTGATAGCCGGGGGGTGGTGACATGACCAAATCCCCCGACGCATTCCGCACAATCAGCGAAGTCGCCGAGTGGTTGGACCGCCCGGCCCATGTTTTGCGGTTTTGGGAAAGCAAATTCACTCAGGTGAAGCCAATCAAGCGCGCCGGTGGCCGTCGGTATTACCGCCCACAGGATATGCTGTTGCTGGGTGGCATCAAAAAGCTGCTGCACGATGATGGGATGACCATCAAGGGCGTACAGAAAATGTTGCGCGACCAGGGGGTTGAGCATATTTCGGCGCTCTCGCAATCGCTGGACGAACACGCAGAGGTCGGTGAGCTGGTCCCCTCGCCCGAGAAAGTCGCTGTTCTGAAGGCAAACGCTCCCGAACCTGAATCTGCAACCTTGCTGCAATTTCCTAACGCTGAGGACGCGATTGAGGAACCGCAGATCGATCCCGCACCGGCCCCCGAACCAGAAACAGCGCCGCCTGCTGAGGATGACGCGCCCGTATCCGAAGACACGGAGCCTCCTTCGTTTTTTGAGGTGTTTGACCAGCCCGAGCCAGAGCCCGTTGAGGCCGCGCCAACGCCCGAGGCCGCCCCGGAAACCGTTGAAGACGCGCCCGAGCCGGCCCCCGAGATCGCGCCCCCCGCAATACCGCAAATTGTTGATGTCCCGGTAGATGCGGTTTCAGAGGCCGGACCGGGACTCTTGACGCGGCTGATCACTGAAAAAACCAAATTAAAGGCCGCTGATCCCAAAGCGCTCAGCCAGCTTCAGGAACGTTTGACTGCACTCAGCGTGCGCTTGTCCGGGAACTGAGCAAAGCGGTGAAAAAAACCGCTAATCGCTCTTGCCCCCCGTCGGAAAATCAGTATGTAGAGCGGACCGTCGGGCTATAGCGCAGCCTGGTAGCGCGTCCGTCTGGGGGACGGAAGGTCGCAGGTTCGAGTCCTGCTAGCCCGACCAAATATCTCCCACTACACAGTTCGAAAAGCCCCCGTATCCGCGGGGGCTTTTCGCTGTTTGGGCTGTTTCGCAACGGAAAAACCGACCGATTGGTCTATTTTTCATACTGCGGTTCTTGACTTCCCTGCTGCATCGGCAAAGCTGCACTTAACGACGCTAACCCCGTCATGCATAACTACTGGGAGGAACACATGGCCAAGACGATTGATGATTTTGTACTGCAAAATCTGCTGGTTACGATGGATGAGGACGGAATCACCACGGTCACCCTGAACCGAGCAGAGAAGCGGAATGCGCTAAACGCGGAAACCGTCGAAGAGCTGATCGAAGTCTTTGCAAACCTGCCGCGCATGGGCGCACGCGCTGTTGTGTTACGGGCTGAGGGCACGCATTTTTGTGCAGGTCTGGACCTGGTCGAGCACCACTCTGAAGATCGCCGTCCCGAAGATTTCATGCATATCTGCCTGCGGTGGCACGAAGCCTTTAACAAGATGGAATATGGTGGCGTCCCGATCATCGCCGCGTTGAAGGGCGCCGTCGTTGGCGGCGGGTTAGAGCTGGCCAGCTCGGCTCATATCCGTGTCGCGGACCAAAGCACCTATTTCGCCCTACCCGAGGGCCAGCGCGGCCTGTTCACCGGCGGAGGCGCCACGATCCGTGTGGCCGATCTGGTTGGCAAAGCACGGATGATCGACATGATGCTGTCGGGCCGTGTCTACAAACAGGACGAGGCGATCAACGTTGGGCTGGCGCAATATCTGGTCGAGGACAGCGAGGCAAAGGCCTATGAAATCGCCCGTGCCGCCGCGACCAACCCGCCGCTGACCAATTTTGCGATCTGTTCGGCGATCAGCCATATGCAGAATATGTCGGCGTTGGATGCGGCCTATGCAGAATCTGTTGTGGCCGGGATTGTGAACACACAGCCAGCCTCGCGCGGGCGACTCGAGGCCTTTGCCAACAAAACTGCGGCCCGTGTGCGTCCAGATTAACTGCAACATCAAGGGAAAGGCTCGCATCGCGGCCTTTTCCTGCCCGCTCGGACGCGCTAAGATAGGTCAATTCTAAGGGGGAGTTTCATGACCGGCGTCCTACCCAGCCAGCACTTGCAAACCATGATCGACAACGGCCAGATTTCGGCCGAGCCTGCGGTCATCCCCGAACAGATTCAGCCAGCCAGCCTTGATCTGCGGCTTGGCACGCGCGCATGGCGCGTCCGGGCGTCGTTTCTGGCCGGACAGGGGCGCAGCGTTGCCCAGCGTCTGGACGAATTTGAAATGCACCAGATCGACCTGACCAACGGCGCCGTGCTGGAAAAGGGCTGCGTTTATGTTGTCGAACTGATGGAGTCCCTGGCCCTGCCTCAGGACGTTCAGGCCGTCGCCAACGCCAAAAGCTCGACCGGGCGCCTGGATCTGCTGACCCGCACGATCACGGATGGCGGCGAAGAGTTTGACCGTATTCAACCCGGATACAGCGGGCCTTTGTATGCGGAGATCTGTCCGCGGTCCTTCTCCGTACTGGTGCGCCCAGGGATGCGTCTGAACCAGATTCGGTTCCGCAACGGACAGGCGATGCTGTCGGATGATGAATTGCGGACGCTACATGCCGCGTCTCCGCTGGTGGATGGCGAGGCCGTGATCGACGAAGGCCTGGGGTTCTCGGTCGATCTGAAACCACAGAGCGGTGATCTTCTGGGGTATCGCGCTAAACCCCATACGGGCGTGATTGATCTGGACCTGATCGGCCACTACGACCCGACTGAATTCTGGGAAGAGGTCCGCAGCAAGACCGGACAAATCATTCTGGACCCCGGCGCTTTCTATATCCTGGTCAGCCGCGAGGCTGTGCACATTCCGCCCGCCTATGCTGCTGAAATGGCGCCGTATCTGGCGATGGTGGGCGAATTCCGGGTGCACTATGCCGGCTTCTTTGACCCCGGGTTTGGCCACGAAGCCGCCGGCGGCGCCGGATCGCGCGGTGTGCTTGAGGTTCGCTGCCACGAAGCCCCCTTTGTTCTGGAGCACGGTCAGGTTGTGGGGCGTTTGGTTTACGAGCGCATGGCAGACGTGCCGGACCAGCTTTATGGCGCGGGGATCGCGTCGAATTACCAGGGCCAGGGGCTGAAGCTCAGCAAACATTTCAGCATGAAGAACGACGCTACGTAAGGTCAACTTCTTGACCATTTGGTTAAGGCTTGACCCAGAGCTTTACGTGAGCGTAACTCTCTACTTATGAGAGTTTTTCGTCGACCTGTGCCGCTCTTGACGGCGGCGATCGGTGTTATTGGTGCCAATTCGCTTGTTCTTCCGCCTATCGCCCCTGCGGTAGCGGCCGATCTGTCTACGGATATTTCCATCATTCTGCGTGCAGCTGCGGCCTATGGTGGTGGCACGGCATTGTCGGCGCTTCTGCTGGCGCCTCGGGCGGATGTCATCGGATCGGACAAGGCCCTGAAGGTGGCCAGCCTGATCCTGGTGATCGCGCTGTTTCTGTCCACTTTTGCCATGAATATATCGATGCTGATTGTGGGACAGGCGCTGGCCGGTATTGGCTCTGGGATCGCTCTCCCCTCAATTTATTCTCTGGCGGCCCAAGTCGCCCCTCCTGGACGCGAGAAACAAACGATCAGCGCCGTATTGACCGGCTGGACCCTGTCCTTGATCGGAGGCGTTACGCTCTCCACGGTATTGACGGACATTATGGGCTGGCGCTTTGTCTATGGGTTGATGACCCTGATGACACTGGGCATTTGGATGCTGCTGCGCCATTGCGACATGACCCCTGCGCGCTTGTCCTCTCTGGCGACATCACCACTGACGGCGCTGCGGGTTCCGGGGATTTGGCGCGCCTTGCTGTCGAATGCCATGCTGATGCTCGCCTTTAACGGAGCCTATATCTATATGGGCGCCCACGTCGTCGAGAACCTTCAGCGCGGAACCAGCGCTGCTGGCGCGATCACAATGTTCTATGGGGCTGGGTTCGGGATAGCGGTGTTTTTTCACCAGCATTTGCATCGTTTACCCCTGCGAAGGGTCGGCTTGATCGCCTTCGGAGGTCTGGCCGTCATCTATCTGCTGATGGACAAAGTTGCGCTGTATTTTTACCTGCTGCTTCCCATCGCGATAATCTGGGGTGTCCTACAACATTTCGCGCTAAGCATGGTTGTGGATCGACTGACGAATCTGGATATCACGCAGCGCGGGGCCATCATGGGGCTGAATTCAGCCGTGACCTATTTGACCGTTGTTCTTGGGGCGATTTGTTACAGGTTCCCATACGAATACGGTGGGTTGTCTGCCTGTCTGGCGTTCTCAGCGCTGTTTGCGGCCATTGCAGCAATCGAGTCTCAGCGCCGCCCAAGGGTCAAAACTTATTCAGCCGCCGAGTAACCCGCATCGCCTGTTTCGCACGTTTTGTAGATTGCCGTGCTTTGCGGCCTTGTTGCTGACCTCCCGCCATACGGTTGATCCCTGCATTCATGCCTTTGTTCACGGCCTTACGCACAAACATGCGCATTATCATATTGATCAATTGGTTAGCGTTCATGGCTTGGTCTCCGGTTTGGATCTGGACAGACCATAGCATAACAATATGCCCTTTTCAGGGCCGGGCAGATTATTCGTCGAAAAGCTCGGTTTGGTCGTCGTCTTCGTCGATGCCATCGTCGTGCTGTTCGTTCAGCCCTGGCGGTGGGCGGCTGTCCAGCAAACCGGCCGAGCGCAGCTCTTTGAGGCCCGGAAGATCGCGCGCGTTTTCCAGCCCAAAGTGATCCAAAAACCCCTGCGTCACAACAAACGTCACAGGTCTGCCCGGTGTCATCCGACGGCGACCAAAGCGAATCCACTCCATTTCCAACAACTGGTCGATCGTACCCCGCGACACTGACACGCCACGAATTTCCTCAATTTCAGCGCGTGTGACGGGCTGGTGGTAGGCGATAATTGCCAGCGTCTCGATCGCAGCCCGGCTGAGTTTGCGCGTCTCAACCGTTTCTTTTTGCATCAAGAAGCCTAGATCCGACGCCGTACGGATCGCCCAGGCATCCCCAACTTTAACCACCTGAACGCCCCTGCCCTCATAGCGTTTTCGCAGATAGGTCAGCGCCTCGCTGGCATCGCACCCATGCGGCATTCGGGCCTCAAGCTCGCGTAGCGTAACAGGTTCGGCCGTCGCGAACAGGACCGCTTCGACCATACGCTCTTGTTCGGCCATGGGGGGCGCCTCGAACAGGCTTTCTTCTATCGGGGGGTGCTCAGTCATTCCCGGCCTCTCTTTTGCGCAGTTGGATCGGTTCGAAAATGCCGGATTGCCGGATCTCGGCCTTGCCCTCTTTGACCAGCTCCAAAGAGGCCGCAAAGGTCGCAGCCGTCGCCGAACGGCGCTTGACCGGATCGTTTTCCCAACCGGGAGGCAAATAGCTGCTGATATCTGTCCAGTCGCCTGAAAACCCGATCATTCCACGCAGCCTGTCCAGCGCCTGTTCCATGGTGAAAACGGATTCGCGATCCAGCACGAAGGGACGGAATTCATCCCGTGTCCGAATGCGTGCGTAGCCCTGCATCAGGTCCAATAGGGTTGCGGTATAGGTCACGCGTTTGATCCGTGCGACGTCTTCTGGGATGCCACGCACAAAGAAATCCCGGCCTTTTTGGTCCCGTGCCATCAGGCGGGCGGCGGCCTCGCGCATGGCCTGCAATCGTTCCAGTTGAAAGGCCAGATGTGCGGCCAGTTCCTCGCCCGAGGGGCCCTCCTCGGTGGGGTCAGGCGGCAGCAAGAGCCGCGATTTCAGAAACGCCAGCCATGCCGCCATCACCAGATAGTCCGCAGCCAGTTCAATCCTAAGCTGTTTAGCTTTCTCGACGAATGCCAGATACTGGTGCGCCAGATGCAGGATCGAGATTTTGCGTAGGTCCACTTTTTGGGTTCGACTAAGCGTCAGCAGCAGATCGAGGGGGCCTTCGAAACCGTCGACGTCAACAATCAGCGCTTCGGCAGCCAGCCGAGCGGCGACGATTTGATCCTGCGTCTGCTCAAAGATGTCGTCAGCCATTCCCGCCTTGCCCGTCGATCAGAGCATCCAGCTTGGCTTGAAGGGCGGGAATGTCAACCTCATCGGGGGATTTTCGGGCCGCAATGGCGGCGCTGGCGCGGCGTTGGCCGTCCGTATCCAGCGCTCCGGCGGCGTCAGCCACCTGACGTTTTTCGTCCAAAGATCCGTTGCAATGCAGGACCACATCACAGCCTGCCGCACGCGACGCCGCGCTGAGGTCCGCCAGATCCCCCGCCAGTGCCTTCATCGAGATGTCATCGGTCATGATCAGCCCGTCAAAGCCAATGTCCTGTCGGATCAGTTGCATCATCACGGGTGATACGGTCGCGGGGCGTGGATCAATCTGATCGTACACCAAATGCGCGGTCATCCCCAAAGGCAAGTCATTCAGAGCCTTGAACGGAGCGAAATCTACGGCCGTCAGATCCTGAATTGCGGCATCCACACGCGGAAGCTCCAGATGGCTGTCAGCGACAGCGCGCCCATGGCCCGGGATATGTTTCACAACGGGCAAAACGCCCCCATCCAGCAAACCATCCGCCACCGCACGGCCCAGGCTTGCGACCCGATCTGGCGCCGTCGCGTAGCAGCGGTTTTTCAAAAACGGATGGGTTTGCGGTCCCGCCACATCGACCAAAGGCGCGCAATTGCTGTCGATCCCAAGCGCCCGTAATTCATGAGCAATTATCCTGTACCGTAGATACATCGCCTCTTTGGCATGATCCCCAGCGGCAGCCACGTGATCCAGAGGCGGCAACCATTCGGTCCAGTTCGGAGCGCGCAATCTCTGTACCCGTCCGCCTTCTTGGTCGATGGTAATCGGGGCGTCGCGCCCGACGGCCTCGCGCAGGTCCGCACACAGCGCGCGGATCTGGTCGGCATCTGCCAGATTGCGGGCAAATAGGATGAACCCAAAGGGGTTCGCCTCGCGAAAGAACGTCTTTTCCTCGGGGCTAAGTCGTAGCCCCAGAGGGTCCAGTATGGTCGCGCCAATCACCGTGTGGTCACCGGGATGCATTCGGCCTTTTCTGCCACCAGGGCCGAGCAGAACCGGCGTGCGTCATTGATGTCGCCAAATCCTTGGGCCCGCAGGCGATAGAACGTGCGCCCGCCGCTTTCGGCTTTCTGGATCACACGTTTTTTGTCTTCCATGTAATCGCCGAACCGGGCGAACAGCCGATCCCATTCCTGGCGTGCGATCTTGGCGCTTTCATAGGCACCTAGCTGAGCCAAACGGGTACCGGCTGGCAGGCTGCTGGCACTGATGTCCACGGTCTCAGTCGCTAAGGATGTCGCGGGTGCAGCCACCACAGTTCGCAGGCCCGAGGGACGCTGATGCGGGCGCAATGACCGCGCAAGGCCGCCTTTGATAGCAGGAGGGGCGACCTCGGGGACTTTCATCCTTACAGGCTCGACCTTCTCCAGCGGGTCAGCGTCTTTGGCCAGGCTGTCCACTAGATCTTCGACCGACATGTTCCCGTCAGGCGACGCAGGCGTGGGGGCAGCGGTGGTCGCCAGCACACCCTGAGGCACGTCATCCTCGGTCAGGTCTATCGGTTTTGGGGCCAGGATCAGCCGATCGGCGGGTTCTTCGGCACCGCCTGTTGCGGCAACCATATTGACCGCCAGCCCTTGGTGGACCGCGTCAGCGCCGCCCGGGTTTTCGGGTTGAATTCGCATCGGGCCTTCGGCCGCACGCACAACGGGGATACCGCTGACGTCGCGAGTGACCAGACTGTATCCCCAGATGCCCACGCCAACAACCAGCGCCAGCGAGACCGCCGCGCCGGCCCAATTGGCCATAGCTCCTAATGCAATTCCGTCCTCGGAGGCGTCAAAGCCCCCGTTCGCCTGTATCTCCGCCATGCTCGCCTCTGCTCTGCGTCGCCGGCGAATACGTGCGTTATCGCATCTCTTCCGCCGGTGTTACTCCCAGAATACCAAGACCTGCGGAAATAACAACGGCTACGGCCCGCGCGAGGGCGATTTTCGCCTGACTTGCGTCCGTATCGCCCTCTTGCAGGAAGCGCAGGGACAAATCGTCGTTGCCACGGTTCCACAAGGAATGGAAATCCGACGACAGTTCGTACAGGAAGAACGCAATCCGGTGTGGTTCGTTGGTGCGGCCTGCGATTTCCACCAGACGCGGCCATTCGGCCAGCTTCTTGGCGACGGCCAGCTCGGCCTCGTGGGTCAGGCCAGACAGGTCGGTCGCGGCCAGCGTGGCGTCATCATGGGCGATGCCTGCCTCGGTCGCTTTGCGCAGCACCGAGCACACCCGCGCATGGGCATATTGCACATAGAAAACGGGGTTGTCCTTGGATTGCTCCAGCACTTTTTCGAAATCAAAGTCCAGCGGCGCGTCGTTTTTCCGGGTCAGCATATGGAAACGCGTTACGTCGGCGCCCACCTGCTCCACGACATCGCGTAGTGTCACAAAGGTGCCCGCGCGTTTGGACATCTTAAACGGTTCACCGTTTTTATACAGCTTCACCAGCTGGATCAGTTTCACATCCAGCGGCACACGGCTTTCGGACAGGGCGGCCACGGCGGCTTTCATCCGTTTGACATAGCCCCCGTGATCGGCGCCGAACACGTCAATCAACAGATCAAAGCCGCGTTCGACCTTGGTCCAGTGATAGGCAATATCGGGGGCGAAATACGTCCATTTGCCGTCGG